>Ga0316613_10001421_pt1 | contig 16378 bp, 19 predicted proteins | sample OWC_soil_day10_C_2_FD_207647 | JGI IMG/M metagenome (GOLD analysis project Ga0316613, IMG submission 207647) | Wetland soil microbial communities from Old Woman Creek delta, Ohio, United States - OWC_soil_day10_CT_b | ecosystem: Environmental > Terrestrial > Soil > Wetlands | place: USA: Ohio...
GTACGCTTCCAAGAGCCGTCTGAACCGTTTCCATGCGGACCACCTTGAATGTCCAGGGATCGATGTCGCGTCTTCCGGCGACAGCGAAAGTCCATTCCGAGTCAGGTTTGAATTTGCCCGGTGCTGCCCGGGCGATTGAGATGAGCTGCCAGATGACGCTGGCGCGATCCTGCTCGCCGCCCTTCAGTGCGTAAGTCTGCTGCGATTCGGAATAAGTGGCCGTATTGCCGGGCCGGTCGAATGTAATCGAGGATTCACGCTTGCGGTAGCGCTTTTCCGTATACCGGGTTGGGGCCAGCCTGGAAGGCTCGATGACGCCTTCGCTGCGCGTATCCAGAATCCTGCCGAACATCATGGCATTGGTCTCAGCGGAAGTGACATAACGATTGCCTGAAACGCTCCAATGCAGCGTGGCATCGCCCTTGACGGTCAAGCCGCTTTGCTTGGCCGTGATCGAATAGAGCAAGTCGGCGGATGGAGGCGGCTTGATCCTCGATTGGGACGATGCGGCATGGGTTGCCGTCATGAGCGTCGCCGATACGACCAATGCCGAACAAAGGGCGATCACAGCCTTGCATGATCGTGCCATTGCGTTCTTGAAGGATGTGCTGCTAAGCATGAAACTCTCCTTAATAAATGAAAACGGCTCAACGAGCCGGTACGCTCGTGATTTCAGTGAGCGACATCTCGAGACTGTCTCCGTTTTTATCGGTATGACGCAGTTTCACCGGATACCATTCCTTGTTCGGGGCCAGCCATATTTCCAGTGTCTGGTCGCGGGATTCGGAGCTCGGTTTCCGAATCAGGTGCCATGCCTTCACTTTTCCCATTTCGGTACTGATATCTTCCGAACCGATTACCTGAAAATTCCAGGTTTCCGCATCGCGTGTTCCTGCCACGAAGATCGGAAATTGTACTCCCGGTTTGAACATGGCAGGATTGCGCCTGCCGATCCCAGCCAATTGCCAGACAACACTGGCTCGGTCCTGTTCTCCTCCCATGCGTGGATAGGATTTTGTCGAAGCGGAGAAACTGATGCGATTGCGTTCAGGGTGAAAGTGGGTATTGGTCGCCGATTTGCGAAAGCGTTTTTCCTGATAAATCTGGGGAGAAATCCCATAGTCGGGATTGATCGTTCCCTTGCTTTGGAAACTGAGTACCGTCAGAAGAAGCAGATTTGATTCTCCTTGGACAGAAAAATTTCCTCCATCATTATTCCAGTCGATGAATCCGCTGCCGTACAGATTTTGTGCCTGTCTGCGCGCCTGAATCCGGTAATTGAGCCTGGCGGACGGCGGGGCGCTGACGGCATACTTGACTCGGTCCTGCCCTTTTGTTTCGGGCCCTCCCTTGGCGGCTGATGAGGGGGAGGCTTTAGTTGTTTCTATACTGACGCTCTTGCCGGGTGTTGATATGGCGTTTGCGGGAGCGGGCATGCTGACGGCGTTGCTATCGGCCTGTACGGATCCGGTATCGGGGGGGGCTTTCTTTGCTGTTTCTTCTGGGGCAGACTCCGCTTTCATCTCCCGAGGTTTGACCGGTTGCGGGGGCTGGCTCGTCTTGGCTGTCTCAGCTGTGCTAAGAGAAGCGCTGATCAGGTTGTCGCTCGAATCCGATGAGGAACGGAGCCCGGGCCATCTCACATAGCCGCCTATCCACGCGATGGCTGCCAGATGGAGCAGGGAAACTGCCACAAGCAGCAAAAGCCAGTTTTTGGGTCTTCGTAAAAAAAAGAAAAACGAATTTTTCATGGGTCAGTAAACGTCACCGTCGTTTATGCCGGTGATGTAGCGCTGGAGGAATGGTTGTTATTCAGCTAAAAAGTGGCAGGAGGATTTTCCTGTCGACCAGCACTGCGATTTTCAATATTACCAGACCTGCAGGCGAGCTAATGACTTTCTGGTCAGCAAATTAACCAAAATCAGGAATCCACCATTGACGCGCGAACCGTACCATACCTGTTCTGGCAGATCAGGTATTGCGCAAGATAAAGTGTTGAAACAGCTGGCCGACGTTTTTTATCAGGTCGTTGCTTGGATAACCGCTCAGGTCTGCGCTTGCCAGCTCTTGGTTCTGACAGCCTGTCGCACGAAATTTCTGAAGCGCATAGTTTTGGACGCCCATTTTTGACAAAACACCTGCCAGTTCGTCAATCTTATCTTCGGATAAAAGTGCCGGATGAATGGTCGTACGGAACTCGTGGGCAATGCCGCTGGACAGGATCGCTTCGACGCATGAGCGAGCCTGAACGCCGCTGCCGGTAATGCCCGTTATTCGTTCGTAGCTGGCGAACGGGGCTTTGACATCCATTCCCACCCAGTCGACCAGGGTAAGAATGTCTGCAAGACGCCCGGGATAGGCTCCGGATGTGTGTAACCCGATTTCGAAACCGAGCGAACGTACATCGAGGATGGCATTTTTCAGCGCCGGGTCCAGAGTCGGTTCGCCTCCGCTGAAGACGACGGCGTCAATGAGTCCCACTCGACGCGAAAGCAGTTCCATGATCCGATCCCACGGCAAGGCGCCTTCGCGGCTTCTTTCCTGAAGATGGGGGTTATGGCAATAGCCGCATCGCCAGGGACATCCCTGAACAAAAACGACTGCGGCAAGCTTGCCCGGAAAATCAGTGGCCGTGAATGGTTCCAGGCCGCCGGCTTTCAATGCGTTTGGCTTCGATCCGGCGTCCGGCACAGCTGTTGCACCGGCCGGACGGGACGAGGGTATCAATTTTCGGATTGGGGTTCGTTGAAGTACTGGCGCTCGTTGAATTCGCCTTTCTTGCCGGTATTGAAAGACGACAAGGGACGATGGTAGCCCATCACGCGCGTCCAGACCTCGCACGGTTGGCGCTCCGCATCAGAGAGAATAACAACGTTGGGTGCCGTGGAGGTTTCGGTAATAGTGCTCATGGCTGATTCCTGAGAGAGTTAAGCCGCCTGAAGCTTCTTGCGAGCAATGATTTCAGCATCACACTTTGGACAAAAATCATGCTTGCCGGCAAGGTAGCCATGCTTCGGGCAGATAGAAAAGGTCGGCGTGATCGTAATATATGGCAAGGTAAAGCGGGACAAGGAACGCTGGATCAGCTTGCGGCATGCGTCCGGACTCGACAAGGGCTCTGCCATGTACAGATGAAGCACGGTGCCGCCGGTATATTTGCGCTGCAGATCGTCCTGCATTTCCAGTGCCTGGAATGGGTCGTTCGTATAGCCGACCGGAAGTTGCGACGAGTTTGTGTAGTACGGCATCTCCTTGGTGCCGGCTTGCAGGATGCCAGGGAAACGCTTGGCGTCCTCGCGCGCAAAACGATAGGTCGTGCCTTCCGCAGGCGTGGCTTCGAGGTTATACATATTGCCGGTTTCGTCCTGGAATTCCAGCATGTGTTCACGGATGCGGTCGAGGAACCGCTTCGCAAAGTCGTGTCCCCAATCGGTCGTGATGTCATGCTGGTCCTGGGTAAAATTCCGGATCATTTCATTGATACCGTTGACGCCAATGGTCGAGAAGTGATTGCGCAAGGTGCCGAGATAGCGGCGGGTATACGGAAATAGCCCGTTATCCATGTGGCGCTGGATGACCTTGCGCTTGAGTTCAAGGCTGGTTTTGCCAATTTGCAGAAGATTGTCCAGACGCTGCATCATCCGTTCTTCGTCGCCCTGGTGCAGAAGACCCAGCCGTGCGCAGTTGATGGTGACCACGCCAATCGATCCGGTCTGTTCCGCCGAGCCGAAGAGGCCGTTGCCGCGTTTTAGCAGTTCGCGCAGGTCAAGCTGCAGACGGCAACACATGGAACGGATCATGTTCGGCTTGAGTTCCGAATTGACGAAGTTCTGGAAATACGGCAAACCATACTTTGCGGTCATCTCGAACAACAATTCGGCATTCGGGCTGTGCCAATCGAAATCATCGGTAATGTTATAGGTCGGAATCGGGAACGTGAAGACGCGGCCCTTGGCATCGCCCGCCATCATGACTTCGATATAGGCGCGGTTGATCATGTCCATTTCGAGCTGCAGTTCGCCATAGTTGAACGGCATTTCCACGCCGCCGATCAAAGGTGTCGTGTCACGCAGGTCTTCCGGACAGACCCAGTCGAAGGTCAGGTTGGTGAAAGGAGTTTGCGTGCCCCAGCGCGAAGGAACGTTCAGGTTGTAGATCAGTTCCTGCATGCACTGCTTCACGGCGGCATAATCGAGCCCGTCGTTCCTGACATATGGCGCCATGTAGGTATCGAACGAACTGAACGCCTGCGCGCCGGCCCATTCGTTCTGGAGGGTGCCGAGAAAGTTGACGATCTGGCCTATGGCGCTGGACATGCGCTTCGGGGGAGCGGATTCGACTTTTCCCGACACGCCGTTCAAGCCTTCGTTGAGCAGATTGCGCAGCGACCAACCGGCGCAATAACCGGCCAGCATATCGAGATCGTGGATATGAATGTCGGCATTGCGGTGCGCCTCGCCGATTTCAGGGGGATAGACGTGGTTGAGCCAGTAATTGGCTATCACTTTGCCGGAAACGTTGAGTATCAGGCCTCCCAGCGAATAGCCCTGATTGGCGTTGGCATTGACGCGCCAGTCGAGCTGCTCGAGGTACTCGTTCATCGAGGCCTCGACATCGACCAACGTCTTGCGGTCCTTGCGTAGTTTTTCATGCTGCTCGCGGTAAACGATATAGGCGCGCAGGGTGTTGCGGTAGCCTGCGTCAAAAAGCGCCGATTCCACAGCATCCTGAATTTGCTCGATATGAGGGACGCGGTTGCCAATCTGCAATAATTTCTTCAATACAACTTGCTCGGTAAGCCGTGCAGCCTCCTGAGCATCGAATTCTTCGGCGGCTTTTCCCGCTCGCGCCAGTGCGGACAAGATCTTGCTGGAATCGAAGGGTTTGATGCTGCCGTTGCGCTTGATGATTTGGCTAAGCAGAGAAAACGTGTTTTCAGTCATGACGTAACCGTTGGGGCAAGGTTTGCCGCAGTGGCGGCGGAGGCATTTAATTATAGTAGAGATGGCTTTGCGTAACCGTTAAAATCGGCATTTCACATGCTGGCGGGATGCCAAATCCAGGCCAAAAACGGCATGCCTTGGAGGAGTATATTTGCGTATGCCAGATGGCGTCAGCGCCTGATGCCGATAAACGAGCATACTCCGGGTTTAAAAAATAGATCATGCTGTGTTGCGATAGCGCCATGCCGGATTGGCACAATGCAGCGATTTTTCATTTTCCCAAAGATAGGGTAAAGTCATCCCATGCTTCCGTTCGAATTAAAACTATGCCGCCGCAACGATCTGGTCATGCGCGTTGCCCAGCTCCCAAAACCGGTGGTGCTGACCAACGGCGTATTCGACATTTTGCATCGGGGCCATGTAACTTATCTGGCTCAGGCGCGGGAATTGGGTGCCTCGCTCGTGGTGGCAGTCAACACGGATGCGTCAGTCAGGCGCCTGGGTAAGGGAGATGATCGCCCGATCAATTCCTGCGAGGATCGGATGGCGGTCCTGGCGGCTTTGGAATCGGTCAGCCTGGTTGTGGAGTTTGACGAAGATACCGCGCTGGAGGTTGTCCGGTTGGCTCGCCCGGAGATATATGCAAAAGGCGGTGATTACGATATGCGCGCCATACCTGAAGGAAAGGCGGTGCTTGCCTACGGCGGGCGCGTCAAGGCAATCGATTTCGAGCATGACCGCTCGACCACCGCACTGCTCGGCAAGGTCCGGAAAGCGGCTTCGCCTGAAAAATGATTCCTTTCCGTCGTCTTAGACGGGTTTGCTGATCGAAATCAGATTGGTCTTTATCGTCTTTGCGATCATCGATCCATATGAGAACGGGGAGAAAAACCATGTCCGGAAAGTGGAGATTGACCTGTGCATTAGCGGTGCTGGCCGCTTTCGGCATGACCGGGGCCTTCAAGGTATCGGCAGAGGAGACGGCCGGGCATGCCGGGAGACAATTGCGTCCATTGGCGGCCTATGCCCCATCTTCCCTGCGAGAAGAGCACACCGAATTGCATGAACGGTTGGAGAGGCTGACAAAACTGGGCGGACGAACCGGCATGGCGGCACAGGAAGTGAAAAGGCTGCTGGACCCGCATTTTGTGAAAGAAGAGCAACTGGCCATGCCGCAACTGGGGTTGCTGGCAGGGCTGGCAGCCGGCAGAATGCCTCTCAATGCCGGAGATGCGGTTCGGTTGTCCGAAAAGCTCGAAGCCGAGCTTCCCCGGATGCTTGATGAACATAAGGATATCGTTGCTGCTCTTCAGGTGCTGCGGGCAGCAGCGCGGGATGAGAAAAAACCGGAAGCGATTCAGTTCGCGGATGCGCTGGCCGCTCATGCGAAAATGGAAGAGCAGGTTCTGTATCCCGCAGCGATCCTTGTCGGGAAATACGTGCGGATTCAGCAACGATAAGCAGGTACCCGGCGCGATAAAGCAGCGCTATCAGGCCGGGGCTGGCTCATTTTACCGATCGACGTGGATTTGTACCACGCTTTCGCTGCTAGCGTCCGTCGAACAGGGCTCGTCCTCGTCGAATGCAATGTCGCCGTCCGGGTTGGCAATGCCATCAGCTTTCAGGCTGGCAAAATCGAACAGGTTGCGATCCATCAAGTGTGATGGAACGACGGTCGACAGGGCCGAGAACGTGTTTTCAACCCGTCCCGGGAATTTCCTTTCCCATTCCCTCATCAATGCCTTGATCTGCTGGCGCTGCAGATTGGGTTGCGATCCGCACAGGTTGCACGGAATGATCGGAAACTGGCGCATCTCGGCATAACGTTCCAGGTCGGCTTCCTTGACGTAGGCCAAAGGCCGGATAACGATGTGCTTGCCGTCATCGGACTGGAGTTTCGGTGGCATGCTCTTGAGCTTGCCACCGAAGAACATGTTCAGAAAGAACGTTTCCATGATGTCGTCCCGATGATGGCCAAGTGCGATTCGGGTCGCGCCAAGCTCATCGGCCACACGATACAGAATACCTCGCCGCAACCTGGAACAGAGTGAACAGGTTGTTTTCCCTTCGGGAATGACGCGTTTGACGATGCTGTACGTATCCTGATTTTCGACATGGAACGGCACTCCGCGCGAGGTCAGGTAAGCTGGAAGAATATCGGGTGGAAAGCCTGGCTGCTTCTGGTCAAGATTGACGGCAACGATATCAAAATCGATGGGCGCACGCTTTCGCAGCGTCAGGAGAATATCAAGCAACGCAAAGCTGTCCTTGCCGCCTGAAAGACACACCATCACCTTGTCGCCATTACCGATCATATTGAAGTCGCCAATCGCTTGCCCGACTTGACGGCACAGGCGCTTGTGCAGCTTGTTATTCTCGTAAGCGACCTTTTCTTCGGTTCGCGAGCGCGTTGCGGTTTGGGGTGTGCTGTCCTGCATTTATTGCTCCGGCTTGATGTGGAACACCTCGACACCGACACTGTCGCAATCCTTGTAGACGTCGGGTTTCTCGGTTGATACGCGCACGGCGCGAACGCTGGGATGGTTCAGCAAGAGTTTGGCGACATCATCGCATAACGTTTCCTGCAGATTGATGTGCCCCTGTTCGGCACGTCTGACCAGGGTTTCGCGCATGAAGTTATAGTCGACCACTTCGGAGAGCTGATCATTTGAAGGCGTCGAAAGCGACAAGGGGATGTACAGGTCGACGTTGATCAGCAGGCGCTGGGGCCCTTTTTTTTCAAAATCCATCACGCCAATCTTGACCGGCACTTCATAGTTGCGCAGGAACAGGCGGCGGCAGTCGGCCAGCTTGGGGTGGAAAAGAAGAGTAAGCATTTTCAGAAGATCTTTCGGGAGTTCAACGTTTGGACGGACATGGTCTCTGGTTGAAGAGCGATGCCGGTCGCTTGTCACGCTTTAATCGCTGTGCAATAGTAATGCAATAAATAGTTGTCGCCTTGTCGTCGGGTCCAGAGGCATGCGCGTCCATTCCTCAAAAGCTTCTGGGCTACATGCGACAGCCGGACCGGGGTATGGTGCCGATGCCGCATCCTCTCCAGGCATAATCCGTATGAAGCGATGCAAAAAGCGGATTCCAATTTTCAACCATATCAGAATGAGCCTTCCCGAACCAACTCATGACGCTCTCGCCGCATCGAATGCACTCCTTCAACGCATTGCAAAGGAAATCGAACGGAATGCCGGCTGGATATCGTGGTCTCGCTACATGGAAATGGCGCTTTACGAGCCGATTCTGGGTTATTACAGTGGCGGAGCGACGAAACTTGGCAGGGATGGGGATTTTACAACCTCGCCCGAAATCACGCCACTATTCGGCGCGGCGCTTGCGCAGGCGGTTGCCCCGTTGATGGCCCAGGCGTCGCCGCGGATTCTCGAATTCGGAGCGGGCAGCGGCAAACTTGCTTTCGATCTGCTGTCGGAATTGGCCGCTGAAGGCATCAAGGTTGAGAGCTATGCCATTCTTGAGTTATCGGCGGAATTGCGGCAACGGCAGCAGCGGATGCTCGATGGTTTCCCGCAAGTGGTTTGGCTCGATTGTCTGCCGGAGGCATTTTCGGGGGTGGTCATCGGAAATGAAGTGCTGGATGCAATGCCGGTCAAACTGGTGACGAAGTCTTCGCCAGGATGGCGTGAGATGGGGGTCTCCGTCGAAGAGCAGCGTCTGGAGATGAAATCGCGCGATTGCGATCCAGCGTTGCTGGAACAAATCAAGACGCAGATCCCGGAATGGGAAACGCTTCCCGACGGATATACGACCGAAGTTCATCCGTTCGCCGCCGCATTCATACATTCCTTGGGAAGCATGCTGGCCGCGGGCGCGCATTCTGCGGCAGTTCTGATCGATTATGGCTTTCCGGCAAGAGAATATTATATGGCTCAGCGTGGGCAGGGGACATTGATGTGTCATTACCGGCATCATGCCCACACCGATCCTTTTTATCTTCCGGGATTGCAAGACATTAGCGCACACGTCGATTTCAGCCTGATTGCGCGCGTTGCCATTGAAGCGGGCCTGGATGTGCTGTGCTATACCGGCCAGGCGGCGTTTTTGCTGGCTGCCGGAATAGGGGAGCTTCTGCTGCGTACGTCGCCGGAAGATGCCGGACGCTATCTTCCGCAGGCGCGTGCGGTGGGAATGCTGCTGTCTCCAGCGGAAATGGGCGAACTGTTCAAGGTAATCGTACTCGGCAAGAATGTCAGCCTTGCCGAGCCATATTGCCGGCATGATCAGAGCGAGCGCCTTTGAGTGCTCTGATCCGCTTTATTGGCGGTGAGGCGGCTATTCGTCGATGCCGAGTCCTCTTTCGATGATGTTTTCGATAAAGCTGATCACGTATGTCCGCAATGCATCCCCTTCCAGGACGTTGCCGGTGATTTTTCCTCCCGGCGTTCCCTTCAGGTCGCCATCCAGGAAAACCCGAGCCAGCCAGACAACCTCGTTACCCGTCGTATACTCCGCTTCGTAAACATAGGTCTCTCCGCTTACCCGGCGGGTATAAACATCCCGGATCGTTATGGCCGCCATCGTGTGCCTCCTTTAAGGCCGCTTGCGGCCGGACGGGTCCGCCTTGGGAAACAATTGTTCCCATTTCATGGGCTCGGAATAAACCAGGTCGCCAACAATCTTCTCTCTTCTGACTTCCATGCTCCAGCCCTTCTTGGACGTGACGAATTCGGCCCATCCGCTCATGGGCGCTGCAACAGGCAATCTTGCATTGCTCTTCTTGTCGTCCAGCTGATTCAATACATTGCCGGTGAACTGAGTCAGCACGGATTGTGCCGCTTCCGAACATTCCGTCTTCATGTATTCCTGAACCTGCGGGCTTTGCATGGCTATTTTCATATCCTTTTCATTCCTGGGCATGACAGCGAACAAGCCCTTGTAAAAATTTCTGGCGCCATCCTCGCCGTCCTTGAACTTGAACTGAAAATTGTATTGGGCAACATAGCTCCACAATCCGGGAAGGGAATCGGTCTTCTTGAAATCGGTTACTTCGACCCATTTGCATTCAAAAACTTCGTTTAGCATCTGGTTCATATCGGTATCGCCGGGGCGGGCGCAACCGGTCAGCAGCAGCTGCAGTAGCAGTATGGTTACGATGGCAATAAGCGGATGCCGGTATTTCCTGCCGGAAAAGATCGAACGTGCATTCATCAGTATCTCTCGTGTAATTGTCAGGGGGAACAATGGCCGCGCCGATCTTGGATGCAGTGCTCAGACAGTGTGAAAGCCTGTTGCGTTGCGGCAAGCCGTTTTCATCAAGTCCCATAGCGTACACCAAACAAGCGCCGCTTTTCGAGATTTTGTCCGTTTATTAATGGAAATGGCCGCTTTTTGCCATGGAAAGAGGGTTCACAATGCCTTCACCATGCAGCAGACCGTTTCGGGGTAGCTTGCCAAGTGCTTTCGCTGAGCAGCCTCGGTTGGTGAAAAGTCTCGATAGCCGAGTCGGCTCCAATATTCCCTTGCAGACGGAAGGGCAACCAGCGACGAAAAGGACATGCCTGCCTGTCTTGCTGAAACCAGCGCCATCTGTACCAGCTGCGAGCCGATGCCGTGACCGGCAATCCGCCTGGATACGGCGAGATCATGCAGGTAAAGGCTGTTTGCTCCTGCAGGGATATCGAAGCTTTCACCAAGGCAAGTGACCGTGCCCAGAAGCGATCGGTAGCCAAAGAGATAAGCGCATACGCCGCTTTCGTCTTCTGCAGTCCATACGGTATCGGGACTTGCGCTCAGCCGCGAGAGCATCGTTGCCTTCGTTTCAAGGTAGCTGCCCGAATAACAATCGGATTGAACGGCGTAGATGGCATCGATATCCTTCACCTTCATGGGTCTGAAGGTGACGCTTCCTGGCGCTGTCATTGCAGGCCCGGTTTTTTCTCTTGAACGAGGATCCAGGGTTTGACGACGACCGTCCACAATGAGGCATCCTTATCCAGCCATATCTGCGCCTGCTCGTCGGAAACCTTGCCCAGGCGGCTCTCTTCCATCCAGCAGGAAATGACAGCCGTGTCGTCATTTGATATATGTACGGCGACCTCGACCAGGTCGAGGTCATCGGCGACCAATATCACGATTCCGGAGGCGAAATAGCGGAGCAATTCCTGCCAAGGGATCTGGGATGTTTCCAGGTTCAGCTTGGCATAGAGGATTTCTTTCTGCGGACTCGTCTTCATAATCGTGTATTCAAATCAATAGTGCGGCGGTTTCTCGACGGCCGACGAATGCTGAATCGTGTCCGAGATGGCGACTAAGCGTCGAGCCGTTTCGGCGACCAGCGCTTCCAGCCGGTCGATCTTCTTTTGCTGTTCATAGACCAGTTGATTCAGTGAATCGACCAAGTCTTCCTGATGAGTCAGCTTGATTTCAAGTTCAATGAAACGTTCTTCGTTTGTCATGGATTCTCCGGCATCGCCGCATTTTTCGTCCGATCGTATGATGGGTAACAGGATAGGCTATTTCGCCTTTCATGTCATTTCTGCATCTCTCGGAAGTTCATTCGGGTTTGGGTTTGGCCAGCAACGCCTTCAGATTGGCCAGCCGGTTTTGCGGAGTGATGACTTCATCTTCCTTGGGTACGGCGTCGCCCTGGTCCAGCTTCATCTCTGCAATAAATCGCGATATATCGCAATGGACGCTTTCCCGAGCTCGCTTGCGTCTTTTGCACCAGGTTATATGCAAGCTGCGTTGGGCGCGAGTTATGCCGACGTACATCAGGCGTCTTTCCTCTTCGATCCGTTCGGCAAGCGACTCAATCGGAGCGTCCGGGTCTCCCTTGTGAGGAAGAATCCCTTCTTCTACGCCGACCAGAAAAACATGTGGAAACTCAAGCCCCTTGGCAGCATGAAGAGTGGAAAGCCTTACCGCATCCGGTTCTTCGTCGCGGTCTTCCAGCATCGTCATCAGGGCGACCATCTGGGTCAGTTCCAGCAGGCTTTTTTCTTCTTGATCTCCATTCTTGCCGCCGGTGCCTTTTTCCTTTAGCCAAGTTGTGAACTCGAGCACGTTCTGCCATTTGTTCTTTGCCTCGCGCTCGTCGAAGGCATCGTAGAGAAAGGATTCATACCCGATTTCCGCCATCATGTCGTCGAGGACCGCCGCTGCATTTTCCCCACTGCCGGCGGGTCCGCGGCGGCCTGCGCGCGCTTCCAGCCGATTGATAAAGTCGCAGAAATCGCGCAATGGCTGCAACTGGCGCGGGGGAAGTTTGGCTTCAATGCCGCCCTTGTATGCCGCTTCGAAAAGCGAACACTGCCATTGTCCGGCAAAGGCACCAAGCGTTTCCAGAGTGGCTTGGCCAACGCCGCGTCTGGGGGTCGTTATGGCACGGATGAACGCTGGATCGTCGTCGGCGTTCGCGATCAGCCGCAGGTAGCTGACGATATCCTTGATCTCGGATCGAGAGAAGAAACTCTGTCCTCCCGAGATCGTGTACGGGATGCGTTCCCGGCGCAGCGCCGTTTCGAACAGGCGTGCCTGGTGGTTTCCACGATACAGAATCGCATAATCCGAAAATTTGTTGTGGCGCTCGAAGCGATGCGCCGAGAGCATCACCACCACCTGTTCGGCTTCCTGTTCGTCATCGGCCATGGCGGACACTTGAATCGGTTCGCCCAGGCCATGTTCGGACCATAGTTCTTTCTCGAACAGCTTCGGATTATTGGCGATGACGGCATTGGCCGCTTGAAGGATGCGTGTGGTCGAACGATAATTCTGCTCAAGCTTGATCAGCTTGAGATCGGGAAAGTCGTCCTGAAGCGTCTTCAGGTTTTCGATGGTTGCTCCGCGCCATGCATAGATCGCCTGGTCGTCGTCGCCGACAGCCGTGAACATTGGTTTCTTGCCCGGCCCGGTTACCAGCAGCTTGACCAGCTCATACTGGCAGGTATTGGTGTCCTGGTATTCGTCGATCAGCAAGTAACGCAGACGGCGCTGCCATTTGTCGCGCACGGCTTCATTGTTGCGGAACAGTTCGACCGGCAAACGGATGAGATCGTCGAAGTCGACTGCCTGGTAGGCGGAAAGCGTCGCGACATAATTGCGATAAATGCGCGCAGCCTGAGCCTCATCTTCGTCACATGCCTTCTTTATTGCCGCATCCGGGTCGATCAGGGCATTCTTCCACAGGGAAATGGCATTTTGGATGCGGCGTATTTGCTGCTTGTCGGTCGTGATCGCCAGATCCTGCACCAGGGAAAAGCAGTCGCCGCTATCCAGGATGGAAAAACGGTCCTTCAGATTCAGTTCCTTGGCTTCTTGCCGCAGGATTTTTACTCCAAGGGAGTGAAAGGTGGACACGTTCAGCTCCCCGGCCTGCTTGGGTTCCTTGAGGAGCTTTGCAATCCGTTCCTGCATTTCCGCTGCAGCTTTGTTGGTAAACGTCAGCGCGGCGATATGGCGCGCTTCGTAGCCTCCATGCTCGATCAAAAGCGCAATTTTCTGCGTGATCACACGGGTTTTTCCCGATCCTGCTCCCGCCAGCACCAGGCAGGGTCCGTCCATGTAGTGGATGGCTTCGCGTTGGGGAGGGTTGAGCAGGAGTGCGGCGGATCGAGACATGACGTTACAAGCAGGAAAGGTCGCCATTGTACCAGTGCGGCGTGGCAGCAAACAGCCTGGTGGCTTTACCTGTTGCGCATCGTATGAATAAGGCAATGCTGTCTTTCTGCCATGGCTGAATATCGACGTCGTTGCCATCGCCAACTGCAAAATATTGCTCTTGCAATCGGTTATAGTGCCCCCATAAACAAAGAAACGGCTCAAACCATCGGAACTACTCTCTGAGGCAACAATGGAACAATTTCACGGAACCACCATCTTGTCCGTCCGTCGCGGCAGCACGGTCGCGCTCGGCGGCGATGGCCAGGTCACGCTTGGCAATATTGTCATCAAAGGCACGGCACGCAAGGTCCGCAAGCTGTACCACGGTCGCGTTCTGGCCGGTTTTGCCGGAGGCACCGCAGATGCTTTCACCCTTCTGGAGCGTTTCGAGGCCAAACTGGAGGCGCATCAGGGGAATCTGATGCGCGCTTCGGTCGAGATGGCCAAGGACTGGCGTACCGATCGCGTGCTGCGCAGGCTGGAAGCGATGCTTCTGGTAGCCGACAAGACATCGACGCTGATCATCACGGGTAATGGTGATGTGCTGGAGCCGGAGGAAGGGGTCGGCGCAATCGGTTCCGGCGGTGCCTTTGCTCAGTCTGCCGCGCTTGCCTTGCAGCGCAATACCGATATGGGACCAGCCGATATCGTCAGCAAGTCACTGGCCATCGCAGGAGAGATATGTATTTATACCAACATGTCGCATACGATCGAGATGCTTGACTGATTCCCCTCCTTGGCTTTTCGTGCGCTTTATGAAAATAGGAAGGCGCGCATGATGTGCGCATAACCTGAAAAACTGGAATGATCATGAATCTGACTCCACAACAAATCGTCACTGAACTGGACAAGCATGTCGTAGGGCAATCGAAAGCCAAGCGCGCGGTGGCGATCGCCTTGCGCAATCGCTGGCGCCGCCAGCAGGTTGCCGAACCGCTTCGCCATGAAATTACACCGAAAAACATCTTGATGATTGGCCCGACCGGCGTCGGGAAAACAGAAATTGCGCGCCGTCTCGCCCGGCTTGCCGATGCGCCATTCATCAAAATAGAGGCAACCAAGTTCACCGAGGTCGGCTATGTCGGCCGCGACGTCGATACGATCATCCGCGATTTGATCGATATCGGCATCAAACAGACACGGGAATTGGAAATGAAGAAAGTCCGTACCCAGGCGATGGATGCGGCGGAAGAGCGCGTACTCAATATCCTGGTGCCTCCGGCGCGCGATTTCGGCTTCAATGTTTCCCAAATCAGCGGCGACGAAGAACAACCCGGGAGCAATACAAGGCAGGTCTTCCGCAAGCGGTTGCGCGAAGGTTCGCTGGATGAGCGCGAGATTGAAGTCGAAGTGGCCGAGGCCGCTCCTCATATGGAAATCATGGCGCCGCCGGGCATGGAGGAAATGACCGAGCAGATCAAATCCATGTTCTCTGGCATGGGAGGAGGGCGCAAGAAGGCGCGCAAGATGAAAATCAAGGATGCAATCAAGATTCTGATCGAGGAAGAGGCCGCCAAACTGGTAAACGAAGATGAGTTGAGGCAGAAAGCAATCGCCAACGTCGAGCAGAACGGAATTGTCTTTCTGGACGAGATCGACAAGATTGCCGCCAGGAGTGAGATCGGCGGGGCTGATGTGTCGCGCGCCGGGGTGCAGCGAGATCTGTTGCCACTGGTCGAAGGAACAACCGTCAATACCAAGTATGGCATGATCAAGACGGACCACATCCTGTTCATTGCATCTGGTGCGTTTCATTTGTCCAGACCGTCCGATCTGATCCCGGAAATGCAGGGGCGTTTTCCGATCCGCGTGGAACTGGAGTCGTTGTCGATCGCTGACTTCGAGCGCATCCTGACCAGTACGGATGCCTGCCTGACAGCGCAGTACGAGGCGTTGCTGGCGACCGAGAATGTGAAACTGATATTTGCCGATGACGGAATCAAGCGGCTCGCCGAAATATCCTTCTCCGTTAACGAACGGACCGAGAACATCGGGGCCAGACGGCTCTATACGGTCATGGAAAAATTGCTGGAGGATATCTCCTTCACGGCAACCGAGACAGGTGATTCGACGGTTGTCATCGATGCATCCTATGTCAACCAGCGTCTCGAGGCGCTGGCGGTCAACGAGGATCTCTCGCGATACGTGTTGTAATGCCAGGGCAGGGTACGGGTTTGCGCAATCCGTACCCTGCCATTTACAAGGCATTAACGGACAAAATCGTCAAACACCGTCAGAAGCCGAGAACTCTGCAGCAAGCTGGCTGGCGTGACCGTACTGCGCTTCCATGGGATCGCTCCGAAATACCAGATATGCCAGACAAGCGGGCGCCGGGTTGCGGTCCAGCAGCGATGTGAACGTTTCCGCTTTGCCGACAACGATGCCGGTTGCCTCTTCCAGAATTTCCCTGACGAATCGCGAACAGAACTGCCGCAGGGAGTGCAGGTTGAATCCGGTGTCGTAGAAAACGCACAGACGTGCGTTGGCTGCGCGAGCGATATGGCCGGCTTGCACGCCGGTCAGACGGATGTCGCGCCGCGAAGCGGCAATCCTTCCTCCTTTCAAGCGGCCTATAAAGCGGGATAGTTCCGTTTTGCGCGAAAATGGAAAAGCGCTTTCGGCGATGACGGGTTCATGTCCCGATCGATCGGGGTCCCGGTCGGCCCTGTCGGGCTGCCTGGCGCGAGGCTGGGATCGATGATGAAAACGGGCAGGCCGTAAACGGTCATGAACTTCACGGATTTCTCCTGTGCTCTAATAAGCGGTCAAATCGTGCCTGGAAGCCTGACAAAATTGAACTTGTTCAA
>Ga0316613_10001422_pt1 | contig 16377 bp, 16 predicted proteins | sample OWC_soil_day10_C_2_FD_207647 | JGI IMG/M metagenome (GOLD analysis project Ga0316613, IMG submission 207647) | Wetland soil microbial communities from Old Woman Creek delta, Ohio, United States - OWC_soil_day10_CT_b | ecosystem: Environmental > Terrestrial > Soil > Wetlands | place: USA: Ohio...
ACAACAACTTTCATTCCAACACCAGACGCCATCTTCGCAAGAACACTGCCAATATGACCATAACCAACCAAACCTAATGTTTTGCCATATATCTCAAAAGCTTTATAACTGCTTCGTATATTAAAATTACCTTTACGAAGCTCTCTATCGCTATGCACCATATCCTTTGCCGCAGCAAACATAAAGGCAAAAGCATGTTCGGCTACCGAACGAGTATTAGCGCCAGGAGCAATGACTACAGGAATACCAAGTTCCGTTGCAGCTTCTACATCCACATCGTCAACACCAACACCAGGACGTCCGATAACCTTTAAATTTTTTGCAGCCAGCATTGTTTCCCTGTCAATAGAGCCAATACGTATGATAAGACCTTCCGCATCACGCAATTCAGGCAGCATTGCCTTTGGATCACCATTGTTTGTTATGGCAACCTTTACGTTTGCTTTTTCTAAAACAGCCATTCCATCATCGTGTAATCTATGGGATATAACAACTTTTTTCATTTTTAGCGCTCCTTTTTAGAAAGTTGAGGAATCAGAGCTACCAACATAGAGCTAATACTGTTTCCTATTATCAGGGCAACCTATTAACTCTATGTTTTTACTCTTACTTAAAAACTAGGTTGTATATAATTTAAATTGATTATTATTTGTACAATTCAAAGACTTTAAGTAATGCTGCATCAATTTCAGGTTTATTGCAATTTGAAGGTTCCCGGCCTGGACCAACTGGGTGCCCCAGTAAGTTGACTGCACGTTTAACAACAGAGTTTGGATTGCCCATTTGCATAACATTACGAAATGGTCTGATTTTCTTTTGTGCTTCATTTGCCTCTTCGATTTTACCCTGTGACCATAATTGATAGATACTCACCATTAATTCAGGAAATACATTAGAACAACCGGAAATCGCCCCTGTACCGCCTGCCAATAATGTCCATAGAATCAATGAATCACTGCCAGCTAATACACTTAAGCGCGGGTCGGTATTTTCAATGTATTTTAACGTATTGTCAAAATTACCGCTGCTGTCTTTGATACCAATAATATTTTCGTATTTCGCCAATTTTTTCACTGTGGTGTAATCGATATTATTGCCTGTTCTTGCTGGAATGTTATAAAGCAGGATTGGCAGATCAACAGCTTCCGCCACACTGCTGAAATGACGATATAAGTCATCTTGTGAAATACCGGCAAAGTATGGAGAGATAATGGATAATACATCGACCCCTAGCTCTTTAGCAATTTTTGACAGCTCAATTGTTTCCTGTGTTGTTATACAACCAGTACCCGCATATACAGGTACTCGGCCTTTTACTTCATCAACCGTAACCTTAATGATTTCGATTTTTTCTTCTTTTGAGAATGCATAGAATTCGCCATTTGTCCCTAGAGCAAAAATACCGCTAATTCCTGCGTTAATTAAGCGATTAATTTGACTGCGCAGTTCCTTTTCATTGAATTTTTCCTCTGCTGTTAAGGGAGTAAGAATAGGAGCAATAATGCCTTCTGGCTTAAACATAATAATCATCCTTTCAGTTTGAATTTTTATAGTATTTGATCTATTTTAAAGATCGGCAAATTTTACTTTTGCCATCTTTGCACCAAGTAATAATGACTCAGTCATACTTTTTCCATCTGCAATCCCTTTGCCTGCAATATCAAATGCGGTACCATGGTCAACAGAGGTTCTGATGAATGGTAACCCGACAGTAACATTCACTCCTGTTTCAAAACCTAACACTTTAATGGGAATATGCCCTTGATCGTGATACATAACTACAACAATATCAAATCTTTCCCTAATTGCCGCCTGATAAAATACAGTATCTGGCGGTACCGGTCCGGTAACATCCATTCCCATTGCCTTTGCTTCATCAACGGCTGGTGTAATTTCCAGTTCATCTTCTGTACCAAACAAACCATGTTCACCAGAATGTGGATTCAGTCCGGCTACAGCAATCCGCGGCTTTTCAATGCCCATCATTTTCAATGTATCATCTGCTAATCGAATTACACGCAGCACACGATCCTTTTTGACAAGATCACAAGCTTTTCTAAGTGGTACATGAGTTGTCACATGAATGACTTTAAGCGCGCCGCCGACTAGCATCATGGAATAATCTTTTTGCCCGGATAACGCACCCAGTATTTCTGTATGCCCGGGATAACGACAGCCGCCAAGATTTAATGCCTCTTTATTTAAAGGAGCAGTGACAATTGCATGGATTTCTGCTTTTAGCGCATAGCCAACCGCTTTTTCAATATATTCATAGGCTGCTTTACCAGCTCTTCCATCGACTTGTGCAAAGGGCAGATCCAAGGGTAAATTATCTAAATCAACAACGTCAATCGTTCCATACGTTTTGCCAGCTAGACTTGGTTCTTGAACAGTCTGGCATTTTAAGTCCCCACCGACAATCCCGATGGCACGTTCCATTATTTTTTTATCACCAAAAACTACGGGTCTTGCAATATCATATATTTCTTTTGCAGCCAATGCTTTGACAATAATCTCCGGACCAATTCCCGCTGCATCACCCATGGTAATTCCTAATATCGGTTTCATCTGTTATTCCTCCTATCTTGTATATTTACCTAAGAACTCAGCTCGTTTTCAAATCCATCACTTTTCGCATTGCCTGTATGGATAGAACAAATGCATCTTCCTGACCAAAGGCACCCGCTTTTGTTACCACCTGTAATCCATTGCAACAACCGCCGACCAATCGACCTAGAGGAATACCAACAGCAACTTCCTCCAGTATTTCAATAGCCTCAGCCCCCAAAGAACGGCAAACATGGATGGCTGTATCACCGCCAGTAAGAACCATCCCAGCCAATCGATAATCTGTTAACTGTATGGCAATATCACCTAAAGCAACCGCCGTTTGCTCACTCACTTCGGTACTGCTAAGTCCACATTTTTTTCCCGCTGCCACCGCGGCAAAAACATCACCGTCATCAACTGCGCTGGCAATTACTATGTCTTTACCCTGATCCAATTGTTTTTTCGCTTGTATTGTGCATTGCCTTATTTCTAGTTCTTTATCCTGAATAAGATTGGCTACATTCATTTTTACTAGTTCAATATTCGGTAAATTCAGCGCTGTACTGATCTGTGCTTGGGTGACCTTACTCACACTGCCAGCAATCACTAGCACAGGTCCTTTTGCTGCAATCCCTATGTTTTTTTGCTCAGCGGACCATTGATAAAAATCTGGTAATTGTTCTGCCAAGCCTGCCGAACCTACCCACAAAACCTTATGAAAGCCTTGTGTTGCTTTGACAATACGTTCTAAATGTTCATCCAATACTGCATCAAAAACGATCCATTTTTCACCACATTCCAGACATTGCTTAATGGCTTGTTTTACTGCTTCTAATCCTTTCATGACAACATGGAGTGAAATTAAGCCAATCTTACTATCGGTTTGTTTATGTAATAATTCCACAATCCGCGATTCATCTACTGGACTCTTCGGCGCATGAGCAATTTCAGTTAATTCGATTGGAATCTGGTCTAACAAATGATATCCGCCTACAGTTACACGTTTATTACTAGGGAACGCGGGGGCAATCACAACTATCTCTGGTTGAAAGACCGTTGCCGTCGCTTCTATTTCAGCACCCAGATTTCCCCTCAGGGTGGAATCAACTTTTTTGTAGATGTTTTTTACACCACTATCCTGTAAAACTTCGCAAACTGATTTTACCCGGTCATAAGCCGCCGCTGGTGCAACATCTCTACTATCAGTATCTATAACAATCACATCAGCAGTTTCTTTCAGTATTTTTTTTTGATCAAAATCAATCCTCACACAACTGCTTATATTACGTTTAGAAAATTGTACTGCTGTATCATTTGCACCCGTTATGTCATCTGCAATAACCGCTAGTTTTATCATCTCTATCACCTTCTCTCTATTGCACCTCGTTATTATATTCTGCAAGTTCCGTGCCAATATAGTTTTTCTTGATAACACTGCATTTATTTCTTCCACGCAAGAAACATGTTGCATTTTTGCAACATGTTTGGTGCAATGTGCACGTATTCTCTTGGTGTGATTCATTTTTTATCTCCAACCATCTTTTAACCATATTGCCCAAAATGGGGTAGCCTCATAAGCCGATAACCGATTGACAGCGTCAATTCATGTATGTTCCACCATTAACATTAATGGTCTCACCTGTTATGAAATCGGACATACTTGAGGCTAAAAATAAAACTGCATCAGCCACATTTTGAGGTATTCCCAGCTTACCCAAGGGTATTCTCGATAACACTTGCTGGCGATATTCCTCAGTCCACTGGGCGCTCATATCAGTTTCTATAGGTCCAGGGCAAACAGCATTAACATATATGTAATATTTCGCCATTTCTAGTGCTAAATGCTGTGTAAGATAATTCACACCTGCTTTTGATGCTCCGTAAGAGGGAGACGCATTCCTATGAGGCGTTTTGGCGGTAGAAGAAGATACATTAACAATTTTACCGTATTTCTGTTCAATCATATAGGGTAAAGCGGCCTTACAACAATACAGTGTCCCGTTCAAATTAATATCTATCACTTTTTGCCAGTCATCTAAATTCATTTCTAATGTTGGTGTACGCATATTAATCCCCGCGTTATTTACAAGAATATCAATATGACTAAAATTGTCTATAGTTGTCTTTATAATTTTAATTGCGGTCGCAGGATCAGAAATGTCTCCTACCTGCACTAAACACTTTTGTCCAAGTTTCTCAATTTCTGAAGCTAATTCATTTAGTAAGTCTTCCCGATTTCCGTTAATTACTAGAGAAGCTCCCTGTTTAGCTAATGTTAAAGCAATAGACTTACCAATACCTCTAGTTGCACCAGTTACAATTGCTATCCGACTTTGTAAAAACATGATTTTTCACCTTTTATTCATCATTATTAAAGTTACGAATACTACTCTATACATTGGTATCAAGAGAATCCATGGCTACTTTCACTACTACTTTTCGAACTTTGCATGCTTTTTCGCCAATACTGCAATTAGGTCTGTGAGCATCCCAAGGAAAATAAACTGCAAACATTCCTTGCAAAAGAATAAGCTGTGTTTCTGCAGCAATCGTTTTGTAATATATAACATCCCGTTTATCAAGACAGTCTTCGTCAATTCCACAGGCTGCCTCTAAAGGACCAGAACCTATCATTTCCTCTCCCCAACAAATATATTGTATGTCTAAATATTTGTTATGAGCTTCAGGTCTACGTTGTTCCTTAGGCTGCGTCTCATATTCTGAAACCATGGCATATATTTTACTACCCCGAATTTCATGCCTCCCCAGCGCTAAGGTTGAAAGGTCTGTCTCTAAAAGAAATTTCAAGCCAAGCTGCAAACCTGTTGGGTACAAAGCCATCTCATTTTCTATATTTGATAAATATCCCATAATCATGAATTTCTACCTCCCCCTTGTGCCCTTTCATTCTTGACATTACAAATACTATTTTCAAAAATGCCTTTGCCCTGTTCAACAAAGGCATTTTCTTCTAGCCACAAGATGTTAACCTTTAACCCAATCTTCGGTAATGCAAACATATTTTATTGTCTGTCTAAAATACGTAAAGGTAACATGAATTTTTCCATCAGGGGTTTGTTTTATAGATGGATAGGAGTATTCCCTGTTTAGTTTTTCTTTAGAGTTATTCGTCATACAATAACCATCGCCTACTTCAATGTCTCTCATATAAGACCATGTTTGCCCATTATCCTCTGAAATCGCAATGGTCATGGGAGCTCTCGGTGTTCCCCAAAACGCAGTCTTTTTATTTGGGTCGATCACTTCAATCGCTGGTTGTTCCTGTCCAGTCGTTGCTTCACTATCATCTTCGTCCTCAATTTCATCGTACAAAGAAAGTCTGCGTTCTTTGGAACTAGCAGCGCTTATATTATTAAAAACAATTGCCAGATGTCCATTATTCAATTTAGTGAACTGGATCGACGAATTGTTATTCAAAAGCTCCGTTGGAACAGGTTCAGTCCAAGTTTTGCCATTGTCTTTGGATTTACTCATATAAATATTGTCCGCCCAGCGACTTCTGTAAAGCGCCAGTAAGGTTCCATCATCTAGCTTTTCTACATTCATATGAACGCACCCAATACTGTTAGGTACAGGATACTCTGTCCACGTTTTTCCACTATCAGCAGAAATTTTCACTGCACTCGTGTCATCATCTCCTACCCACTTCTTACCTGGAGCTACGGGACAATACCAAATGGGAATTAACCACTCTCCGTTATCCAAGACCACAATAGGCTGACGAATAAAGGTTCCAGGAGTATCAAACAAGGTTTCAATGGGTCCCCATGTATATCCCTTATCTTCTGAAATGCGGTATCTAATAATCGCAGTATCTTGATTTCCTGACTTTTGCGCAGTATAGCACAACCACAGCTTTCCGTCTGGAGCAGGGAAAAGCATGGGATTTTGCTCTGACCTAGAAGGATCATCAGATACTTTTACTGGCTCTGACCATTTTGACTCCCCTTTGTTGAGTCTAGACATATATATGGAAATATCGGCTACTCCTTCTTGGGTCCCCGCAAACCAAGCACACAAAAAATCTCCATTTTCTAGCGGCATTATGTTTGATGCATGACTCTGTACACAATAACTTGGCAATAATGCCTCAATTCTATCTGAATCATTTGAAACTTGATATAACTTGCCTGGGATATTAATTGCATCTTTTGCTTTACTATTACTCAAAATTATCGCTCCCATCATTTTTATTATTGCTAACTTTTATAAGATAAGACTCAATAGCCTAGTTACGGTTTGCTGTATGAACATTATTATTCCAATGAAACAATTTCTCAATAAACATAACCACTGCCGGAGAAATTAAAGCAATATAGATATTGTCAATGCCATATGGATCGCCCATTATATACCACACGCTAGTGGTTACAGCTGCGCCTAACAGCCCTAGGTTAGCACCACGGGTACTATTAAAGAACGGTAAGTAAAAGGCAATCATTGCTACCACTGAAATGGACAAGCGAATCGCACGAGTAAAAAAGGACAACTTCAAAATTTCTGGTACAAAGAAAACAAATATTAAGGGTATAAATCCAATAATTATAGAGAAGATACGCGTCATATTAAATTCTTTTTCTGGGGTAGGTTTATAAAACGGCACGTAAAAATCCTTAACTACTAAAGAAGCAATTGCCAAAGCAACTGTGCTTACACTAACAAATACCGAGGCTACGAGGGCAGTAGCCACTATCCCAGCTAAATAAGGATTCATGCTTTGCATAAAGATTGGCAATGCATAAAGGGCATTCATATCCGGATAAAGATATTTAGCGGCTACACCAATAAGGGCTAAAGCAAAGCCTAGGGGCAAGCAGAACAGTGCTGCATACAGAGTTGATTTTTTAGCTTCTTCAGCACTTTTATTGGATGAAATGGCCTGCACCACAAACTGAGTAGAAAAAATAGCACCAACTGTACCAATAATCCAGGCCAAGATGGTAGTGACACCAATTTTGCCATCCCAAGTAAAGTAGAATGCTGGCAATTTATCTACCATTGGGCTAATTCCACCAGTCAAAGATAAGGCAGTCCATAGAACAATCCCAATTCCCAGATATTTAAAGAAACTGTGTAATACAGTAACATACGCAACACCTTTTAGACCACCAAATACAAAATAAAAAGTACTAACCACACCAATAATGCACATGGATATTGGCAGGCTCATTTTCATTACAGTAGACAGTGCTGCTGCACCACTAATATAATTACCAACATTAACCAAGATCAAGGCATAGATCATGATTAGAGAAACTGCGTACTTAGTAGATTTCCCATATTTCTGAGCAATTGCTCCGGAAATCGTAAACTCCCCTGATCCGTATAAACGTTTAACCATGAAAAGACTATACAACCAATAACCGATGGATGCTCCAAGAACAGACCACGCGGCCGCCATACCATATTTAAAAGCAGACTCAGCCGTTCCTACTGTTGACTTGGCACCAATAAATTCAGACATTAGTAAAACACCAACAACAAGAGCTGGCATAGCCCGAGATGCAACCATAAACTGCTCGGAATTTTTGCTGCGCAGCTTCATTGTTAGCCAAGAGGTACCTATGATATATAAAATCATCATGACCACAATAATAAAGGTATCAGCTGAACTAAATTCTTTCACGATAACACTCCTCTTATTATAATTTTTTAGAGATAAAACAAGATAATTTAAAATTCTTATAATGTTCTGATAATTTTGCTTAATATTTCTTACTCTTATAATAGTTGCTTATAAAATTGCTCTCATATCTTCTTTTGTTACAACTTTAGGATTTGCTCGCTGACTTCGGTACTATTAAGTCCATAACTTTTTCCCGCTGCTACCGCAGCAAAAACGTCACTGTCATTAACTGCGCTGGCAATTACTATATCATTACCCTGCTCCAATAGATTTTTCGCCTACGTTGTGCATTGCCTTATCTCTAGTTCTTTATCCTGGATGAGATTGGCTACATCATTTTTACTGTTTCAATATTCGGTAAATTCAGTGCTGCATTGATCTGCGCTTGGGTGACTTTACTCACACTGCCAGTAATCACCAACACACCCTTTGCTGCAATCGCTATGTTTTTTGGCTCAGCGGACCATTAATAAAAATCAGATAATTGCTCTGCCAATCCTGCCGAACCTCCAATCTTAACATAGGTTTGTTTATGTAATAATTCTACTGTCATCTGCAATTGCCGCTAGTTTTATCACCTATATCACCTTCTCTCTCTTGCACCTCGCTACTATGTATTGCAAACTCCGTGCCAACATGGTTTTTCTTGATAATACTGGATTTATTGCTGCCACATAAAAAATACGTTGCATTTTCGCAACGTATTTAGTGCAAGATGCACGCATTATTTTTTTGCTGCTTTGGCATTTAATTTTCGCCATAAGGTAGTTCGATGAATCCCAAGCCTGGTTGCTGCCCTGTTATAATTATATTCTTCTTCCCTCAGCACACGCAGTAAGATCTCATGTTCCACTAAAGCCAAACTATCTTTCATCTCGCCTTTTTCGCGGCTTCCTTCTCCTACTGATTCGCCTTCTTCATCATAGGCTTCAATCATATCCTGTTTGCTAATAATTGGTCCGCTGCTTAAGAGCATAGCTCGCTCTACCGTATTTGCCAGTTGTCTAATATTTCCTGGCCAGCTGCGCTGCTTTAAATACTCCCTGGCGTCCAAATGAACACCCGTAACCTTCCCATTGATATGTTTCATTTTTTTGATCATTTCTTTTGCAAGCAGGGGTATATCTTCTATTCTTTCACGCAACGTCGGCATATGAATACGCAGTATATTAAGCCGGTAATAAAGATCTTGCCGAAAATTCTTTTCTTCGATTAATTTTGCTAAATTTTGATTGGTTGCAGCAACAATACGCACATCTACCGGAATGACGGTATCGCCCCCTAAATGCATAACTGCTTTTTCCTGTAATACACGCAGTAATCTTGATTGGAGGGACAAAGGCATTTCACCAATTTCATCTAAAAAAAGGGTTCCGCCATGAGCCAGTTCAAATAATCCTTGCCGGCCACCTTTTTTAGCTCCAGTAAAGGCACCTTCCGCATAACCAAACAATTCACTTTCCAGTAAATTTTCTGGCAATGCTGCACAATTTACAGCCACAAAAGGACCATCAGCTCGGGTACTCACATTGTGGATACTTTGCACCAGCATTTCCTTGCCGGTACCAGACTCCCCGGTAATTAAAATGGTTGATTGCGTCAATGCATATTTTGTCGCCTTGCGTTTTAATGCATTACAAGCCGGTGATAATCCAACAATATCAGCCATTTTTATTCGGGCAACCAAACCTTTGGCATGTAGCTTTTTACGAACATTCTGTTCTAACTGCTGCAATTGTGATACATTTTGGAAGTTATAAATGCTGCCAATGATTTCACCTTTCACCTTGATTTGATTATATTTAATCGTCAATGTCTTATCACCAATGCGTTGTACATCAGCCATTTTCTCGCTGGAATCATCATTTCCTGCCAGCGAGAATTGGGGAATGACGGTTTGCAGCTGATTGCCGATAGCCTCCAAATGGGATACTTGGAAAATTTTTTCCGCCATAGGATTAAAAATCGTAATTCGATCATTGGTATCCGTTGCAATAATACCTTCTGCTGACGTATCAATCACAGTGCCTAATAACTCTGATTTCTCTTGTTCTTCCCGCCGGATATGTGCAATTAATGCTGCTTCATTGATGGCTTTATAAATCGCTTCTTTGCCAGACTGAATCAATGCTCCCTGCACACCAATACGTGCCGCTAATTTCGTTGATATTGCATCACCAACGATGAGCTCTACGCCGTTTTCTACTGCAGCAGCAATTTTTTCCGGAGCCTCATCTTCATTTTTTAAAGCAATTTCTACAAAAGTAATGCCAAGGAGCGTTGCTAAATCCTCACAGCCATAAATCACATTTTCAAACCCTGCAATACCAATTTTCTCAGGATACTCCGCACTTTGCCTTAAAGCACGCAGCACATCCATTACAGTAACTTGGATATGCACAGTAGGTATATTTACATTTTTTTTTATCAAGCTAGCCGTACCACCACGGCTAACAATCACCTCAACACCATCTTCCACCGCCTGCTTAACAATTGCAATACATTCTTGCAGATCTCCCTTGACTACCTTAATGAAATGCGACGAATCAGCAAACCGCTCAGCTACCACTTCCTCTGCCAACTTTGCTAAACCCGCAAATGGCGCTACAAATAAAATCCTTGCCTCCACAATTGACTACCTCACTTTTAACTCCAGTAATTAACCATCAATCAAAAATTTTTCAACAAACAGCACGTAGAATTTTCTATTACCCTTATACTAACCTGAAACTTGCCATCAAGTCAAAATAAGTAATACTTGAAATAGGAAGAATAGCAATCTATAATTTGGGAGCTTGTATAGTATTGACACGAATTTGACCACATGTTACATTATTTTATAGGCATCTTAATATTGTTAATGCTGATCAGAAATCTGAAGTCTGGGGAGATTAATTCTACCCAGACTTTTTATTGTGTAAACAAATATCACATGCTGTGCATATGGTATTCGTTTACATAATAAGAAAAAAGACGGATACCTTAACAGTATCCGCCTTTGTGTAAAGTTGAGTCATGACTAATTCCGTTCTTAGATAAATTGGAAAAGAATTTAGGATGCACATACAAAAACGCCATAACCGATGCTAGACAAGCAAGCACCCATTATGCTGGGCTCACATATAAAAGGACCATGCAGCCCTAATTAGCTGATAGGCTTTTTAGCTATGCAATTTTCGCTGCAATCTTTTCCACCAATGCATCCCCTGCTGTTTTTACAAGAGTTAAGTACAGGTTATACAGAATCTTATTCTTAATACTGATATCACTCTCAGCTAACTTGGCCTCTATTTTTGCAACTAGCTCTACTCTTTTCTCCTCCAAAGTGCTAACTGCTGCCGTTGCAACTGCACTAACAACAGCTTCCGTTACGGTAGTGACAGTAGTCGTATTTTCGCTCATGTTCCATATCCTCCCTTTTTATTTTTTCATTAAACTAAGCAACTTGGTAACAATTTGGCTAACTGCGACCGACTCTGCAGCGTCATAGAGTTTACCTCGGAAACTTACCCACCAGCTTTTTTCTGCCATTCAAAACATCTCCTTAACAGTAATCAGCAGTTTTTCGGGACTAATACACCCAGCAGGCACATCTGGCAATACATTAATACCGCCAGCCCGTAACAGCCTGGTGCATAGTTCACTGCAGTCCATTACATAAGCATTATCCGCAATAGCGATACCCAGTATTTCATATATGCCTGTTCTAATGCAATCGCTATATCCGTAAGGAGTACCCAATAATTGGCGTGCTTCTTCCTTTAGTGCCTCAATGTTTGGTATATCTAGCTCAATAAATTCTGCATCAGGATGATTTTTGTACTTATCCGGATTATGCAACCATACACCAGGGTAAGGATCATATTTCTCCCTCATACCAGTTGATTCGTACCACCCGTCAAATAAATAAGCAGCAACATGAGATTTATTGCCGCCAGTTATATTGGTTATTAGTTTGTCTACTTGACTATTGCCGCCAAGAAAAGCAAGGGTTATTTTGGCCATTTACTCACCTTCTTTCATAACTGCAGTAACTACTGGGCTTTCTCCTGGTTCGCAAAATAATCGGTAATCCCAAGGGCAACAGCACGAGCAAATTGGTCTTGCCAATGGGTATTTCCAAGCTTTGCTGCATCAGCAACATTAGAAATAAAGGCCAACTCTGTTAAAGCCGCTACAGCATTAGTATGGCGTGTAACATATAGCGGGCTTGATTTAATCCCTCGGTTGGCCAGCCCCAGTCCTACCAACTGGTTGTTAATGTAGGCTGATAATTTCTGTCCCTTGGCACTCAAAGCATAATAATAGGTTTCAGTTCCCAATGCTTCTGGCGCTGCTGCAGCATTACAATGAATTGATACGAACATATCTGCACCAGCATTATCAGATATATTGCACCTGGCCTGCAATTCTTGCGCAGCTGTGGCATCCACACCATAAACATCAACGTCAGCATCACGAGTCAATATGACTTCATAACCTACAGCTTCCAAATAGCTTCTTACCATTTGAGACACAATCAGCACAATATCACACTCGCGCAAATCGTTTCCACATGCGCCTGGATCGGAGCCGCCATGCCCTGGATCAATACAAACTTTAAACAATTTATTTACCTCCCGTTATCTGGCGTTGCTTTTTGCCCAGTAATGCAATCAGTGGCTCAACCCCTTTCATTCCCATGTCCCGAAGATTTTCCAAAATACTTTTCGATTCAATAATAGCCAAATAAGCACTAACAATCTCTGTTGAAGAATGTCCAATTTTTAAACCAAGCATCGAGAACTGCCCTAATTGATATGCTGCAATCAATGCTGCCATATACCAGATAATTTTTCTCAGTCCGTCCCGCATGCCACGGCTACTGATAGCATCTGTTCTCCAAGCTGTCCAAAAACCTCCTGCTTCCTTAGACAGCACACCCCACTTAGTAAGCCAATCCAAGGCTACCAGACAGATCAGCGCCCCCATTCCAGCGTTATATTCACCAAACAGCCAATTAGAAACAACGCCACAGGCAATTTTTATTTGCCATGCCTCCGTCAATCTATCCCATAGTTTTTCCAAGTCATCACCTCTGCTTTCAGTTACTTACATTCAAAAATTTTAACAATTTAACAGGCATAAAAATACCGCCTATTGGCGGCAGTATTCTCTTGGCATAAAGTCAGTTCTTAATATAGAATAGACGCCTTATGCTCCTGTGACAGACTAAATGTTATAGGGATGATTTCGCTGCGTAGTAATCTGATTGAACTTTTCTTAATTTAGCTTTGCCAGTACTAAGTTCCTCTAAGCATTTGAGTTCTGATTTAATCGTCAAAACACTATGTGAACCTACTAGGGTTCTGAAACAGTCAAAAACGGGTATAGCTGTTTGAATCGCTGCTTGCTGGTCAGAAGCAAGTGAATCATACATAGAGAACATGACCTCACTTAATACGTCAAGTTGTGCCTCTACATATGCCAGACTATCATTTGGATCAGATTCTGCCAATAACCATCTTCTTGCTTTTGCAACGTCAACTTTATTGGAAAAAGTTTCTCCAAATACGGAAATCCATACTGCGTTTGGTAGTTCATCTATCGCACGAACAGTAAAACTCATATTAGATGTTCTTATTGGAGGGAAGCAAAGTATACATAACTTCTCTCCATCAGTATTAAAATATATAATTGGGTTTGCATCGTTTATACCAAACAAAACTTTTAATATCCCAAACCCATCCCTAGACCTAGTAATATATTTAGTGTTATCTATAGGTGTAGTTAGATTTCCTAGATTATCGTAATATATCGCATAAGAATGATTTACAGTTTCTATTGTGGATATCGGAAATGTTACAGACGATATTTCCTTATAATCATCGTACTTATACTTATCAGCCATTATACTAGCGTCGGCTTTATAAGTTTTTATAGTTATATTTTCAACTTTATCGTCAAAAGAAATATCAACACACACTTGGTTGGTATAATCAAATTCGCCCTTTGTTATTAAAACCACTTCCAATTAACTCAGCCCCTTTAATTTTTCTAACATATCCATCAACCTAGATATTTGATGATACATTGTATAACACATGGATTCTCGGTTTTCAGGTGAAGCCATCGGGCAGCCACCACCGCAGATTGTATACGCTTTGCACGTAACACATTTTTCATCGTTTATATTTGGGTTATATCCACCAGCATGAATTCCTATATCTTTCCTGTTTCCAAAAGACTTTGAGGCGTTATGACAAGGGAACATATTCCCATGAACGTCCAAATGGCATACCTGCGTGTCAGCTCCACACCACACACCTTTTACCTCTGGACTTTCCAGCCTCCAGTTCAAAGTCTTTATTAAAGGCAAGTATTGCATGAATTCATAGCTATTAAAATCTTCCTTGACGATTCCATTATAAAGATTACTAAAAACCCTATCTAACATTGACTCATACTCCGGCATATTATTAATCAATAAATGATTCGAAGTATTCCCTTCTACATCTTTAACTACTTGAATATGAACGTGCTCTTTAGTAGGAAGTCCGTGTCTAGCCCTAAACTCTTCAAAGTAATCCCAAATATCATAAAAGTCAGGATTAATCCTTGAAGCTACAGCCCCTATATTCCGTTTTTCTAAAGTGAGATATGGTTCGGGATTTACAACCAATAAGTCTTTTGTCTTTCGCGTTTGCTCAAAATATTTGCCATCGTGTGATAATCCAACATTTATTCCAAGCTCGTTAATCCTCTTTGCTCTTTCTATTGTTAGCAACGTCCCATTTGTAGGCATACTAAAAGTAACGTTTGGGTTTCGCTCTTTCATAAGTTCAACAAAAGGAACTATAAAATTCCAATATAGCATCGGTTCCCCACCGTATAGAACGATCTTGTAATCCCCCTCTTTAGGAAAGTATTTAACTACTGTACTTGGGGATGGCATATCTTCTTCCTTACAAAGGGAGAAGATTGGTTTATCTTCCCCTTGGTGGCAATATACACATTGTAAGTTACATGACTTTCCTAGAATCAGAAAATAAGTTTTTATATTAATCTTAAATCACTTCCTTTTTAGCTATAATAATTTCTTCCATTTGACGTTAGAATAATCAAAATCATCATCATGTACAAAGCCGCCAACAACATATCCATTGGCTATGAATGTATGGTCACCATCTACTATAGCGCTAAAAACTTTCGTGTTACTCCAGTTAACCCCCTCACTCTATCTCCAACTACCAGATTCTCTATCTTTTTCAAGCTCCAATCTTCCATTAACATAAGAGTTCCAGCAATAAATCAACCAGCACCATCACAATTGCAGTTGCAGTTTGATGCAGTTGACTTTAATGTCACTAAAGTGTGACTATGACTTAGGTTAACAAGATTTTGAACAACTGCCTGGAGTGTGTAAGTCCCAGCCGAAACACCTGCTGCCTGTTTCAATGACCCAACAGTCACAACTGATGTAGTGGATCCTGAACCTGAAATATCATTAACAAGAGTCGGAGTAAGAACCCCTTGTGTAGATGCTGTAAAAGTACCCGTGGAACTCCAGCTCATCGCACTGGCTGCAACATCTGACATGTGAGCTACTTGTGACCAATCCGACCAAACTCCATTAACAAGGCATCTAGTATATACTAGATTGGCTGTATTAGATGATCCATATGATATAGCTTCTTGATATATCCATGATCCTAGATCATGGGATATATGAACGACATAGAACCAACCAGTATTAGGGGCATTCGTCATAGCTGCCCCCCTATAAAAACCAGTTGGTCTTGTTACTAAATTCAAATCAGTATTTGATATGTCAATAGCAACAGTCCCTACACCACGGCAGGAAGTAGCCGTTGCTGCATTGCCTGTTATATCAATGGCCTCACTAGTGGGATTTGCCCCGGCTGTCACCCTGCCTTGGGCATCAACGGTAACACTCCGATAGGTACCTGCAGTTACACCGGTAGACTTAAGAGTTAGCGCAGCGTTAGACGCAGCTGATCCGTCTACAGACATAGAACCTGTGGCATCGCCGGTAAAATTTAAGGTCCGGGCAGTTGCCCACTTAGTAGCCGTAGCTGCATTACCGGAGCAAGTGGCGGCTGTAGCAGCCGAAGGCACTGTCCCTGATACAGCAATCGTTACAGCGTCATTTGTGGCATCCGGTGTAAGAGTAATGTTTG
>Ga0316613_10001423_pt1 | contig 16375 bp, 13 predicted proteins | sample OWC_soil_day10_C_2_FD_207647 | JGI IMG/M metagenome (GOLD analysis project Ga0316613, IMG submission 207647) | Wetland soil microbial communities from Old Woman Creek delta, Ohio, United States - OWC_soil_day10_CT_b | ecosystem: Environmental > Terrestrial > Soil > Wetlands | place: USA: Ohio...
CGTGATCGCGTAGTCAAATGCCGGGAAAAATACCAGTCCTGTTTTCTTGGTCACGATGCGCCCCTCAGTTTGTTTCAGATTTGATCAGGCCGGGCTTGATCTGCAAGCGCGCCCTGATGTTCTTGCCAGTGGTGGAATAATTGCGGATGACGTTGAACGTCTGGCAGTCCGCCACCTCAACTTCCAGATCGGCTTCGCGTGCGCCAGCCTTGCGGGCGATTTCGACCAGTTTTTGCTTGCCGACTGCAATCAAATCACTGACGGAAAAGTTCGACGGAATATCGGCCTGGACGCCTTCCTCGGCAATGCTCAGCACACGCGCTTCCGTATCGGCCATCATGTTCAGCTCGACCGTGGTACGCGCCATCGCCGCGCCACTGGCATTGATCACATCCGAATTGTCCGGCACCACATGCGGCAGCCCGAGCATCGAACCCACTTTTTGCGCAATGTACGGCGCCGGGCCACCAACCACCAGCAATTCCTTCGGCGCGATCTTCTTGCCTTCGAGCAGTTCGTGAATCGTGTATACCGGCTTGCTGTTGATTTCCTTCACCATCTCGTTGATCTTGGCCACGATCAGCTCGCTGGCGCGATCGACGATCGCATTCGCTGCTTCGGTCGTCGTCTTGCCGAGTTGCGCGGCAATCGCCTCCATCGCCTTCGCTGCCTTGTCCTTTTGGCCGATGTCCGCCAGGCCGAGGAAAATCAACGCATCGGTCGGCGTCGGCACCGGGCCGTCAAACGCCATCGCATTGCCCTTGCGCTCCGGACCAATCTGCAACTGGCCGTTGACTACCTGCACGTGGCTGTCGCCGCCCACCGCAATCGAATGCGTCAGCAAGCCGCGGATCAGGGTCTTGTGTTCTTCAATTTGCACGCCCTGCGGTTCGAGCAGCGGCGCGCCGTCGGCGAACAGCGCGATGTCGGTGGTGGTGCCGCCGATGTCGATCGAAACCGAGTCCTTGTCAGCCGAGATATACGGCAGAACGCCCATGATGGTCGCCGCCGGGCCGGACAGAATGGTCTGCACCGGATAGTTCCTCGACTGCTGGTAATCAATCGTACCGCCATCGGCCTTCAGGATGTACAGCGGCACATCCACGCCCAGCCCTTTCAGGTAAGTCGAGAGCTCATCCACCAGCCGGCTGTGCAGGCTCCAGATCGCTTCGTTCAGATAGGTGGTCGAAATGCGGCGCGGGAAATTCAGTGCGCCTGACAGCTGATGCCCGAGCGTGACATGCTTGGCCTGCTCCGCGAACATCGACTGCACTTTTACCTCGTGCGCCGGACTGCGGGTCGAAAACTTGCCGACCACGCCAATGTGATCGATCTGCCGTTCGGCAAACTGCTTTTTCAGCTCGCGGATTTCACGCTCGTCCACGCCTTCCGCTTCCAGCCCGCGGTGGTTCATATAGCCTGACACGAATACCGCGCGGTCATTCAGCGGCAGATCCTTGTGCGACACACCCGGCCCGCTCATCACGATCATGCCGACCTTGTCGAGCTGCTTTTGCGCCACGGCATTGGTGGAAATGGTGGTGCTGAGCACGACGCGCTGCAGCTGCTTGATGTCTTCCGGTCTGGCCACGGCTTCGGTGGCTTGCGTGACGGATTTGAGGATGTTGCTCTTGTCCGTCAGCACCTTCGACTTGCGAATGATGTTCCGCCCCTGCATCAGCACGGAATCGGTGTGGGTGCCCCCCACGTCAATACCAAGGATCATGCTTTCCCCTCATCATGGGTACAGTCATCCAGCAACTCCTGCAGCCGGCTCCGACACCCTGTTAAAAAGCCGGCAAAGCGCCTGCCTTCTCAGTTCAAAAGCTTCATTGTGCCATAAAGGGCGACTGTTCCCAACAGAGAATTGCAAGCTTCAAAACCCCTGCATTCGAACCAGCATCACTCCTGAGAGCCTGATGAATGGCGCTCTTGCAGCCATGCCGAAAACTCGAACGCAGGAAGCGGACGGGAAAAAAGATAGCCTTGCGCGAAATCGCAACCAGCAGCAATCAGCAGATCGCGCTGGGCTTCGGTTTCAACTCCCTCGGCCACCACCTTAATACCCAACTTGTGCGACATCACGATGATCGCTTCGCACAGCGCCATGTCGTCAGAACCAATCGCTAGGTTCTGAATGAATGAACGGTCGATCTTGATGTAGTCGATGTCGAATTTTTTCAGATAGGACAATGATGAAAAGCCGGTGCCGAAATCGTCGAGGGCAACCTGGATGCCAGCATCCCGCAGCGCCAGAAAATGCTGAAGCACATCATCGCTGGCCTCAAGCAACAGCCCTTCTGTGATTTCGACCGCAATCGCAGCCCCGGAAACACCAAGCTGCGGCAAACGGCTCATCCAGGATTTCAGCGCGCCATCGTCCGCCCGGAATTGCGCCGGCGAAAGGTTGATGCTAATTTGAAAATCCGGATGCATCGCATCGCGCCAGGCGGCAGCCTGTAGGGCAGCAGTATTGAATACCCAGTTGCCGATGGCATCGATCATGCCTGTTTCCTCGGCGATCGAAATGAACTCTGCCGGATTGACCAGCCCGCGCACCGGATGCTGCCAGCGTATCAACGCTTCTGCCTTGCGCACTTCACCGCTGCCCAGTTCTACCAGCGGCTGGTAGTACAGTTGAAATGGGTAATCGACCAGCGCCGCGCGCAGATCGTTGGTCAGCGTCATCCTGTTGTTCGCAATTTCCTGCATTGATGGCGTATAAAGACTGAAGCAATTTCGGCCGCGTCTTTTTGCCGCATACATTGCATGGTCGGCATTCCGGAGCAAATCTTCGACGCCCAGCCCATCCTGCGGATAAAACGTAATACCGATGCTGGCAGACACATGAGAAACATGTTCTCCCAGCGCGAACGGCTCGGCCAACCGCTTCAGGATTTCGCGCGATACACGTTTGACACCGCCATGGTCACCCAGACAGTTCAGGATGATGATGAATTCATCGCCGCCCAAACGTGCAATGATGTCGGATTCCCGCACGCACTCCTGCAACCGCTGCGCAGCCATCCACAACAGCCTGTCACCCACGTCATGGCCGAGAGTATCGTTGACATCCTTAAAGTTATCGATATCGAGCGACAATAGCGCGAGCTGCGAATTATCGCGCCGCGCCTGCTTCATCGCCTGCTCCAGATGACTGCGGAACAACTGCCGGTTTGGCAATCTGGTCAGTACGTCGAAATTGATTTGACGCCAGAGCAGTTCTTCCAGTTCCTTCTGGCTGCTGATGTCGCACACATAGCCATCCCAGACAGTGCTGCCATCGCTCAGCCGCTTCGGCATGGCTTCGGCCAGCCGCCAGCGCAAGCTGCCATCAGACAGGATGGCGCGGAATTCGCGCCGGCACGGATGCATAGATTGGCGAGAATCATGCAGAGCTCGAACAACAGCATTGCGGTCAGCGGGATGAACTGCTCGCAGCAGCAAGGAGGCGTCTTTGCGCAGGGATTCCGGCGAAATGCCATACAAATCGAAAACCGACTGACTGATGTATGGATAATATGCGCGGCCATCCGGCTCCAACCGCAACTGGAACACCGTTCCCGGCATTTGCGCAAACAGGTTCGACAGCAATCGGGGCCTGCCGCAGTTCGCCAAAACACTTGGCGCAACATTTTCGGATGCCTGACAGTCCACCTCACAATCTCCATCATTGCCGCGTGACAATTGGGCATCCGCCATATCACCCCCATCTGACTTGTGCGTTCAAACCAACATCGCTAAGCGCTTCCACTCTCCCAGGCTTCGCCGATCACAATCAGCAAACAGATCAATCGAAGCCTGGAAATTCATCCCTAGGCTAGAATTCCTCCCAATCGCCTTCCTTGCCTGCCTCGGCCTTTGGCGGTGCCAATTTGGGCGCACTGGACGGAGCAGCAAGCGCCTTTGCAGCCGGTTTTGCCGCCAGCTTGGGCTGCGTGACCAGTTTCAGATTAGCAGCCGGCTTGCTGCCAGCCTGCTGCCGCTTGGTCGCCACGACCACAGTGCCAGTGCCCGTCTTGAAAACGCTGACGGCCTCCACCAGATTCGCCGCCTGATCCTGCAGCGATTCCGCCGCCGCAGCCGCTTCTTCCACCAGCGCCGCGTTCTGCTGCGTCACCTGATCCATCTGGCTGACCGCCTGGTTCACCTGCTCGATGCCGTCGCTCTGCTCCTGGCTGGCGGCCGTGATCTCACTCATAATGTCATGCACCTGCTTGATGCTCGACACCACTTCATCCATCGTCGAACCAGCCTGCTCGACCAGCTTGCTGCCAGCTTCGACCTTTTCGACCGAATCGTCGATCAGCGTCTTGATTTCGCGCGCTGCCGAAGCACTCCTTTGTGCCAGGCTGCGGACTTCTGTTGCCACCACCGCGAAGCCGCGGCCCTGTTCGCCGGCACGCGCCGCTTCGACTGCCGCATTGAGCGCCAGAATGTTGGTCTGGAACGCAATGCCGTCGATGACGTTGATGATGTCCGCCATCTTGTGTGACGAGTCGTTGATCGCGCCCATCGTTTCGACCACTTGCGATACCACTTCGCCGCCCTTGACCGCCACATCGGATGCCGTTACCGCCAGCTGGTTCGCCTGGCGCGCGTTATCAGCGTTCTGGCGCACGGTCGAGGTCAATTCTTCCATCGAAGAGGCGGTTTCTTCCAACGAGCTGGCCTGCTCTTCGGTGCGCGATGACAGATCCTGGTTGCCGGCGGCAATCTGCGCCGAAGCGGTCGCAATCGTATCAGTGCCGGTGCGCACCCGTGTCACGATATCCAGCAAATTGTCGTTCATGTTTTTGAGCGCCTGCATCAACTGACCGGTTTCATCTTTCGAACGCACGTCGATACGGCTTGTCAAATCGCCACCGGCAACGGTTTCCGCCACTTTCACTGCATCGCTGATCGGACGGGTAATTGAGCGCGTCGCCAGCAGTGCCGCAACCGCGGCAATAATCGCAGCAATAACGGACATCGCAATCAGCACAAGGCGCGCCATTGCATAAATCTCGTTGGATTCCTGATCCGCCTTTTTCATCAAGCCTTCCTGCAATTTAATGAAGTCATTAATCGCCGCCATTAACGGCGCGCGCAAAGTATAAACATCTGTCAGCAAATACTTCCTTGCCTCTTCCTTCTTGCCTTCCTGCACCAGCTTCACATAGCGGTCAACCGCCGCCCCGTATGCAGTACGCGTATCCACAACTTTCTTGAAAGCGGCACGGCCAACATCCGTATTGATCATTTTCTCGAGCTTCGGAAAAATTTCCGAATTCTCCTGCCTTTTTTTAGCAATCAACTCAATGTCTTTTTTAATTTCCTCCGGAGAATCCGTCGCCAGCATATGGTAAGACGCCAGCACGAACTCCATCACGTTGTCCCGAATGTCCCTCGTCATATCCACCTTCGGATACCGGTCTTCGACGATGACATTGGTCGCATGATTCATGCTCTCAATACGGGTCACCCCCACCACCGCAACCACAATCATCAGCAATACCACCAAAGTAAAGCTCGCTCCAAGCCGAGCCCCGATTTTCCAGTCCGAAACTTTCATACACTCTCCATGACAACGCGATTTATCGTAACTACGAATACCAGCCAAATTGAGCGTAAAACACCGCGCCAGACGAAAAGGATCCGCCAAATCATTCAACGTCTGAACACCTTGTTTTTCGCACATTCAGTTTATTTTTAGGCGCCCTATTGAGAAGATTGCGCCGAAACCGCCTCAACCAGCCCCATATCGGCAGATGAAAGCAACCCTTCAATATCGAGCAGAATGAGCATTCTTTCGCCAATTGTGCCCATCCCCATAAGGTAATCGGCATCGAATGTCGTTCCCATGTCCGGCGCAGGCTGAATCTGTTCCGGTGCCAGCATCGTCACATCGGAAACGCTATCGACCACCATGCCGACAACACGCTGATTGATATTGAGCACGATGACGACCGTGAATTGGTCATAGGAAGGTTCGCCCAGATTGAAACGGATCCGCATGTCCACAATCGGCACAATCGTTCCGCGCAAATTGACCACGCCTTTGATGTAGTCAGGCGCATTTGCAATCCTCGTGACGTTTTCATAGCCGCGGATTTCCTGCACCTTGAGAATGTCGATGCCGTATTCCTCCTCTCCAAGGCGGAAGGACAGGAAATCCCTCGTAATGTAATCGCGGCCACCAGCCATCACCGCAGTGACAGTCTGTGAAGTGCTGGATGCTTGTTGCATGATTCTCCCCTCTTGAGCATTCAGATAATATGATCGAAATGCTAAGAGCTTAGAAGAGGGGCACTCTGTGCAGAATCGGACAACTCCGAATCCTGCCTAGGATAAATCCGAGAAACGCAATCAGGCAATTACTGCAGGCGGCATGACGTCAATCAGATGATGGGAAATGGCATAACGCACCATGCCGGCCGTGCTGTCCACGCCCAACTTCTCCATGATGTTTTTCTTGTGCGTGCTGACGGTTTTCGGGCTGAGGGCCAAATCGGTCGCAATGCGACTGGTCGAATGACCGCTAGCGATGAGCATCAGTATCTGGCGCTCTCGCGCAGACAATAATTCATGCGGCATGCCGCCTCGTGCATAATCAAAAACAGTACTGTGAGCAATTGCTGGATCGATGTAACTGCCACCACGAGCAATCATGCGGATAATGCTCAACAATCTGCTTGCATCGGCATTTTTAGTCATGAAGCCCTTTGCTCCAGCCCGCATTGCGGCCGTCACGACATCGCTGCTATCGTGCATGCTCATTACCAGTATCGGCAAAGAGGGGCGTATCTGCCGCACCCGCCGGATTAGTTCGATACCTCCCATGCCCGGCATCGACAGATCCATCATTAACAGATCGCACTCGATTTCGCCGATACCTTTGAGCACGTCAAGGCCGCATCCTGCTTCCCCGCAAATCTGCATTTCGCCACAGCCGTTTATGATGAGTTTTACCCCATCACGCATCAGCAAGTGATCATCGGCAATAAAAATACGAATCATAAAGTTCTTCGGTATTACTTTCGTAGCGGAAATGATGCGCGCACATTGGTGCCCTGACCGGGTGTACTGATGATTTGAACTTCTCCCCCCAGCATCGCCGCACGTTCTCTCATGCCAACCAGTCCGAGTGAACGCCTAACCTGTGGCGCAACAGAGTCAAAACCATCGCCATCGTCAGAAACCTGCAGACATAGATTATCATTTCTTTCAAGCAACATTACAACCACGCGACTGGCATTCGCATGTTGCACTACATTGCTTAGCGCTTCCTGCAGTATGCGGTAAATGTTGGTCGCCAGCGTATCGTCAACTTGCCGCGCCAGATCCAAATCATTACTTAACACACAGCTTATTCCGCTCGTGCGGCTAAATTCGTCAGTCAGTGATTTAATCGCCAGCCCCAACCCCATGTCCAGCGTTGCCGGGCGCAAACCAGAAGCGATGTTGCGCACTTTCATCATGCAAGCATCGGCCGCGCCCTTGAGCCACTCGACCATGCCTTCATATGCGAGCGGCGATTCCGCCATCTTGTCAGGCAAAAGCGACAAATTCAGTCGCAACAGTGAAAGCTGCTGTCCGAGATCGTCATGAATGTCGTGTGCAATTCGCCTGGCCTCATCCTCCCTGGCATTTATCAGACTGGCAGATAATGAACGAATCATTTCCTCGGCTTCCTTCAGCTTTGTGAGGTCATGAGAAAGTGCCACCATCTTACATACCTGCCCACCTTCATCTAACATCGCATTCAGGCACAACCAGGACAAATATCTGCTCCCATCCTTGCGCGCAATCCAGAACTCCCCCTGCCACTGGCCTTGCGCTATTAGCTCCTGCAAAATGCTGTCATAGAATGCTTCGTCGTAGTCCAGTCCGCTGAAAATCTCCGTATCCTTGCCGACAACATCCTCAAGCAAATAACCGGTCGCCTTCGTTACCGCATCGTTGATGTCTGTTATGAACAAATCCCTCGTAACCAGATTAACCTCTGCCACAATCATGGCTTCACTGCTATTGCGGTAAACCAGCGCCGCCTGCTGCAATGCCAATTCCGTATCCTTGCGTTCAGTGATATCAAGGGCACATCCTATGAATCCGGCAAACTCGCCGTTTTCATTGAAACGCGGCACACCTGTGCTCAAAATCCAGCGGTATTGCCCATCACGACGGCGCGCTCGGTATTCCGTCCGAAAAGGCGCTCGCTGTTGTTGCGAAGCTTTCCGAAGTGCCTCATATTCCATCCGATCTGCCGGGAAAATGCCGTTTTTCCACGCGCGACGAAATGCCTCAATGCTGTCCGCGCCAACAAACTCACAGGCAGCACGGTTAACCCACAATAGCTGTCTTTCGCTATCCCCGGTCCAAATCATAGCCGGGGCGGCATCCGCCATCAGGCGAAAACGCGTTTCGCTTTCCCGCAAATTGCGTGTCAATTTGCTGGCGAGGGAAATTGCCCTTGCTCGGCCTGAGGCCAGCAGCCATGTCAGCATAGACAACAGGATACTCAGCACGATGCCAACACCCGCTATCGTCCAATATCCTTGATTCTGCTCGACCTTTCCCTCGAATGCAGGCAAGGAACGGGCCTCCAGCAACCATGAACGATCCGCCACCTGGACCGAATGTTCGCTGCGAAAACTTGCTGCGCGCAATTCATCTTGCTCCGGCGCAGAATCATGCATCAACGCCATATCTTTTGCGGAATTGCCATCGTAAATGCGGAAAGCCAGTTCGTGTGCAAATGGCAATTCAGGCGTGCTCATCAACGCCCTCATCCGCAAGGGCGCGCATACCCAACCAATGATATTCTGCCGCCGCTCAGCCACAGTTCTGGTCGGTAATCCATTGCGGTAAACCGGCATATATACCTGCACCCCTTCTTTTGAAGCGCTCGGCGAGATATGCAATAGAAAAAGCGGGCCAGTGAAGGCTATGTCCCCCGTATCGCGCGCGCGCTCCATCGCCGCACGCCTTTCTGTATCGGTGAACATGTCATATCCCAAAACACGCCGATGACCCGGATCCGCCGTCGCCTGCAGGGTGAGAACAGCATACTCGGTGCTTATACCCTCCGGCCAAATCCGGTAATCATGGAACCCTTGTCGCCGCATCAAGGCAACATGCCGTTTTTTTCCTGCTTCCGGAACAATCTGCACAAACGCAATATCCTGTATGCCTGGATACGATTGTTGGATGTTCTGTGCTTCGACGAAGCGGCGAAATTCGCGCAAGGTTACATGGCTGCTGGCGCCATACAATCCCTGCACGCTACGCAACACATGCTGGTAACCACGCATGCGCAAATTGATGCGCGTGGCCACATTGGCGGCCAGCGAATCAAAGTCTTTTTGCAGCATCAGCCTCGAATCCAGTTTTGCCTTCCACCACGTTCCTCCGGTGGCAGACAACCCGACGAGCAAGACGAGTCCTGCAATCGCCACTGGCGTTACAAATAGCCTTTTAATACAGTTTCCCAGGTGAAGTGAAAAAGCTGTCGCCGACTTGGCGTCATTCATGATGCGGTTTCATCCTGCAACAAACAGCCTCGCGCCAACGTGAACAGCATCTGCCACCTTACTCCCAATACCCTTTGCGGGCATACACCGAACGCAGATGCTCAATGAACAGACGCACCCTGCTTGGCAGGTATTTTCGCTGTGCGACAACGGCATAGACCGGATCGTCTGCTGATGCATATTGATCAAGTACCCGAACCAATTTACCGGATGCAAGGGCATCCTTGACTTCCCATAATGGACGCCACGCCAGCCCCATGCCCTGCAATGCCCACTCATACAAGATGGCGCCATCGTTGCACTCGAGCGCACTGCGAACTTTCTGCTGAACCACTTGCTCATCAACCTTGAATGTCCAGCCCTTGCTCTGGCTGTCGCCCATCAACAGCAGGCAGTCATGCTGGTCGATGTCCGCAGGCGTTTCCGGAACGCCACGACGTTCAAGATAGGCTGGCGAAGCAACGAGCACCCTTCGCATGGCGGCCAATCTGACTGCCACCAGCGATGAATCTTCCAGATTCGAAATGCGTATTGCGCAATCGATGCGTTCGCGCGCGAGATCCACCACGCGATCTGAAAGGTCGAGCGTAATGCGAATGTCCGGATAAAGACGCTGGAATTCTGCCACATGGGGCGCCACAAACAAGCGACCATAAGTGGCAGGCGCCAGCAAATGCAGTTGACCATGCGCATGCGTGCTACCGCTGGCAACGGCTGCTTCCGCGTCACGCAAATCCTGCAATATGCGCTGGCAATCTTCGTAGAACGCGCCGCCTTCCTGAGTGAGTGAAATGCTGCGCGTCGTGCGGATCAGCAGTTTGACCCCCAGCCGTTTCTCGAGGCTATCCAGTCGCCGTCCGATAACGGCAGGCACGACCCTCTCCTGCCGTGCGGCAGCAGACATGCTGCCAAGGCTGACGATTGCAACAAAGGTTTCCAGTTGCTTCAACGCACTCATTTGCAACCCAAAAGTAAAAAATGATGCCGAATTTTAGCTCTTTTTGTGACACAGCATACAAATATGCCGTCACGTTCGATTCCGTGCCGTCCGTCGCCGAATAAAAAAAGCGCCCTGAGGGCGCTCGGGAGGGCGGTTTCTTTCATCTGCACTGTCAGGCATCGTGCGCCGCAGCAATTTCCACATGCGCCGCCAATAAAACCGGTTTGACTGAATCCAGCAACTCTCGTTCGATGCGCAAACAAACACCGCACTCCGAACTCAAGTGACGCGGCACAGGAACCAGCTTGCACGACAGACCGCGTTCCTTCAGCACTTTTTCCGCGCGAAAAGCATGGTTGCTGGTATGAAAAAGGATGACCGAGCAGGCATCGGCACTCATCGCGCTCTCCCTGCCAGCCGGCTGACGGCCTCCAGCGCGCGCATCACGTCATTCCTATCAGTGAAATTCCCTGGAGCGAAGCGGATGGTGCCTTCGGGAAAGGTGCCTATTGTGTGGTGCGCCGCAGGCGCGCACTGCAGACCGATGCGGCACTGGAGGTTGAATTCTTCATCCAGCAGAAAACCAGCCTCGGATGGCGACATGCGATTGATGGTAAACGACACCGTCGCAACCTGCTTCGATGCATCCATCGTACCGTAAACCGTCACCCCGGCAATATTGCCCAGGCCGTCGATCAGTTCTTGCGTAATGGTCTGGTGATGCGCGCGAATCGCCTCGATACCGCGTTCGCGTATCCAGCTTGCGCCAGCCCCCAGCCCCGCCAGCCCCATCACGTTAAGCGTGCCGCTTTCGTATTTGTCCGGCAGAAAATCGGGCTGCGCTTCGAATTCCGAACGGCTGCCGGTGCCGCCGCGCATCAGTGGCCGCAAACGCGAAAGATCGACACGCTCGCCAATCGCCAGCCCGCCAGTGCCAGTCGGCCCCAGCAGTGATTTATGACCGGCAAACGCGAGCAAATCGATATTGTCAGCGACAACGTCGATCGGGAAAGCGCCTGCTGTCGAAGCCGCATCGACCAGCAGCAGCAAGTCATGCTTTCTTGCAATCTGCCCGATTTCGGCCACCGGCAGCAACGTGCCGACGACATTTGATGCATGTGTCAGCGCAATCAGTACGGTATTCGGCAGCACCGCCGCCTCGACCAGTGTGCAATCAATTGTGCCATCAGGTCGACACGGCACGACGGTCAACTCCACACCCTCGCTCTCAAGCTGGCGCAACGGCCGCATCATCGAGTTGTGTTCCATTGAGCTGGTAATCACATGATCGCCAGCCCGAAGCAATCCGCATAGCGCCAGATTCAGCGCCTCGGTGCAATTCGCACCAAAAACGATGCGCAACGGATTGCGCACACCAAACAGTTTTGCCAGCACCTCGCGCGCCGCATCGACGATACGACCCGCCTCGTTCGACAAGCGGTGTCCACTACGTCCCGGGTTCGCCCCCACTTGCTCTAGGTAGCGCACGACTGCGGCGGTAACCACTGGCGGTTTCGGCCATGAAGTCGCAGCGTTATCGAGATAAAGCGGGGTCAGCATGTGTTCAGCTATTTTTTATCAGTGTCAGCCTGAACTGCCGGCCATCTTCTTCGATGGAAACAGAGCAATTCATCGCCTGCGAGGCACGCAACACATTTTCACGCGCCGTTACCGTATCGACCAGCACTTCAAGCTGTTCACCTTGCGGCAAATTCTTTAGCGCAAATTGCGTCCGCACGACCGGCTCGGGGCAGGACAGCCCGCATACATCCAGTTTTTTCATGTCCGCTCCACTTATTCAAACCGTTCACGCAGCGTGAAACCAAGAACCAGGCAAAATGCCAGCCCAATGCCAACGGCGATCTGGCCGTTGATTCCGGGCCCGCCAATCATTAGCGCCCCCTCAGCCATTCTGTCAGGCCCGGCCGCCAGCAGAAAATTGTGCGCGAAACCGGCACCAACAATCATGCCAAGCACAAAAACGCCTGAATCGGTATCCCCCTCACCGGACAGGAATAGCTGCCGTCCAGGACATCCGCCTGCGAGCGCAAAACACAAGCCGGCCAGCGCCATACCAGCAAAATTCCACCAGTGATCGCTATGCGCAACCGGCTGGCTGGCAAAACCGACATTGACCCGACCAAGAACGAGATTCATGGCAAATGCCGCGACGAGCATTGCAATTACGCCATACAGCAGATGGAAATCACGAATCAGAAAGGAATCGCGAATCGCACCCATCGTACAGAAACGCGTACGCTGCGCCAAGAAACCAATCAGCAAGCCGGCACCAAGCGAAACAAGAACTGGCGCATGCATCGAGCCAGGGCCTTTTTCACTGTTGAAAATAAATGATGGCTGCGCAACAATCAGCGCCAGCACGCCAATCATCAAGCCCGGCATAATCCAGCCAGCCAGCGAGAAGGTTTCGCGTGCGCGACCAAGCGTAAACCCGTTTTTCAGGAACCAGGCGCCGATGCCAATACCCGATGCCAATCCAGCCAGGCCAACAATCGCATTCAGATCGCCGCCGGCCAACCTGAGAATTGCGCGCCAGGGACAACCCAGAAAAACCAGCGCGCCTATCATTGCGAACACGCCCAACATGAAACGGATGAGCGGCGCAGAGCCGGCACGTACACGAAATTCCCCGAACAGCAACGCGGCCGCCAGCGAACCGAGCACAAATGCCGGAATTTCCGGACGCAGATACTGAACAATCGCAGCACGATGCAACCCAAGCGCACCAGCCAGATCACGCTCGAAACAGGCAACACATACCCCCATGTTCGGAGGGTTACCCAATTTCGGCAAAAGCGCCGCCAGCAAGCCAATGACAACGCCTGCGAGCACAATCCCCCAACGCGAGGCAAAAAATTTAGTAAGACTGTTTTGCATTTTCACTCCCATCGAACCGGTTTGCATAACGCGCCCCAAAGTCCGAAAGGAGAGAATTGTAAGTCAGCATCAATGGCAAGGGAAGTTCATGCGTTCTGCAAAACGCAGACCTGTCAGGACGAAACAGCCCAATGGAACATGGCCGCCACGACTGTTTCAAGCAATTCCTTGATCGGCATATTGGCCCCACCTTCGAGTGGACCAATATTCTTTTCATGCCACTCGATCAATCCCGCGCGACCATCGACAATTTCCATCGCCGCCTTCTTGTAATGCCCCGGCGATCCCTTAAGAATGGAAATCATGATTTTTTCCGTTTCCGGCGCTCTCGGCACGCCGAAATTCATGTCAGATACTCGAATCGTACCCAGCGGCAAATGTGCGCTTTCCGAAAGAATCACCGATTGCGCCACTTTCTTGGGCGCAAGCTTGATCGGCCCGGACGTTTCAACCTGCCTGGACAGTGCCTTGCGCACTTTCTCAAGCATCTTCATGGCCTTTTCGATGTCATCGGTCGCAATGCCGGCCTCAATTTGACCGTCCGCAGCCCACAAAGCACTCATCGCACGCAATGCAGCGCTTGTTCCCCGCCCCGCAATACCCGAACCTTCGAGACTGGCACAAATGCGGTCAATCGCTGCCATCATCGGATCCGCTGTGGTCTTTTTTGAATTCATCACATCCTCGCAATTGCATTATTCAAGATCACCTGGACAGTATCGCGTTGTTTCCCCGCGCCTATTGCGCACAATATAGTAAAATATATTTTTACTTTTCGTGGCATTATCACATGTTCTTTATCACGTTAAACTTCGCGCCCAATAGTTCCTACATTGGTAGGACGTTGCCGGTTTCAGCATTAAGCCCACTGAAGCCGGTTTTTTCTATTAGTCCCGCCACAAGCATCAGGACGCCCACACCAACAATTTACTTTAACGAGGCGCCATGAACAACGATGTAATCAAGGGACGCATCCGCATGCCGGAGCTGTTTGAAAAGCTGACGAGCGCAGATGCTGCTGCAGAATTGGTAAAAGACGGCATGACTGTAGGCATGAGCGGATTCACGCTCGCTGGCGGCGCCAAGAGCGTTCCGCTTGCGATCGCGAAGCGCGCACAGTCCAACCCTCTCAAAATCACGCTCCTTACCGGAGCTTCGCCCAGTAATGAAGTTAACAGCGCCTTGACGAATGCTGGCGTTCTGTCGAGGTATTCGCCTTTCCAGACCGACCGGACAATGCGCGCAGCCATCAACCAGGGCGAAATCATGTATTTCGACAGTCATTTGTCCGAAACGGGCGAATTGCTGCGTCGTGGCCAAATCGCACCGGTAGATATTGCAATCATTGAAGCGACAGCCATCACGGAGTCGGGTGCGATTGTGCCAACCACCTCCGTTGGCAACAACGACATTTTTGCGATACAGGCGAAGAAGGTCATCATTGAGCTCAATCTCGCCCAGTCGGCAGCACTTGAGGGTGTGCATGACATTTATTTCGCCAGCAGCTTCCCGCACGCGACTCCCATCGGTATCCTTGCACCCAAAGACCGTGCCGGTAGCACGAGCATTCAGATTCCGCCGGAAAAAATTGCTGCGATCGTTGTCACCGATGAACCGGACACACCATCCCAGAACCTTGCACCTGACGCAGATACTGCCAGCATTGCCGGCCATCTGATCGAATTCTTCAAGAGCGAAATCAAGCACGGCCGACTGACCGAAAGCCTGCGGCCATTGCAGTCCGGCATCGGCACCATCGCCAATGCCGTCATGTCAGGACTGGCGACAGGTCCGTTCCGCAATCTGACGATGTATTCCGAAGTACTGCAAGACTCGACGTTCGAACTGATCGATATCGGCATGATGGACTTCGCATCGGCCACATCGATTACGCTGACCCCGCAAAAGAGCAAGGAAGTGTTTGAGAATTTCGAACGCTATCGCAACAAGGTTATGCTCAGGCCGCAGCGGATCAGCAATCACGCCGAAGTCCTTCAGCGCCTTGGTATCATCACGATCAATACCGCGCTTGAAGCCGACATCTACGGCCATGTCAACTCGACCCATGTAATGGGTACGCACATGATGAATGGCATCGGCGGTTCGGGCGACTTCACACGCAACGCCCACACTTCCGTCTTCGTCACAAAGTCGATCGCGAAAGGTGGCGTCATTTCCAGCATTGTGCCGATGGTATCGCATGTGGATCACACCGAGCACGATGTGGACATCCTCGTCACGGAAATCGGCCTGGCCGACCTGCGCGGCCTGTCACCACGTGAACGTGCGCGTACCATCATCAACAATTGTGTCGGTGGTGAATACCGTGCAATGCTGACCGAGTATGTCGATGAAGCCAACCAGCGCGGCGGACAGACGCCACATGTGCTGGAAAAAGCATTGTCATGGCATCAGCGCCTGCGTGAAACCGGCTCGATGCTGGATGAAGCGCGAATCGCGCGTGCAGCAGCATAAAAAAACTGTCGAAAGCAACAAAAAAGCCTGCCTTGTGCAGGCTTTTTTGTTTGGGTTCCGCTATTAGGGCGTAGTTGCCTTTCTTTAATAACGGTTAATTGGCATCCTGAGGGATATGACTGTTCGTATCCCTCCCTCTCTTAAATGGATGCTTACCAAGCGGGCCAGGCCACTTGGGAAATAGCTGCGGGCGAAAACTCCTGCGAGAGTTCGTTGAGCTAAAGGAAAAGCATCTTCAGGTCATGCGCCATGGCTTGAACATCATCGACAGCACCATCCGGATGCACGAGATTCCAATCGTTCCAGAACGCATCCACCCGATCCGCGTCCAAGTCCGTGGACGCAGATTCAAATATGGCGACATGAGCCGCTCGATCCTAAATTGCTTGATGAAATTTCATCCAGATCCAGTAGCAACTACAGGGGCCTGTCCGAATTTTTGTGTAAACGGGTTTAGGTTAAAGCAGAGCGATACGCTCGCCGAACTCAATGGTAAACCGGTTTAGCGCTGCTTTCCAATCCCGGATCGGCATAGTCCATTTCTGGCTGA
>Ga0316613_10001425_pt1 | contig 16367 bp, 15 predicted proteins | sample OWC_soil_day10_C_2_FD_207647 | JGI IMG/M metagenome (GOLD analysis project Ga0316613, IMG submission 207647) | Wetland soil microbial communities from Old Woman Creek delta, Ohio, United States - OWC_soil_day10_CT_b | ecosystem: Environmental > Terrestrial > Soil > Wetlands | place: USA: Ohio...
GTAGGAAAACCAGCTAAAGTCGCTTTGACTGCTATCATGCGAAAGCTCGTCATCCTTGCCAACGCACTGCTCAAGGCAGGCAGGACATGGGCACCAAAAACCGCTTGATCAACACGGATACTCTAGTCATCCGTCAGACCGGTGGCAGCATGCCGCCGTTCTCGAGAAACACCTTGGCGGTCAGAAAGTCCCGCCATGCCTCGCGCTTCTTGATCGGCGTGCGCAGGAGGTAGGCGGGGTGAAAGGTCGGCAGCGCCTTGAAGCGTTTGTCGCCGATCTCCAACTCGCACCAGCGACCGCGCAGCTTGTTGATGCCTTGCTTGACCGCCTCGCCACCGAGCAGCGCCTTGGCCGGCTGCGCCCCGAGAAAGATGATCAGCTCCGGGTCGACCAGCTCGATCTGCCGCAGAATGAACGGCCGGCAGATGGCGATTTCCACGTCGGAAGGATCGCGGTTGCCGGGCGGCCGCCAGTAGATGACGTTGGCAATATAGGCGTTGTGGCTGCGGCTATAGCCGATGGCGTTGAGCATGCGATCGAGCAACTGACCGGAGCGACCGACAAAGGGGCGCCCTTCGATGTCCTCGTCGCGGCCCGGCGCCTCGCCGACCAGCATCAGCTTCGACGCCGGATTGCCGTCGGCAAACACCGTGTTCTTGGCGGTGAGCTTGAGGTTGCAGCCGTCGAACGCCTGGATCAGCGCCTTGAGCTCGTCGAGCGTCTTTGCCGACTGGGCGGCGGCGCGCGCCTGCATCACCGTGGCTTCGGTCGGCACCTGTGCCGTCTGCCCGGCAATGGCCGGACGCGCCACGGCCTCCTGGGGGGATGTTTCGGCCGCCGGCAGAGGCCGCCTCAGTTCCGGCTGCGGTGATTGCCGCCGGGCGGCCTCCGCCGCGGCCTTGGCCTTGGCACTTTCCTCGAAGCGGTCGAGCGGCGCCTCGGACAGGGTCACGTCGACGCCCATCGCCGCGTACCACTCGAGGAGGGCTGCGGCGGCATCGAGACCGGGGGAGTGGAACGTCGGATCGGACGGCATGGCCCTTCTATAGAGCAGGATGGTCGCCGTGAAAACGTCGCAGCCAGCGCCAAGCGGTTCGACGGCGGTGCGCCCGAAAGCGTTTGATCGCATCGGCGGATCGTGGTTGAAGGGCTGCGGTGCAGAGATCCGCGTTTTCACCCAAGACCAGCGTGGAGATGCTGGCGCGGATGATGCACACTTGCTTGGCGACCATCTGCCCGAAAGAGAGATACCCATGAGCACCGAGCTGCCCGAGCGCGAATCCATGGAATTCGACGTGGTCATCGTTGGCGCTGGCCCGGCCGGCCTCGCCGCGGCCATAAGGGTGAAGCAGCAGGCCGCCGTCAGCGGTCAGGATGTTTCCGTCCTGGTGCTCGAAAAGGGTTCGGAAGTTGGTGCCCACATTCTTTCCGGCGCCGTGGTCGACGTCTCCGGTATCTCGGCGCTCCTGCCCGATTGGCGCGACGATCCCGATCATCCGTTCAAGACACCGGTTACCGACGACCGCTTCTTTCTTCTGTTTGAAAAGTCTGGCCTCCGCTTGCCGAATTTCCTGCTGCCGCCGCTGATGAGCAATCATGGCGCCTATGCCGTATCGCTGGGCAACGTCTGCCGCTGGTTGGCGCAAAAGGCCGAGGCGCTCGGCGTCGAGATCTATCCGGGCTTCGCCGCTGCCGAAGTGCTGTATGACGGCGACAACAAGGTGATCGGCGTCGCCACCGGCGACATGGGCGTCAAGCAGGATGGCACGCCCGGCCCCAATTACCAGCGCGGCATGGCGCTTCTGGCCAAATACACGCTGTTCGCCGAGGGCGCGCGTGGTTCGCTCACCAAGACGCTGATCGCGCGCTATCGCCTCGACGAGGATCGAGAGCCGCAGAAGTTCGGCATCGGCATCAAGGAACTGTGGGACGTGGCGCCGGACAAGGCGAGGCCCGGCCTGGTGCAGCATTCCTTCGGTTGGCCGCTCGGTGGCGGCACGGGCGGCGGTTCCTTCCTCTACCACCTCGAGAACAACCAGGTGGCGGTCGGCTTTGTTGTCCACCTCAACTATGAAAATCCCTATCTTTCTCCCTTCGAGGAGTTTCAGCGTTTCAAGACTCATCCGCTCATTCGCGACACCTTCGAGGGCGGCAAGCGTGTCGCCTATGGTGCGCGGGCACTCACCGAAGGCGGCTGGCAGTCGGTTCCCAAGCTCGTCTTCCCCGGCGGTGCGTTGATCGGCTGTTCGGCCGGCTTCATGAACGTGCCGCGCATCAAGGGCAGCCACAATGCCGTGCAGTCGGGCATCCTCGCCGCCGACGCCGTCGTCGAGGCGATCGTCGCCGGCCGCGCGGGCGATGAGCTGACGCCCTATGAGACGGGCTGGCGGGCGTCGGCCATCGGCAAGGACCTGAAACCGGTGCGCAATGTCAAACCGCTCTGGTCGAGGTTCGGCACGCTTGTCGGCATCGGCCTCGGTGGCCTCGACATGTGGCTGGAAACGCTGTTCGGCGTTTCGCCCTTCGGCACGCTGCTGCACGGCAAGACCGATGCGGACTGCCTCAAGCCGGCCGCGCGTTTCAAACCGATCGCCTATCCCAAGCCAGACGGCAAGCTCACCTTTGACAGGCTGTCGTCGGTTTTCCTGTCGGGCACCGCCCACGAGGAGAACCAGCCGGCGCATTTGAAATTACTTGATCCGGACTTGCAGAGGGTCTCGGAACGCGACGTTTTTGCCGGCCCATCCGCCCGCTATTGCCCGGCAGGCGTTTATGAGTGGATAGACGAGCCAACTCATGGACCACGTTATGTAATTAATGCCCCAAACTGTGTTCACTGCAAAACTTGTGATATCAAGGACCCTAACCAGAACATCGATTGGGCGGTCCCGGAGGGAGCGGGAGGACCCAATTACCCAAATATGTAATGGTCATTTTGTTCTAGCGGGTAGGGTGGATTGATGAACGAGCGGGTAGAAGATGCGCAGTCGGCCGATGTCGGCCAGAATTGGACGGCGATTGTTGCCGAAGACCATCCGATCATCCAGTCGGCGGTGGTGCGCATCCTGAAGAAGCGCTTCGGCTTCCGGCAGCCGATTCTTGCCACCAGCTACGACGAACTAGCCGATGCTGTTTTGGATACCGGTGAAAATACGCTGGTCATTACCGACCTCGTCATGCCCGGCATGCGCGGCCTCGACACGATCAAGCATATCCGTTCATTGGCGCCCAAGGCCGTCGTCGCCGTTTATTCTTCCAATTCCGGTGAGGAACTGGCGCAGGGTTGTCTTGATCTTGGTTGCCGCGCCTTCATTGGCAAGCGTTCCTCCGAAGACATACTGGCCGCGGCCATCGAAACCGTCCTTGATGGCGGGACCATCATCGAAGTCGGTGCCGACAATTCGGCGGTGTCGCAGGTGGTGCTGGAGCGTTCGGCGCTGGTGGCCGAACTGTCGCCACAGCAACTCAAGGTGTTCCAGCTTCTGGGCGACGGTCTTCTCAACAAGCAGATCGCCTACCAGCTCGGCATCTCCGAAGCGACGGTCAAGGCGCATGTCGGCAAGATCCTCGAGACGCTGAAGATCACGTCGCGCAGTCAGGCTGCCATCACGTCTGCCTGGATGGCCGAGCACGGCTTGATCTGAGGTGGCGGACATCCGCGCCCTGGGCAGCCGGATTGTCTACGAGAACCGCTGGATGCGCGTCCGTGAGGACGCCATCGAGCGGTCAGACGGTTCGTCGGGCATTTACGGCGTGGTCGAGAAACCGGATTTTGTCGCCATCGCGGCCGTCGATCGGCCGCGTGGCCTCATCCATCTGGTCGAGCAGTATCGCTATCCGGTCGCCGGCCGCTACTGGGAGCTGCCGCAAGGCTCCTGGGAAACGCGGCCGGACGTGCCGCCCGACGGGGTCGCACGCGCCGAACTCTCGGAAGAGACGGGGATTGTGGCGCGGAAGATGACCTGCGTCGGCGATCTGTTTCTCGCCTACGGCTATTCGTCGCAACGCTATCACGTCTTCCTGGCCGAGGAGCTGGAGCAGGGCGCTACCTCCCTCGAAGCCGAGGAGGTCGATCTCGTCTCGCGCGCTTTTCCGCTTGCCGATGTCGACGCGATGATCGCCGACGGCACCATTCGGGACGCGACCACTGTCGCGGCGCTCGGATTGATCCGGTTGAAGGGATTGCTGTGAAGGCCGCGCCTTCAGATTTCTTCCAGTAGATCGTCGTAGAAGCGCTGCAGCCGGGCGTGGCGTTCGGCGGCGAGCCGCCGACCAGTTGCCGTCTTGAAGCCGTCGCAGAGCTTGAACAGCTTGGTCATGAAGTGATCGAGCGCGAAGCGGCGGTCATTGAGCGGCCGTTCCTCGGCTGAGGGGTCGCCGGCATCGTAAAGGTGGTTATTGAGCCGGCCGGCGACGTAGAAGCAGCGGGCAGCCCCAATCATGCCGATGGCATCGAGCCGGTCGGCGTCCTGCAGGATGCGAGCCTCCAGCGTGATCGGCTCGATGCCGGCCGAGAAGCTGTGCGCCTCGATGGCATGGGCCACCTTTTCCCGTCGTTCCGCTTCCCAGCCGATATCGGCAAGAATGCCGCGCGCTTTTCGGGCTGACAGCCGCGAAGCACGGGGACGATCCGGCGAGTTCTTTTCGACGGCGACGCAATCGTGAAGCAGCACCGCCGCTGCCAGAATCTCGGTGTCGCCGCCTTCGTTATCGGAGATGACAGTCGCGTTCTTCCACACCCGCAAGAGGTGGGAGAAGTCGTGACTACCATCCGTGGTGCAAACGCAACCACCCGAATGGGGCAAGAGGACGGAAGCAAGACGGTCGTGCGGAGAGAACAGCGAAAAGGTCAACAGCGCTCATCCGTTGGCGAAAAATATTGAGATTAGCATACGCCGAAAGTCTTATATGCCAAGCCTTTTCGTGAAATATGCGCGCAAATAAAGCGCGGTCACAATCATAACGATTTAAAGTTGACCGCGGCTTTCCGAAGCTCTGGCAAAAAGCAAAAGCCGCCCACTAATTTAGGCAAACGACTTCTTGCCAGAAATGACAATGGTTCAGCCTTCGATCTTCGAGAAGTCAGCAGCCTGATGGCAGGCATCGCGCAGCATCGTCAGAAGAGCGAGGCGGTTGGCACGCCCCTTTTCGTCAAGGGCGTTGACTAATACCTTTTCGAAGAACGTATCGACCGGAATGCGCAACGTGGCGAGCACCTTCATGGCGCCTCGACGGAGACCGCGACGGCAGTGCCCTTCTTTTCCTCAGACCTTAGGATGTTGGCGCCCGCTTATAAGTGGCCAACCGCGCGAACGGCCGCACACGCCTGGACGAACGGCCAATGCGGCAGGCAGCCTGCCGCCGGCTGTCGCCATGGCGAGATAGAGACCCGTCTTCCCCCGCCTAGGGGTGCCAGTGCTGACAGCTTTGATCGCCACCATCAATATCTGGAACCACGCCAATGGCGCGCTGATCATTCCCGCCGGGTGGACAACCGGGTGAGGGGCATCAGGGAAAATACGTGCTGCAATGCGCCTGAAGGCCGGAAAGATCATTCCGTACCGGTGCGCAGTTTCGGTTATTATACTTAGATTATAGACTATACCACCAATATCATCGTCTCCAGATCAAGCGCCTGCAACGATCCGGAGAGACACCCGCCATGAATGTCGCGAGCCATCCCGTCCCGCCTGCCCATATCGACGCTTCCGCACTGAAGCGGGCGATGCGCAGCCTCGCCGGGGGCGTGTCGGTGATCACCGCCGGAACAGGCGACCGGCGCAGCGGGGCGACGGTGACGTCGGCCCACTCCTTCTCCATGGAGCCGCCGACCATGGTGGTGAGCCTCAACCTCTCCTCCTCGACCTGGCCCGTGGTGCGCGACTTCGGTCATTTCGCCGTCAACATCCTCGCCCTCGACCAGCAGGCGATCGCCGACCGCTTCGCCGGGCGCGGTGGCCTCAAGGGGCCGGAGCGCTATGCCGGAGCCAGTTGGACGACGCTGGAAACCGGGGCGCCGCTGCTTGTGGGCAGCCTCGCCGCCATCGATTGCGAGGTGGAAGAGGTGATCGAGCGGCACAGTCACGCGCTGGTGTTCGGTCGCGTGCGCGCCGTGCTCGGCTCGGACGGCGCCTGTCTCCTCTATGCCAACGGCGGTTACGGCGGCTTTGCCGCGTCCGCCGCGACCTGATCCGACCATCCAAGTCCGAATGCGCGTTTCACCGGGCCGCCGACGCGGCGCGGAACCCTTTTCCCTTGCCTGAAAGGACATTCCCATGACCCGCAAGATCCGTCTCGGTGCGTTTCTTCCCGGCGGCGGCCAGCATATTGCCGCCTGGCGCCATCCCGACCAGCCGCTCGACAGCGCGCTCGATCTCGAGTTCCACAAGGCACTCGCCCGCACGGCCGAGCGCGGCCTGTTCGACGCCTATTTCCTGGCCGACGGTCTGTCGATCGGCTTCACCGGGTCGCGCGAGGGCGGCAATGCCAAGGCGGCCGGCTTCGAGCCCGTAACGCTGTTCGCCGCCTTGAGCCAGGTGACGACGCATCTCGGCTTCATCGCCACCTCCTCGACCACCTATGAGGAGCCCTACACCACGGCGCGCAAGTTCGCCTCGCTCGACCTGATCAGCGGCGGCCGCGCCGGCTGGAACGTGGTGACCACTACCGGCGACGCCACGGCGCAGAATTTCAATCTCGACGCCCAGCTGCCGCATGCGACGCGTTATGAGCGCGCCTCGGAGCATGTGGAGGTGGTGAAGGCGCTCTGGGACAGCTTCGAGGACGAAGCCTTCGTGCGCAACCGCGACAGTGGCGTCTATTACGACCGCGACAAGCTGCACGAGACCAACCATGTCGGCAGCCATTTCAAGGTGCGTGGGCCGCTCAACGTGGCGCGCTCGCCGCAGGGCCATCCGGTGATCGTCCAGGCCGGCCAGTCGGAAGCAGGGCGCGATCTCGCCGCCGAGACGGCGGAAGTCATCTTCACCGCCCATCAGTCGATCGATACGGCGCAGGAGTTCTACCGCGACATCAAGCGCCGCGCCGCCGCCAAGGGGCGTAACCCCGACCATGTGCTCGTCATGCCCGGCGTTGCGCCCTTCGTCGGCCGCACGCGGGACGAGGCACAGGACAAATACGACCGTCTCACCGGCCTGATCCTTGAGGAAGACGGCGTCGGTCTCCTCAACGGGCTGACCGGCGGCACGCTCGATCTCAAGGGCTTCAATCTGGACGGTCCGCTGCCGCCGGTGCCGCAGACCGAGGGCATGAAGAGCCGACAGGCGCTGCTGCGGCAGATCGCCGATGAGCACAATTTCACGATCCGCCAGCTCTATCAGTGGGTTGCCACCGCGCGCGGCCATTACACCATCGTCGGCACGCCCGCCGACATCGCCGACCAGCTGCAGGCCTGGTTCGAGAACGAAGCCGCCGACGGCTTCAACATCCTGCCGCCCTGGCTGCCGACGGCCCTCGACGATTTCGTCGATCTGGTCATCCCGGAGCTGCAGCGGCGCGGCCTGTTCCGCACCGCCTATGAAGGCAGGACGCTCAGGCAGAATCTCGGTCTGCCCTATGCGGTCGACCGCTGGACCGCCGCCCGCAACGCGGCCGTCGCGGCGGAGTGAAGTTCGCCACGAGGAGGGACTGACCATGACCATTCAGGACGTGAACGCGTCGCTGGCTCTGGGCGCGGACGGCGTTCGGTCGGCCAACGCCGGCGCCTTCGGCCGCAAGGCGCTCCAGCTTATCGGCGATCTCGCCACCCGCTTCGGCGTACTCATCGCCTTTGCCTTGCTCTGGGAATATGGCGGCCGTCTCGGCTTCCTGAACTCGGCCGTGATCCCGCCGCTCAGCGACGTCATCGCGGCGCTGAGAGACGGGCTGGTCAGCGGGCCGCTCAAGGAGGATCTCGGCATCAGCCTGACGCGTGCCGGCATTGCCTTCGGCGCGGCGACGGTGATCGGCATCCCGCTCGGCCTCGTCATGGGCCAACTGCCCACGGCGGAAAAGCTGATCGATCCGCTGCTGCAGCTGTTCCGGCAGACGTCGGCGCTGGCGCTTTATCCGGTGTTCATCCTGCTGCTCGGCCTCGGTGAAACGTCCAAGGTCTTCGTGATCTTCTGGGCGTCGCTGTTCCCGATCCTGCTCGCCACCATCGGCGGGGTGCAGGAGGTGGACGGCAAGCTGATCGAGATGGCGCGCGTCTACGGCGCCCGCCGGCTGACCATCTTCCGCCGCGTGGTGCTGCCGGGCGCCGTGCCGCAGATCTTCGTCGGCCTGCGCCTGTCGGCCACCACGGCGCTGTTGATGCTCATCGCCGCCGAGATGATCGGCGCCAACCACGGCGTCGGCTTTCAGGTGATGAACGCCCAATACAACTTCCAGATCCCCCTGATGTTCGCCTCGATCGTGCTGCTGGCCCTGCTGGGGCTTGCCGCCAACTACGCCATCCTCGGTCTGCAGCGGCGGTTGTGCCGCTGGAATTCCGCGGGGTGACCTCGCGAAAAGCCATTGCCCATCACATCCCGTCTTAACCTAGGGAATCCAACATGACCGCCATCTTCCGTCATGTCAGCCTGTCGCTCGTCCTTGCCGGTGGCCTCGCCTTCGGCGCCTTCCCTCTGACCGCCAAGGCAGAGGAGGTGACCATCCGCTATCTCGCCAGCCAGGGCGGCATCGCGCCGCATGAGCTGGCCGACTATCTCGGGTATTACAGGGACGCCGGCATCAAGCTCGATCGCATCGGTTACGCCAAGGGCGGTCCGGAGTCGCTGTTCGCACTGGCCTCGGGCAGCGTGGACCTCGGCGGCGCCGCAACGCCGGCCGTGCTGAATTCCATCGCCAGCGGCAACGACTTTGTCGCCGCCTATCCCTCCAATGGCGTCAATGCCACGGTGAAGAGCACCTTCTACGTGCTCGACGACAGCCCGATCCACGATATCAAGGATCTCGCCGGCAAGACCATCGCCATCAACACGCTCGGTGCCCATCTCGACTACACGGTGCGCGAAGCCTTCCACAAGGCGGGCCTGCCGGAGACCTCGGCCAATCTGATCACCGTGCCCGGCCCGCAGCTCGAACAGACGCTGCGCTCCAGGCAGGTGGACGTGGCCGCCATCGGCTACTGGCAGCAAACCTTCGGCGGAGCCCTGCTCAAGACCGGCGGCGTGCGCCCCATCTTCACCGACCAGGACGTGCTCGGCGACATTGCCGGCGGCTTCGTGGTGCTGCGCCGTGATTTCATTGCCGCCCATCCCGAGACCGCCGCCGCCTTCGTTGCCGGTGCCGCCAAGGCCTCCGACTGGGCCAACGCCCATCCGGACGAAGCCCGCGCCACGCTGGCCGACATCCTGAAGGCGCGCGGGGAAAACCCTGACATCGCCCAGTATTGGCAGGGCTTCGGCCTGCGCGCCGGCGCCGTCACCGAGCCGCACGATCTCACCTTCTGGATCGACACGCTGGAGCGTGGCGGCAAGATCCCGCAGGGCAAGCTGAAGGTCGCGGACATCCTGTTCGATCCCAAGACAAAGACCGCCGCCAAGTAACGGCTGGCAAAGGAGCGTCCGCCATGTCCGCAACGCAAGCCGCCCTGCGCGGCGAGGTGTCGATCCGCCGCCTGTCCAAGGCCTTCACGCTCAACGATCGCCGTCTCGACGTTCTCAAGGGGCTCAACCTCGACATCCGCTCCGGCGAGTGCCTCGTCATCGTCGGCGCCAGCGGCTCGGGCAAGACGACGCTGCTGCGCATCCTCGCTGGCCTCGAAAGCGCCGACGCCGGTGAGGTGGATATCGACGGCCGCCCTGTGGACGGCGTCGGGGCCGAAAGGGCCGTGATCTTCCAGGAGCCACGACTGCTACCGTGGCTCACGGTGCTGGAAAACGTCACCTTCGGCTTGGACATACGAGGCTGGCCGAAGGGCGAGGCGAAGGCCGAAGCGCGGCACTATATCGAGCTCGTCGGTCTCGCCGACTTCGCCGACGCCTATCCGCGTCAGCTGTCCGGAGGCATGGCCCAGCGTGTCGGCATCGCCCGGGCGCTGACGGTCAAGCCGGAAATCCTGCTGCTGGACGAACCGCTCGGTGCGCTCGACGCCATGACCAAGATCGCCATGCAGCAGGAACTCTCCCGCATTTGGCGCGAGGAAAAGGTGACGATGATCCTCGTCACCCACGACCTCGAAGAGGCCATTTATCTTGCCGACCGCGTGCTGGTGTTGCCAAGCAACAAGGCCCAGCCGCCCCGCCTCATCGACGTCGACCTTCCCCGGCCGCGCGAGCGCAGCAGTGCCGATTTCGTCGCGCTCCGCGAGGAACTGCTGGCGGAGTTCGGCCTGCATTGATGGCGGCGTCTAGGTTGAAACAAAAAGGCCGTCCGCCAACATGAGGCGGACGGCTTTTTCGTCAGAGGTGACGATGGTTCAGCCTTCGATCTTCGAGAAGTCCGCTACCTGATGGCAGGCGTCGCGCAGCACGGTCAACAGCGCGAGGCGATTGGCGCGCACCTTCTCATCGAGGTCGTTGACCAGAACCTTCTCAAAGAAGGCATCGACCGGCACGCGCAGGCTGGCAAGCGCCTTCATGGCGCCTTCGAAGTTCTCGGCGGCCACAGCCTGGCGAGCGGTTTTGGCGGCCGTCTCGACGGCGGCGGCCAAAGCCTTTTCCTCGGCTTCCTTGAACAGGCCGGCGTCGACGGACGCGGCGACGGGCGTGCCCTTCTTTTCCTCGGCCTTCAGGATGTTGGCGGCACGCTTGTAACCGGCCAAGAGGTTCTTGCCGTCGTCGGTGGCGAGCAAGGCGCCCAGCGCCTCGACGCGCTTGACGATCAACAGCAGGTCGTCCTGACCGCCGAGGGCGAACACGGCATCGACGAGGTCGAAGCGGTTGCCCTGTTCGCGGAGCTGTACCTTCAGCCGGTCGGCGAAGAAGGAAAGGAGGTCGGGCGTTTTGCTCGCATAGGAATTGAGCGGCAGACGCACGCCATTGTCGAGAATGATGCGGATCACGCCCAGCGCGGCGCGGCGCAGCGCGAAGGGATCCTTGCTGCCCGTCGGCTTTTCGTCGATCGCCCAGAAGCCGACCAGCGTGTCGAGCTTGTCGGCGAGCGCCACGGCGATGGAGACTGGTGCCGTCGGCACGCGGTCGGACGGGCCCTGCGGCTTCCAATGCTCCTCGATGGCAGCGGCCACGGCGGCGTCTTCGCCGGCATGCGCCGCGTAATAGCGGCCCATCAAGCCTTGCACCTCGGGGAATTCGCCGACCACGCCGGAGAGAAGATCCGCCTTGGCGAGCAGGGCGGCACGGGCCGCCTTGTCGGCATCGGCGCCGACCAGCGGCGCGATCTCGCGGGCGAGCGCCACGATGCGGCGCACGCGGTCGCCCTGGCTGCCGAGCTTCTCGTGGAAGGTGATGCCTTCGAGCTTGGGCACCAGCGTTTCCAAGGGAATGGCGAGGTCGCCGTCCCAGAAGAACTTGGCGTCGGACAGGCGGGCGCGGATGACGCGCTCATTGCCGGCGATGATGGTGGCGCCGCCATCGGTCGCGGCCATGTTGGACGTCAGGATGAAGCGGTTGGCGAGGCGGCCCGTCTTGGGGTCCTTCAGAACGAAGCACTTCTGGTTGGCGCGGATGGTGGCGCGGATCACCTCGTCCGGCACATTGAGGAAGGCGGCATCGAACGAACCCATCAACACCACCGGCCATTCGACGAGACCGGCGACTTCGTGAAGCAGCCCCTCGTCCTCGACCAGTTCCAGCCCGGCGGCGAAGGCGAGATCGCGCGCGTCATGCAGGATGATGTCGCGCCGGCGGGCCGGATCGAGCACCACCTTGGCCTTTTCGAGCTTCTCGATGTAGTCGGAAAAGCGCCGCACCTTGATCGCCTCGGGGGCGAGGAAGCGATGGCCGTAGGTGACGTTGCCCGAGCGGATGCCGTCCACGTCAAAGTCGATGACGACAGGCTCTTCGGTCTCGGGGCCGAAGGTGCAGACGATGGAATGCAGCGGCCGCACCCAGCGCAGCGTGCCCGTGCCCCAGCGCTGCGACTTCGGCCAAGGGAAGCTGCGGATGACGCTGGGCAGCAGTTCGGCGATGATCGCTTCGGCGGCGCGGCCCGGCTTGACGAGGTCAGCGACGTAAAAATCGCCCTTCTTCGGATCGGAGACGACGCGCGCCTTGGCGATGTCGTCGAGCCCGGCGCCGCGCAGGAAGCCCTGGATGGCGCCGGCCGGTGCGTCGGTACGCGGCCCCTTCTTCTCTTCGCGGATGTCGGGAGAGCGGGTGTTCAGGCCGTGAACGGTGAGCGCGAGGCGACGCGGCGTCGCAAAGGCACCGGCGCTTTCATAGGTGAGGCCGGCGTCCACCAGACCGTTCGTCACCAGACCCTTGAGATCGTCGGCGGCCTTCGCCTGCATGCGGGCGGGGATCTCTTCGGAGAAGAGTTCAATGAGAAGATCGGGCATGGTGGTCCTCGGGGCCTCCCGGCAGCGCGCCGGTCGTCTTTGATTGCTGCGTCTGATTAGTCGGTTCGGGGAAAAATGTCATCCCCGAATAGACGCGCAAAAGGCGAGAAGCCAAGAGGAACGCGGCCGAAATCGACCGGCAGGCGGCAGCCGCTCAGCTCCAGCCGCCGTTGAGCGTCTGGTAGAAGACGTGCATGCCGATCTTCGCCTTCTTCGTGAAGACACTCGCCCAGTTCGGCCGCACGTAAGTGGCGTGATAGTGGGTGGCCGTGCCCACGTCATCGAGCCAGGCGGCACCGCTCGTCACCTCGCCAGCCACCTGTTGGGCGACCCGCCAGGCCGACTTGTCGAAGACGATATCGCGCCGGCCGTCGCAGGCGAACGAGAACTGGCATTCGTTATACTTGTCGCGGTTCTGGTAGACGACCTTGCAGATACTGTCGGGATAGGCCGGGTTCTTGACCCGGTTGAGCACCACCTGGGCCACGGCGATCTGGCCCTTGCGCGGCTCCGAACGGGCCTCGAAATAGATCGCTTCGGCCAGGCATTTCTGCTCGCCGTCGTCCCAGACATTGGCCGGCAGCGGGTTGGCCGCCCACCAATGGTCACCGGGGTGAACGACCGGCGCCGGCGCCGGTGGCTTGTCGCCGGGCATGGCGAACAGCGGCGCGAACATGTCCTGGCTGACCACCGAACTGTCGGGCGCGTAGGCGGCCAGCAGCGCCGACGCGGTGGCGCCGGTCTCGGCCGGAGTATAGGCGCGCGACGGATAGCTGGTGGCCACCAGCACCGTCCGATCGGGTTTGTGCTGCGGCACCGGGATCGGCGCGAGATCGGCGACGTCGGTATTCGGCTTGGGGCCGATGAAGCGCGACACCGCCAGAACCGAAAGCGGCGCCGCGGAGGCCTCGAAGGTGGTGTTCGGCGGTACCTCGGGCGACGTCAGGCGGCTGGCGTCACCGAGCGTGATCGACCCGGCGGAAAAGCCACGCTCGGTTGGCGGCGTCGTCACCGTCATCGGCAGGTCGCCCTTCCAACTGCGGTCGATGCGCTCCTCGTCGGGCACGAAGGCCGAGCCGCCGACTGCGCCGGTGAAGACTTCGCCGCTGCCTTCGATGACGATCGAACCGCCATTCATTTCAAGACGGGCGGACGATTCCTTGACGTCGGCAAGGCGCGGGGCGACCACCGTGCTCTCGCCGCCCGGGCCGACGCCGAGCGTCATCGCCCAACGCGTCGCCGGGTTGATGGAATCGACGACCAGGCTGGCGATGTCCTGATAGGCAACGGAAGTGGGAAAGGCCACAACGGCGACAAACAGCGCGCCAGCGGCGGCGAGTCCGACGCGCCCCTGTCCGGGCCGGACTCTGGTACGAGGAACGCGACGCATGGACTGACGGCCTCCGGCGGGAACAGGACTGAGACGAACGGTTACGGAGACGAAAACTGCTCCCTGCGCCCATGCTGCTGGATTAACCTTGAAAAGCCGTTAATGGGCACCGGCGGGAAAGTCATGGTTGGCGCGTTTCCGCCGAAAATGCCGATCTCCGAGCAATTTGAAGATCATGGCAAAAGCGCCGTCGTGGTAAACGACGGGGGAACGAGAAGGAGGGACGCGTGATGACCGATTTCGCCGCTGTGCTGCTCGTGCAGGACGCCGAGGGCAAGACCGCCGCGCGGCTGGCCCACCTTTCGGAGGCGGACCTGATGAACGGTGACGTCACCCTTGCCGTCAGCGCCTCGGCGGTGAATTTCAAGGATGGCCTGGCCGTCACCGGGCGTCTGCCGGTGGTGCGGCGCTGGCCGATGGTGCCGGGCGTCGATGCCGCTGCGACCGTCATCGCCTCGGACAACCCGAACTGGCGCTCCGGTGACGAGGTGATTCTCACCGGCTGGGGCGTCGGCGAGACCCATCTCGGCGGTTGGAGCGAGAGGATGCGCGTTTCCGGCGACTGGCTGGTGCGCCGCCCCGTGAGCTTGTCGCCGGTTGAGGCGATGGTGCTCGGCACCGCCGGCCTCACGGTCGCCGAAGGGCTCGACAAGTTGGGGCGCCATGGCGTGACGCCGGCCGATGGCCCGGTCGTCGTTACTGGCGCCGCCGGTGGCGTCGGCTCCATGGCGGTCATGCTGCTGGCCGGGGCGGGATGGAGCGTCACGGCCGTGACCGGGCGACCGGAGGAAGCCGAACGGTTGCGACAGCACGGCGCCGCCGAGGTGATCGGTCGCGAGCTGTTTGCCGGACCGGCAAAGCCGCTTGCCCGCGAGCGCTGGGCGGCGGCCTTCGACATGGTGGGTTCGACGGTGCTGGCGCATGTTGTGTCGATGTTGAAGCCGGGCGGCGTGGCAATCGCCTGCGGCAACGCGGCCGGCATGGATTTCCCGGCCAGTGTCGCCCCGTTCATCCTGCGCGGCGTCAGCCTGATCGGCGTCGACAGTGTCCGCATACCAACCGCGCGGCGCGACGCGATCTGGACCCATCTCGCCGCAACCGTCGATCGCGATCGCCTTGCCGCCATGACGCGTGTGATCAAGCTCGCGGACGCCATCGAGGCTGGCCGAAGGATCGTGGACGGCGCCGTCGCCGGGCGAACGGTTGTGGCGATCGGTCGTTAAGTTTGGCAGCTGGGGAGGGGCAGGGGAGCGACGCGGGCATAGGTCCGTCGCTTGCCGTGAATCGTTCCATGCACCATAGTGCGCCCTAAATCGACCGCTTCGAAGGCAAATCCCACTCCATGACCGATTTCCGCGAGACACTGCGCGGCATCGTCGCGATGCTGCTCTGCTGCCTGTTTTTCCTCATCAACGACACCATCGTCAAAGCCGTGGCCGACCATCTGCCACTCGGCGAAGTGCTGTTCATTCGCTCTCTCATCGCCACGGTGGTGGTGTTTGTCGCGGTCTGGAAAATGGGACTTTTGCCCCGCGTGCTGCCGCAGACCTCGCGTTTCGTGATGACACGTTCGATCTGCGAGGGCATTGCCACGGTGGTCTATCTCTCCGGCCTGATGCATCTGCCGATCGCCAATGCATCCGCCATCTCGCAGGGCGCTCCACTCGCCATCACCGCCGCCGGCGCACTTATCCTCGGTGAGATTGTCGGCTGGCGACGCTGGCTGTCGGTGGTGGTCGGCTTTTGCGGCATCCTGATCATTGTCCGGCCCGGCCCGGACGGCTTCAACAGTTGGGCTCTGCTGCCCTTGCTGTCGGTGGCCATCGTCACCGTTCGCGAGCTCTCCACCCGTTTCATTGCCCCGGAGACCAATTCGGCGGTGGCAACCTTGGTCACCCAGATCATGGTGACGATCGCCTGCGGCCTCTTGTCGGCGACCGAGGTGTGGCAGCCGATGACGGCGATGGAATTCGGCCTGATCGTCGTCGCCGGTCTCAGCTGCATCTTCGGCGTTCAGTTTTCGATCGACGCCATGCGACATGGCGACATCTCGCTGGTCGCCCAGTTCCGCTATTCCACCATCCCCTTCGCCATCGTTCTCGGCTGGATCATCTGGGGCGATGTGCTGGATCCGCTGACGCTAATCGGCATTGCCGTCGTGGTTGGCTCCGGCGTCTACATTTTCTACCGCGAACGGGTTCGGCACCAGACGCTGGCCAGCCGGGCCGAGCCCGGCGTCTAGTGGAGCGAATTTGACATTTGAGTCCCGGCTGACATAAGGCGCCAGCTCAAATGTCAAATTCAAAAGCTCCGCTAGAACCAATAACTTGCTAGTGGTTCTCTTGACTCCGACATTTGCTCCGAGAGTGGTATCGGGCGGATGCAAATGTCGGAGTCGAACCACTCTTATGACCGGATTCAAGAGCTCTGACAGTATTCTGCCTTCGGCTTCCGATTGAGAAGCCGGGATGGTGTTTGCGGACTGCACAAGGCAGGGGATGGAGCGCTGAGACGACG
>Ga0316613_10001428_pt1 | contig 16360 bp, 13 predicted proteins | sample OWC_soil_day10_C_2_FD_207647 | JGI IMG/M metagenome (GOLD analysis project Ga0316613, IMG submission 207647) | Wetland soil microbial communities from Old Woman Creek delta, Ohio, United States - OWC_soil_day10_CT_b | ecosystem: Environmental > Terrestrial > Soil > Wetlands | place: USA: Ohio...
AGCAGCACCGCGTCGACAGCCAGCGCCAGTGCGGCCAACCCCGGGCGATCGCGCTCGAAGCGGCCGACGAAGGCGGCGCAGAAATGCTGCGCCAACGCGGCACCCCCACCCAACCCGCCGACGAGCAGCTTGCCGCCCGCGGTGATGCAGCCGATCAGCGCCTGCGCGGCATCGGCAATCGGCCGGGCGAGGCTTTCCGCGGTCTGGTATTGGAGGTCAGCGCTGTCGAAAAACTGCTGCTGGATACGCTGTTCGAGCATGAGCATGGATCATATGACACGACGTTGGTGCGCCAGTTCCTCGCCACTGGACAACACGGCGCGGCCTCATCCTGCGTCGAACGCCGCCTTGACCCACTGGATCTGCCCGCCATCGAGGGCCACCACGTCGAAGCGACACGGCGGCAACACCGGCAGGCCCAGCAGGTAGTGCTGCGCGGCGCGCACGATGCGTCGCTGCTTGGCGGCGCCCACGCTGGCCAGCGCTCCGCCGTGGCTGGCCGCGGCGCACGAGCGCACCTCGACGAAGACCAACGTGCCGTCGCGCTCGCGCAGGATCAGGTCGACTTCGGCGCCGCGCGCATGCGGGCCACCCGCGACCCGATAATTGCGCTGAACGAGCACGAGACCCTGGTGCTGCAGATGGGCCAGCGCGCGCGACTCGGCTTCGTCGCCAATCGCCTTCGTGTGGCGCCCTTCGCCAACGCCGCCCGTGCGGCCTGCCACCTTGAACATAGCCCCCGCCCTCCTGCAATCCGCCGCCGCCGAGGCCGCGGGCGCTCAGCAGTATCCCGCAGGCGCTCTGTATATCGTGGCCACGCCGATTGGCAACCTGGCCGACCTGACGCTGCGCGCGATCCACGTGCTCGCCTTGGTCGATGCCGTGGCCTGCGAAGACACCCGCGTGACCGCCGGGCTGCTGCGCCACCTGGGGCTGGACAAGCCGCTGATCGCGCTGCACCAGCACAACGAGATGCAGGCCGGCGCGCTGGTGCTGCAGCGCCTGGCCCAGGGCCAGCGCATGGCCTATGTCAGCGATGCCGGCACGCCGGCCGTGTCCGACCCCGGCGCCGCGCTGGTGGCGCTGGTGGCCGCCGCCGGCTGCCGCGTGCTGCCGATTCCGGGCGCGAGCAGCGCGCTGGCCGCGCTCAGCGTGGCCGGCGATGCGCGCAGCAGCGGCTTCGAGTTCATCGGCTTCCTGCCGGCGCGCGGCGCGGAGCGCGCCGCCGCACTGCGCCGCCTGGGGCAGGGCACGCTGGCGCAGCTGCTGTTCGAGGCGCCGCACCGCATCGAGGCCCTGGCCGGCGAGCTGGCGGCGCTGGCGCCGTTGCGCACGCTGACGCTGTGCCGCGAGCTGACCAAGCAGTTCGAGACCGTGGCCACGCTGCCGGCCGCGCAGCTGCCGGCCTGGCTGGCTGCCGATGCCAACCGCCAGCGCGGCGAATTCGTGCTGGTGCTGCATGCGCCGCCGCCCGTCGAAGCAGCCAGCGACGGGCTGCCCGCCGCCGTGCTGGACATGCTGGCGGTGCTGCTGCGCGAGCTGCCGCTGAAGCAGGCCGTGGGCCTGGCGGCCGAGCTGAGCGGCGCGCCGCGCAATGCCCTGTACCAGGCCGCACTGCAACGCAAGGCCGACGCTGCCGACGCTGCCGAATAGGCCCGGGCCGGCCAAGGCCCTTCGCGCCGCGGCCGCGGTGGCCGACTTCTACAATGAAACGACACTTCTTCGGGACATGCCCATGATCAGCCGCGAACCGACCCTCGAACGCCTGGCGATTGCGCAGCGTGTGCTGCTCGAGCCTTTCGGCCTGGACGAGGCGGCACTGGCGCGCGCGCTGGCCACCATCGGCGAGCACCGCATCGACGACGCCGACCTGTACTTCCAGAGCACGCGCCACGAGGGCTGGAGCCTGGAGGAAGGCATCGTCAAGAGCGGCAGCTTCAGCATCGACCAGGGCGTGGGCGTGCGCGCGGTGGCCGGCGAGAAGACCGCCTTCGCCTACAGCGACGAGCTGTCCGAAGCCGCGCTGCTGGATGCGGCACGCACCGTGCGCACCATTGCCGCCGCGGGCCAGAACAAGCGCATCAAGGTGGCCGGCAAGCCGCGCTATGCCGGCAGCCGCGTGCTCTATGCGCCGACCGACCCGATCGCCACGCTGGACAGCGCGCAGAAGGTGGCGCTGCTGGAACGCGTGGAGAAGATGGCCCGCGCCAAGGACCCGCGCGTGGTGCAAGTGATGGCCGGCCTGGCCGCCGAGTACGACGTGGTGCTGGTGGCCCGCGCCGACGGCACGCGCGCCGCCGACGTGCGCCCGCTGGTGCGCGTGTCGGTAACCGTCATCGCCGAACAGAACGGCCGCCGCGAAGTCGGCACCGGCGGCGGCGGCGGCCGCTTCGGCCTGGGCTACTTCCAGGACGATCTGCTGCAGGGCTATGTCGAGCAGGCGGTGAATGCCGCGCTGACCAACCTGGAAGCGCGCCCCGCGCCGGCCGGCGAGATGAGCGTGGTGCTCGGCCCGGGCTGGCCCGGCGTGTTGCTGCACGAAGCCGTCGGCCACGGGCTGGAAGGCGACTTCAACCGCAAGGGTTCCAGCACCTTCGCCGGGCGCATCGGCCAGCGCGTCGCGGCCAAGGGCGTGACCGTGCTCGACGACGGCACCATCGCCGACCGGCGCGGCTCGCTCAATGTCGACGACGAAGGCCATGCCACCCAGCGCAACGTGCTGATCGAGGATGGCATCCTTAGAGGTTACATCCAGGACTCGATGAACGCGCGGCTGATGGGCGTCAAGCCCACCGGCAACGGGCGGCGCGAGAGTTACGCGCATGTGCCGATGCCGCGCATGACCAACACCTACATGCTGGGCGGCAGCAGGCCGAAGGAAGAGATCATCGCCAGCATCAAGAAGGGGCTGTACGCCACCAACTTCGGCGGCGGGCAGGTGGACATCACCAGCGGCAAGTTCGTGTTCTCGGCGAGCGAGGCCTTCTGGGTGGAGAACGGCAAGATCGCCTACCCGGTGAAGGGCGCCACGTTGATCGGCAACGGCCCCGAGGCGATGACCCGCGTCAGCATGATCGGCAACGACCTGCAGCTCGACACGGGTGTGGGCGTGTGCGGCAAGGACGGCCAGAGCGTGCCGGTGGGCGTGGGCCAGCCGACGCTCCGCATCGACCGGCTGACGGTCGGCGGTACGGCGTAGGGACATGAACACGTGCCTGCGCACGTGTTCGTGCTCTACGCCGGCGACGAGCTCTGCGACGAGCGGCCCGACGGCCTTTGCGGCGCCACCTCGCCCAGGTAGTGAGCCAGCGTGAAGCTGGCCTCGTGCTCGCCGCTGGGCTTGGCGATACCGCTCAGGCGCAGCACCGGCAACCCGTCGGCCTGCAGGCTACCCTGGCAGAACAACAGGCTGCGGGTGCTGCGCAGCACCTGCAGCCGCCCTTCGATCCATGCACCCTCGGCGGCCGGCGCGATGAAATCGCAGCTCAGGTTGACGGTCAACATGTAACGCGACAGCCCGGTCTGCGCGCTGGCGCCCAGCACCAGCAGCATGTCGGCCAGCGTCGTCAGCATGCCGCCGTGGCAGCTGCCTGCCGGGTTGCAGTGGCGGCGCTCGACGCGCAGGCCGAGGCACAGAGCGTCGCCGTCGCGCCGGCCGTACAGCGGCCCGCAGGCATCGATGTAGGGGTTGGGGCGCAGCTGCAGCGGCACGAAGCCGTCCGGGATGTGCACGGGCATGGGGTCGCTCTCCAGGGTCGGTGAATCGATGGTAGCCGGCCATGCTGCTGCCGCAGAATGTCCGCTCCATCACCGGGCGCCGACCATGCACACCGTCCATGCTTCCCCCCACGCCCTGGCCACGATCGACGCCACCGGCATCGGCACGCTGCAGCTCCTCGATGCCGGCAAGCTGAACATCATCGGCAGCGCCGCCATCGCCGACATGCGCGCGGCCTTGCAGCTGCTGGCGGCCGAGCCGGCGCTGCGCGTGCTGGTGCTGCGCGGCAGCGGCGAGCGGGCCTTCATCGGCGGCGCCGACATCGGCGAGATGGTCGGCTTGACGCCGGCCACGGCGGAAGCCTTCATCACCCGGCTGGCCGGGCTGTGCGATGCGGTGGCGCAAATGCCGGTCCCAGTGATCGCGCGCATCCCCGGCTGGTGCCTGGGCGGCGGCCTGGAAGTGGCGCTGGCCTGCGACCTGCGGCTCGCCGACGACAGCGCGATGTTCGGCATGCCCGAGGTCAGGGTGGGCATCCCGTCGGTGATCCATGCCGCGTTGCTGCCGCGCCTGCTGGGACAGGCTCGCGCCGACTGGCTGCTGCTGTGCTGCGAGAACATCGATGCGGCGCGCGCCGAAGCATGGGGCCTGGTGCACGAGCGTTCCGCCGTGGGGCAGCTGGACACTCTGGTGGCGCGTCGCAGCGCGGCGCTGGCCGCGCTGCCGCCGCAGGCGCTGCGCCAGCAGAAGCGGTTGCTGCGCCACTGGCAGGCGGTGCCGCTGGCACAAGCCGTGCGCGACAGCATCGGTGAATTTGCGCTGGCCTATGCCAGCGGCGAGCCGCAGGCGCTGATGGGCGAGTTCATGGCGCACAAGGCGGCGCACCGCGCGAAGGCCTGAAGGCGCAGCCGCCGCGGCCGTTCAATGGGGCTTGCGCGGGCCCTTGAACGAGTCGGGGCGGATGACGTTGCCGTCGCGCCGGACCTTGTGCTGCGCGCGGCGGATGGCCTCTTCGGCCTCGCGCGCAGCATTCAGCCGGTGCGAGCGCCAGAACCAGACGCGCCGCGCCAGCTGCCGGCCGCGCTGAACGGTGCCTCGCCAAGCGGCGTCCAGGCGCCAGCGTTGGCGCTCGGGCAGGGCCATGCGCAGCAGCAGCACCGCGCACACGGCAAGTGCGATGCCGGCGAAGACTTTCTCGATCACGATCGCTTCGTTCCCTCAGGCCAGGTTGCGCAGCTTGCGCAGTGCCACCGACAACATCGCCAGGTCGGCCGACTTGGCGTCGGCCAGTTCGGCCAGCAGGCGCTCGGCACTTTGCAGCTCCTGCTGATTTTCGCCTTCCCAGGCCTGCAGCATCTGCAGCGCGCTGCCCTCGCGGCGGCTCAGCACTTCCAGTGCAATGCTGCGCTGCACTTCGGCCAGTTCGTCGCCGAGCGCGATCTTGGCCAGCGTGTCCCAGTAGCTGTCGGCGTGCAACGCCTCGATCTGCTGGTGCAGCCGTTGCAGGCCCAGGCGCTCGCCCAACCGTTGGTGCAGATTGCCAATCTCGTCCAGAGCGAGCTGGTGCGATTCGGCGATCTCGGCAATGTCCAGCGCGTCGAACAGCCCGTCGGTGGCGGCCACGGCCTGCGCCAGCGTGGTGGGCACGCCAGCGGCCGTCCACTCGGCCACTCGCGGCTGCCCGGCAGCGGCCGGCTCCAGCCGCGCGCGCAGCATCGCCACCGCCGGCGTCAGCCGCGTGATCAGCGGCTGCATGCTCTCGGCCAGGCGGCGCGGGTGCAGGAACCAGGTGGTGGCGCGGATGGTCAGGCCGCGCATGTGGTTGATCATCGCGGCCTGCACCGCGTCGGCGACGCGGTTGTCCAGGGCCTCGATTCGCTTCCACAGCGTGCCGAAGCAGAACACCTCGCGCGTGGCCAGGTAGGCGCGCACGATCTGCGCGGGCTGGGCCCCGGTCATTTCCGTCAGGCGGTGCACGAAGGTCGGGCCGACACGGTTGACCATGCGGTTGAGCACGTGGGTGGCGATGATCTCGCGCTTCAGCGGGTGGCGCGGGATCAGCTCTGCAAACTTCTCGCGCAGCAGTGGCGGGAAGTAGCGCGCCAGCGCCGTCGCCACCCACGGGTCCTCGGGCAGGTCGGAGGCGACCAGCTCGTCCGACAGCCACATCTTGCTGTAGGCCAGCAGCACCGCCAGCTCCGGGCTGGTCAGGCCCCGGCCCTGGGCCTTGCGCTCGGCGATCTGCTCGTCGCTGGGCAGGAACTCGATGGCGCGATCGAGCTGACCGATCTTTTCCAGGTGACGCATGAAGCGCGCCTGTCGGTCGAGCTGTGCCACGCCCAACCTGCGCATCAACGACAACACCTGCGTCTGGTGGTAGTTGTCGGCCAGCACCTGGGCGGCCACGTCCTCGGTCATCTGCGGCAGCAGCGCGTTGCGTTGCTTCTCGGTCATCTCGCCGTCGGCCACGGCCAGGCCGAGCAGAATCTTGATGTTGACCTCATGGTCGGAGGTGTCGACGCCGGCCGAGTTGTCGATGGCGTCGGTGTTGATGCGCACCCCGGCCAGCGCCGCCTCGATGCGGCCGAGCTGCGTGCAGCCCAGGTTGCCGCCTTCGGCCACCACCTTGCAGCGCAGGTCGCCACCGTTGATGCGCAGCGCGTCGTTGGCGCGGTCGCCAACCTCGGCATGGCTTTCGCTGCGCGCCTTGATGTAGGTGCCGATGCCCCCGTTGTACAGCAGGTCCACCGGCGCCTTCAGGATGGCGCTGAGCAGCTCGGCTGGGGCTATGCGATCGGCCTCGATGCCCAGTGCCGCACGTGACTGCGGCGACAGCGGAATCGACTTCTGGGCGCGCGACCAGACCCCGCCGCCTTCGGAGATCAACTGCGCGTCGTAGTCGGCCCAGGACGAGCGCGGCAGCTTGAACAGCCGTTCGCGTTCGGCGAAGGACCTGGCCGCATCGGGCGTCGGGTCGATGAACACATGCCGGTGGTCAAAGGCGGCGATCAGCCGGATGTGCCGCGACAGCAGCATGCCGTTGCCGAACACGTCGCCGGACATGTCGCCGACACCGACCACGCTGAACTCCTGGCTCTGCGTGTCCAGGCCCAGCTCGCGGAAGTGGCGCTTGACACTTTCCCAGGCGCCGCGCGCAGTGATGCCCATGGCCTTGTGGTCGTAGCCGACGCTGCCGCCGGAGGCGAAGGCGTCGCCCAGCCAATGGCCGTACTCGGCCGCGATGGCGTTGGCATGGTCGGAGAAGGTGGCAGTGCCCTTGTCGGCCGCGACCACCAGGTAGGGGTCGTCGCCGTCCAGGCGGCGCACCAGCGGCGGCGGTTTCACCTGGCCGGCGACGAGGTTGTCGGTCAGGTCGAGCAGCGCGCGCAGGTAGTCCTGATAACAGGCCACGCCTTCCTTCAGATAGGCCTCGCGCTCGCTGGCCGGTGGCGGGCGCTTGAGCACGAAGCCGCCCTTGCTGCCCACCGGCACGATGACGGTGTTCTTCACCATCTGCGCCTTCACCAGGCCCAGCACCTCGGTGCGGAAGTCCTCCGGCCGGTCGCTCCAGCGCAGCCCGCCGCGCGCCACCTTGCCACCGCGCAGGTGGATGCCCTCGAAGCGCGGCGAGTAGACGAAGATCTCGACCAGTGGCCGCGGGCTGGGCAGGCCCGGCACCCGGGCCGAATCGAGCTTGAAGCCCAGGAAGCTGCGCCGTGCGCCCGGCGCGCCGGAATGGCCGACCCCCGTGCGCCAGCGGTTGGTGCGCAGCGTGGCCTGGATGAGCGCCAGCAGCTGGCGCAACACGCGGTCCTCGTTGAGGTTGCTGACGCGGTCCAGCGCCTGTTCGACCGCGTTCACCTGTGCGGCCGCCGCGTCGTCGTCGTGTTCGGTCGGATGCAGGCGCAGGTGGAACAGCTTGACCAGCATGCGCGCGATGTGCGGCTGCGCCGCCAGCGTCGCTTCGATCGTCGCCTGCGACAGCGCGAAGCCGATCTGCTTGCAATACCGGGCGTAGGCGCGCAGCACCACGATTTCGTCGGCGGCCAGGCCGGCGCGCAGCACCAGGCGGTTGAAGTCATCGTTCTCCACCTCGCCGCGGAAGACCATCGCGAAGGCGCCTTCGAACAGTCGTGACAGCACCTCCGGCTCGAGCTCGCCGGAGACCTGCGCCTCGAGCTTGAAGTCGTGCATCGACACCCGCACGCCGCCGCCGTGGCCGTGTTGGATGCGGAAGTTGTCCTCGCCCATCACGCGCACGCCCATGTGCTCGAGCATCGGCAGGCTGTCGGACAGCACGACCGGCGCCCCCAGGTGGTAGACCTTGAAGCCCAGGCTGTGCGCATTGCCGCCCAGCGGCCGGTACAGCGACAGGCCCAGCGGCTGCTCGGGCGTCAGCGCATCGACCTTGAGCACGTCCGGCACCGCAGCGCGGGCACGGTGGATCTCGCGGTACACCTGCGGGAAGGCGGCGCCCCAGCGTTTCAACAGGGCCATGCCCGGGCCCTCGCCGGCCTCGTCGACCAGCGCGTCGCGCAGCTCGTCGTCCCAGCGCCGCGCCGCCGCGGCCAGCCGTGCTTCGATCTCGCGGCGGTCGTAGGCCGGCACCTGGCCCGGCGGCGTGCGGATGGTGAAGTGCACCCGCGCCAGCAGCGTGTCGCCGAGCAGTACGCCGAAGTCGGCGCGCTGGCCGGCAAAGGCCTCCATCAGGATGGCCTGGAACTTCTTGCGCAGCTCGGTGGAATAGGCCTCGCGCGGCACGTACACCAGGCAGGAGACGAAGCGCTCGTAGGGGTCGCGCCACAGGAACAGGCGCAGGCGCTGGCGCTCGCCTGCCGCCAGGATACCCAGCGCGGTCTCGTGCAGCTCATCCTCGCCGATCTGGAACAGGTCGTCGCGCGGGTAGGTGGCCAGGATGTGCTGCAGCGCCTTGGCCAGGTGCCCGCCTTCGGGCAGCGCGGCACGGTGCAGCACGGCCGCCACCTTCTGGCGCAGCAGCGGGATCTCGTCGACGCGCGCGGCATAGGCGGTGGAGCTGAACAGGCCGACGAAGCGGTGCTCGCCAATCACCTCGCCGGCGGTGTTGTAGCGCTTGATGCCGACATAGTCGCTGTAGCCCGGCCGGTGCACGGTGGAACGGGTGTTCGAGCGTGTCACCAGCAGCAGCGGCACCGGTGCGCGCGCCATCGCCCGGGCCTGCGCCGGCACCGCGGCGAAGCTGGCCGAGACCTCGTGCGCCGACTCTCGCAGCACGCCCAGGCCGCTGCCGCTCACCAGGCGCAGCAGATCCTCGCCCTGCTCATGAACCAGGTCGTGGCGGCGGTAGCCGAGCAGCGAAAAGTGGTCCTCCGCCAGCCACTGCAGGAAGGCCCGGGTCTCGGCAGCCAGTGCCGCCGGCACGGTGGGCGGCGGCCGCTGCAGCTCGGCGATGGCCTCCTGCAGCCGGTCCAACATGGGCCGCCAGTCGCGCACCGCACAACGCACGTCGGCCAGCACGCGCTCCAGACCGGCCGCCAGTTCGGCACGCAGCGCCGGGTCGACCAGCCGGTCGACTTCGACATGCATCCACGATTCGCGTGGGGCCTGCGCGTCGGGCTCGTCCGGCCGCAGCTCGTGCAACGCCTGCAGACGGCCCTGCGCGTCGCGCTGCACCACCAGCACCGGGTGCACGATCAGATGCAGCGACAGGCCCTGGCGGTTGATCTCCATGGTGGTGCTGTCCACCAGGAAGGGCATGTCGTCGTTGACCACCTCGATCACGGTGTGGCGCGAGGTCCAGCCATGCTCGGCCAGCGACGGGCTGATGACGCGCAGCCGGGTGGTGCCCGGCTGGCGCTCGGCGCCGAACTGCCAGGCCGACAGCAGCGCACCCAGCAGGTCCTCGGGCGTGCGCGCGGCCAGGTCGTCGACATCCAGGTGGTGGAAGTAGGCACGCGCGAAGGCCTCGATGGCGGCACGCTGAGGCCCTTCCAGGCGCGGCGCAGCCAGCGCCAGCACGGCGTCGATGCGCTCGCGGCGCGTGGTCTCGATCGATGTGTTCATCGTTTTGTCTCCAGCGCCACGCCGGGCCTGCAGCTCGGGCGGCTCCGTTTCTGGACGCCCCCGCAGCTTACGCCTGCACTGTGTCACGGCATCGCGCTACGATCGCCTCTCGCTGAACTGAGGACGCCCCACCCATGAGCCACCTGAACCTCGAAGTCAACGGCCAGGCCGTGCAACTGCAGGTCGACCCCCAGCGCCTGCTGGTGGAAGTGCTGCGCGAGCAGCTCGGCCTGACCGGAACCCATGTCGGCTGCGACACCAGCCAGTGCGGCGCCTGCACCGTGCTGGTCGACGGCCAGCCGGTGAAGAGCTGCGCGATGCTGGCGCTGCAGGCCGAGGGCCGGCGCGTCACCAGCGTCGAAGGTCTGGCCGCGGGAGGCGAACGCCACCCGATCCAGCAGGCCTTCATCGACTGCCACGGGCTGCAATGCGGCTTCTGCACGCCGGGCATGATCATGTCCACCGCGGCGCTGCTGCAGCACACGCCCAATCCCAGCCAGGAGCAGATCGAGCACGCGCTCGAAGGCAACCTGTGCCGCTGCACCGGTTACGTCAACATCGTCGCCGCGGTCAAGCAGGCCGCCGCGACACTGGCTTCGGGAGCCGCGAAATGAGCGCCGTCGCACAACGTTTCGGCAGCGGCCAATCGGTGCGCCGCATCGAGGATCCGGCGCTGGTCGCCGGCAAGGGCCAGTTCACCGACGACGTCGCCCCCGCGGGCCAGACCTTCCTGAGCCTGCAGCGCTCGCCCTACCCGCATGCGCGCATCGTCGCCATCGACACCGCCGCCGCGCTGGCGCTGCCCGGCGTGCTGGCGGTCTACACCGGCGCTGATCTGGTGGCCGCCGGCGTCAAGCCGATGAGCTCGCAGCCGGTGTTCCCCGGCCCCGGCGGCGCGCCGGCGCCGCAGACGCCGCGCCATGCGCTGGCCGTCGGCGAGGTGCGCTTCGTCGGCGAGGCGGTGGTGGCCGTGGTCGGCGCGACGGCCGATGCCGCGCGTGCCGGGCGCGACGCCGTGGTCGTCGACTACGACGATCTGCCCAACGTCGTGCACCTGGACGACGCGATCGCCGCCGGCGCGCCCAAGGTCTGGGCCGACGCCACCGACAACTACGCGGCCGAGATGCGCCACGGCAATGCCGAAGCCTGCGCCGCGGCCTTCGCCCAGGCCGCGCACGTGGTGGCACTGGACCTGGTGAACCAGCGCTTGGCGCCGACCTCGCTGGAGCCGCGCAGCGTGCTCGGCAGCTTCGAGAACGGCCGCGTGACGCTGCGCATGAGCAGCCAGATGCCCAGCGGCGTGCGCGACACGCTGTGCAACGAGGCCTTCGGCTGGCCCACCGACAAGCTGCGTGTCGTGGTCGGCGACGTGGGCGGCGGCTTCGGCATGAAGACCGGCGCCTACCCCGAAGACATCGTCGTCGCCTTCTGCGCGCACACGCTGCAGCGGCCGGTGAAGTGGGTGTCCGAGCGCAGCGAGGAGTTCCTCGCGGCCAGCCACGGCCGCGACATCCGCAGCCGCGCCGAGCTGGCCCTCGATGCCAGCGGCCGCGTGCTCGGCCTGCGCGTGCACACCGAAGCCAACGTCGGCGCCTACGCCACCACCACCGGCGTGATCATCCAGCTGCTGATCGGGCCGTGGGTGTCGACCAGCGTCTACGACATCCAGACCATCGACTTCAAGCTGCAGGCGGTGCTGACCCACACCACGCCCCTGGGCGCCTACCGCGGCGCCGGCCGGCCGGAGGCGATCTACATCATCGAGCGGCTGATGGACACGGCAGCACGCAAGCTCGGCCTCGACCCGGCCGAGCTGCGCAAGCGCAACATGATCCGCCCGGAGCAGATGCCCTACACCAACCCGATGGGGCAGACCTACGACAGCGGCAAGTTCGAGTCGGTGCAGACCCAGGCGCTGGCGCTGGCCGACTGGGCCGGCTTCGACGCGCGCGCGGCGAAGTCGAAGAAAGACGGCAAGCTGCGCGGCCGGGGCCTGGCCTCGTTCCTGGAATGGACCGGCGGCAACGTGTTCGAGGAGCGCGTTACCGTCAACGTCTCGGGCGACGGCTTCATCGAGGTCTATAGCGCCACGCAGGCCATGGGCCAGGGCATCGCCACCAGCTATGCGCAGCTGGTGGTGGACGTGTTCGGCGTGCCGATCGAGAAGGTGCGCATCGTGCAGGGCGACACCGACCGCGGCAGCGGCTTCGGCAGCGCCGGCTCGCGCTCGATCTTCGTCGGCGGCTCGGCCGTGCAGGTGGCCTCGCAGCGCACGGTGGAAAAGGCGCAGAACCTGGCTGCCGAGGCGCTGGAAACCGCACCCAAGGACATCGAATACCGCGAAGGCGTGTTCCGCGTGGTCGGCACCGACCGGCAGATCGGCCTGTTCGATTTGGCCGCGAAGCAGAGCGACCACCAGGTCTTCGTCGATTCCACCAGCGCGGTGCAGGCGCCGAGTTGGCCCAACGCCTGCCACATCTGCGAGGTGGAGATCGACCCCGACACCGGCGTGGTCGAGGTGGCAAGCTACGCCTCGGTCAACGACGTGGGCCGCGCCATCAACCCGACCATCGTCATCGGCCAGCTCGACGGCGGCGCGGTGCAGGGCCTGGGCCAGGCGCTGTGCGAGCAGATGGTGTACGAGCGCGAATCCGGCCAGCTGCAGACCGGCACGCTGATGGACTACGCGCTGCCGCGCGTCGACATGGTCAAGAGCTTCAAGACCGCGCTCGACCAGAGCACGCCCTGCCTGACCAACCCACTGGGCGTGAAGGGCGTGGGCGAACTCGGCACCATCGGCGCCACGCCGGCGGTGGTGAATGCGGTGGTCGACGCGCTGACGCGCGCCGGTGCCGGCGAACGCGCGCTGCAGCTGCAGATGCCGCTGCTGAGCGAACGTGTCTGGTCGGCGCTGCACGGCGCCACTGCCTGAGGAAATCCGATGACTCCCTTTGCCTATCACCGTCCCGCCTCGATCGCCTCGGCCGTGCAGTTGCGCTCGGCCCAGCCCGACGCCACCTACCTCGCCGGTGGACAGTCGCTGCTGCCAGCCATGAAGCTCGGCCTGGCCGGGCCCAGCGAGCTGATCGACCTGTCGCTGCTGCCTGGCACGCAGGGCATCACGCTGGACGGCGCCAGCCTGCGCATCGGCGCGATGACGCCGCATGCCGCAGTGGCCGCGTCGAGCGAGGTGCTGAAGCACATCCCGGCGCTGGCCTGTCTGGCCTCGGGCATCGGCGACCCGGCCGTGCGCAGCCGCGGCACGGTCGGCGGCAGCCTGGCGCAGAACGACCCGGCCGCCTGCTGGCCCGCCGCCGCACTGGGCCTGGGTGCCACCGTACACACCGACCGGCGCCAGATTGCCGCTGATGATTTCTTCAAGGGTCTGTACGAGACGGCGCTCGAAGCCGGCGAGCTGATCACCGCCGTGAGCCTGCCGGTGCCCAAACGCGCGGCCTATGTCAAGTTCAAGCAGCCGGCGTCGCGCTTTGCGCTGGTGGGCGTGTTCGTCAGCGAAGGGCCGCAGGGCGTGCGCGTGGCCGTCACCGGCGCCGGGCCCTGCGTGTTCCGCGCCGACACGCTGGAAGCAGCGCTGGCCAAGGGCTTCGGCGCGCAGGCGCTGGACGGCCTCAGCGTGTCGGCAGAAGGCCTGAACAACGACCTGCACGGCAGCGCAGCCTACCGCGCGCACCTGGTCGGCGTGCTGGCCCGGCGCGCGGTGGCGCAGGCCGTGTAAGGGCTGGCCCAGGGCCTCGTGCTACATTCCTGAGCATGCATCGCCCCACGTTCCACTTTACGAGCTACTGGTTTACGGCCCCACCCGGCGGCTGGACTCACGAGCGCGCGTAACACGACACGACGCACCGATGCCCAGAGAACCGCCGGCCACCCCGGCGGTTTTTTTATGCCCGACAACGACAGACCCGAGGAGCCCGGACCATGACTTCCAGAAGCATCAGCGCCGCCGAAGGCCGCTATGCGCTGAGCGAGAAGACCAGCGAGACCGACGACCAGCGCATCAAGGACGTGACGCCGCTGCCGCCGCCGGAGCACCTGATCCGCTTCTTCCCGATTGCCGGCACGTCGGTGGAAAAGCTGATCGGCCGCACGCGCCACGCGGTGCGCCAGATCATGCAGCGCAAGGATGACCGGCTGCTGGTGATCATCGGCCCGTGCTCGATCCATGACCCGGCCGCGGCGCTGGACTACGCGCGCCGGCTGCTGCCGCTACGCCAGCAGCACGCCGACACGCTGGAGATCGTGATGCGCGTGTATTTCGAGAAGCCGCGCACCACCGTCGGCTGGAAGGGCCTGATCAACGACCCCTACCTGGACGAGAGCTACCGCATCGACGAAGGCCTGCGCATCGCGCGGCAGCTGCTGGTGGAGATCAACCGCCTGGGCATGCCGGCGGGCAGCGAGTTCCTGGACGTGATCAGCCCGCAGTACATCGGCGACCTGATCAGCTGGGGCGCGATCGGCGCGCGCACCACCGAAAGCCAGGTGCACCGCGAGCTGGCCTCGGGCCTGAGCGCGCCGGTGGGCTTCAAGAACGGCACCGACGGCAACGTCAAGATCGCGATCGACGCGATCCAGGCGGCGGCGCGGCCGCACCACTTCCTGTCGGTACACAAGAACGGCCAGGTGGCCATCGTCGAGACCAAGGGCAACAAGGACTGCCACGTCATCCTGCGCGGCGGCAAGACGCCCAACTACGACGCGGCGCACGTGGCCGCGGCCTGCCAGGAGATCGAGGCCGCCAAGCTGGACTGCACGCTGATGGTCGACTGCAGCCATGCCAACAGTAGCAAGCAGCATGACAAGCAGCTCGACGTGGCGCGCGACGTGGCCGCGCAGATGAAGGCCGGCAGCCGCTGCATTTTCGGCGTGATGGTCGAGAGCCACCTGGTGGCCGGTGCGCAGAAGTTCAGCGCCGGCAAGGACGACCCAGCAAGACTCGCCTACGGCCAGAGCATCACCGATGCCTGCCTGGGCTGGGACGAGTCGCAGCAGGTGCTGCAGGTGCTGAGCGACGCGGTGCTGGCGCGGCGCAAGCTCTGACGCAGCTACCTGCGGCCGTCAGTGAAGACCGTGATGCCGTCGGCCGGCGACACGCCCCGGGCCTGGCCGACTGGTGCTGCCGCGCGGTCGGACACATCGAAGTGCCCTGCACCGGACTCGAAATACATCACCTTGCCGTGCGCGCCGGCCGACTTGTCGATGCACGCCGACGTGATCTTGTAGGCCGTACCCTTGTAGCTGAGCTGGCCGTCGGCGCCGACCACCAGCTCCGCCGTGCCGGAGCGGTTGAACGCGCCCCAGGCGTCGTAGCTGCCTTCATGGCCTTGGTAGCGGCCAGCATAGGCGGCCAGCTGCGCCGCCGTGGGCGCCTCCACGGCATCGGCGACATAGCCCGCGGGGTTGCAGCCCAGCCAAGGGACGCTGGCCGGCGCCGTGTCCAGCCCGGCGCCGAAACCGCCGAGCAATGCCAACACCACCAGGCCCAGCCCACCCCAGATCAAACGCGTCGTCGAGTCCTGCTTCATCATCCACCCGTTGCGGCGCAATGCTGCCTGAGGGCATGGCAAGGGCAATCCCCGGTTTGCGCGGGTCCGCAGGCCGGCGGCGGTTACGTGGCTGGAGACGCTGTGGAGTCGGGATTCAGCCGCCGCCGCGGTGCCGCGCCTGGTGCATCGCATGCAGGCTGATCTTGCGTACCTCGACCTTGCTCTGCTCGATGTGCGCCTTCAGCAGCATCTGCGCCACGTCGAGCTTGCGCTGGATCACCGCGCGCAGGATCTTGGCATGCTCCTGGTAGGTGGCCTCGATGCGGTCGGCACGGGTGAAGTCCAGCCGGCGCACGATGCGGATGCGCTCGGTCACGTCCTGGTGCACCTTGGCGATCTCGGCATTACCGGCGGCGCTGACCAGCGCGGCGTGGAAGGCCTCGTCCAGCTCGCCCACGGCCCGCGCATCGGTGGAGCGCAGCGGTGCCGGCACCAGCCACACCGCCTTCAGCGCGTCCAGCGCCGGCGGGTCCTGGTGCCGCGATACCAGCTTGGCAATGCTGTCGAGCTCGAGCACCACGCGCAGGTCGTAGAGCTCGTCGAGCTTGCCGAAGTCGATCGGCTTGACGAACCAGCCGGACTTGGACTCCACGTCCAGGAATCCTTCGTTGCGCAGCCGGAACAGCGCCTCGCGCACCGGCGTGCGCGACACGCCCACGCGCTGCCCGATTTCGGCTTCGGAGAAGCGGTCGCCGGGCACCCAGGTGAAGTCATGCAGCTCGGCCTTCAGTTGCGCATAGACCTGCTCGGCCAGGTTGGCGCGCTGCGGTGGCGCGTTCGCGGTCGTGACGCTCATCTGCACATCATGCGGCAAAGTGGCAGGCGACTTCGCGCGCGCCGATGCGCTGCAGCGTCGGCGCCTCGCGCGCGCAGCGGTCCTCGCCTTGCGGGCAGCGGCCGTGGAAGCGGCACACATGCGCCGGCGGGTCGATCGGGCTGGACACCTCGCCGCTGAGCTTGATGCGCGGCCCCTGGCCCGGGATGGCCGAGACCAGCGCCTGGGTGTAGGGATGCCTCGGCGCACGGAACACGG
>Ga0316613_10001430_pt1 | contig 16355 bp, 12 predicted proteins | sample OWC_soil_day10_C_2_FD_207647 | JGI IMG/M metagenome (GOLD analysis project Ga0316613, IMG submission 207647) | Wetland soil microbial communities from Old Woman Creek delta, Ohio, United States - OWC_soil_day10_CT_b | ecosystem: Environmental > Terrestrial > Soil > Wetlands | place: USA: Ohio...
TAATATCTGAAGTTACATGACCAGTCTGCTGTTTATGAATCATGTCAGATTCGGCAAAAACCGCACAACGTCCTGCAATCCGAACTGGTGTTGTTGACTCTAAAGCCTTATCACCAAAATCCTCAATTCCTATATTAAGACGAGCAGCTTGCTGGTCCAAAAAAGATCCCGTACCAGCTGCGCATACGGTGTTCATAGCGAAATCAGTAACTACTCCGTTACGAATAATTATCATTTTAGAATCTTGTCCACCAATTTCTAGTACAGTTTGTACATCCGGCATGATATGCATCGCCGCTACTGCATGGGCGGTGATTTCATTCTTTATGCTATCGGCTCCCACTATTACACCAGTGAGATGGCGACCACTACCGGTAGTACCGACACCTTGAACCTTTATTTCAGGATTACGCTCTTTTATTTGACGTAAGCCATTTTGTACCGCTTCAATCGGTCTCCCCTGCGTACGTATATATAACGAATCAATTACCTTACCAAATTCGTCAAGAATAGCAATGTTAGTGCTTACTGAACCCACGTCAATACCTAGATATACATGCATCAAAATGCCCCCCATATAACATTCACTTTTAGTAGTATACCACATTTTTTATTATTTACCAATTTTGGTAAATAAAGGTCTATTTTCGATAAAAAACCACCCTATAAGCCAAATGATATTGTAGCAGCTCTAGTGGTTTTTCTTATGAAAATATGCCGTCATATTTTTTTGTTAACGTTGATATTTACGTTTAATACAATCAGCAAACGCTTCGATACGGGTAACAATGCCAACATCGCTGGAATGCTCGTCAATACTTAACGTTAGTAAAGGCAACTTATAGTCACTGGCAATATTTTTCAGTGCGGATTGGGCGACCACCTCAGGCATACAACCAAAAGGATAGATGTGAATTATCCCATCGTACCCTTCCCTGGCACACTGCAAAGCACTTCCTACTGATTTTAAGCCATCACCACCTACATGATAGTTAAGATAGGGTTTAGCTTTGTCAAGATACGCCTTTTCTTCCCTATATAATCCCAAGCCTTGCAGTAAAGTATTCGAATAAACCCAATTTCCGGTATAGACAAATTTTTTAACCTCTATCCCTTGTTTAATTAATAAATCCTCAATGCTATGGTTTACATAGGGTTCCAATAAAACATAGAATTCGCCGATTAGAACTACTTTAGGCGGTTGTCGGTGGTTATTGTTGCAAAGAGCTCCTATTAAGTTAATCGTAGTATCCCGGGTCGAATTAATTTTCTTGAAATCAATACACTTGGCAAGTTCCTGGGAACCACCTCTGTATATCTTTATGATTTGCTCAGGGCTATTGGTCCGCGCCCCATAAAAATTCTTAGCTTCGTTCATAGCATCAAGAGCTTTTAATAATTTTATCGCCATTGCAATATTTTTAAGTACCACCAAACGACTTGCCTGGGGCGCCATTGTCCGCAAAAAGCGGTACAAATCACTAAATAAATGATTCGTATCCAGCATATAAAACTGTACTTGCTCTTTTTCCTTGAAATGAATTTTTTGTACGGCATTATAAAAGCCCATACGGCATTTACCTGCCCCACATATGCTTACTAAGGTATCTGCCCCTTGGTCAATACTTTCTATGAAATTACCCATGTTCATTTTATATGGTAAACATACACCTTCTGGCGAATAAAGCGAGCCCAATTCTAGCGTTTTCTTGGAAATTGGCGGTGCTTCGATGACTTCAACTCCTAAGTTATTTAGCATGCTTAAGACCGGAATGTTCAAATATCCCATATGAGGGTATGTTACCTTCAAGATTTCTGCCTCCATTCCACCAGATCCCAAAATGCTTCAACCCGTGTTATGAGACCGGCATTTCCCATATGCTCATCAATATTGATAATTATGTACGGCTTATCGCTTTTCTTGAGTACATGATGCTCTAAATATTCATTAACAAGTGAATCCGGACCACAGCAAAAACTTGATATCATAATGATCCCCAGAATGTCAGACTGGCGACTGAAGAAACTAGCCGCCCCCGCAATTTTTGCCGACAGCTGCCAATAGATATCCGGTTCAAAAATTTTGGCCTCATCATATAATACTTTTCTCGCCACATGATTAGGAGTAACAACGTTAACGCCACGCGATGCTAAAAACTTCAGTATATCGTGGCAGAAAAAGTTATCGTTTAATAAATAGCTATGACCAATAACGGCTATTTTACGGTTGGATGGTTTACTATTGCCAGGTACGTCAGCTTTCCATGATTTAAGCGCTTGCCGATAGGCTAAATACCCTGGAATAGCAGGTAATCCAATCGATTGACAAGTATTATATATAGACTGCAGTTGATTTACCGGTGAATTATACTCGACATTGGGAACAATAATCTGTTCAGGAGACAACCTAAAGGTATTTCTAACGACATCAGGTAAACCGGCAAATTTAGCACAGAAATGGAAATTACGATGATATTGGCAAATACGAGGAACAAAAATATGGCTGCACCTGGAGAGCAACGAGTCGACATGCCCCAAGTATACTTTTAAAGGCAGACAAGATTCATCTACGCCTAGTAATGTACCTCGACCAAGTATTTGTTTATTGGTTTCACCAGAAAGAGAAACAGGCACACCCGCATTTCGGAAAAAATTAGTCCACAGACTGCCAAACTCATGATATAGCATAGCCCGAGGGATACCAACATGAACATGCACATTTATCATCCTTTGCCAGAAGAAAATTAGTTCATCATTAGAAAGAGATCATACTTCCTACCTCTTTTGACTATCTTGCTGATTAGCAGCCTCCATTTCAGTGAGAGGCACACATATTATTATTTGGCAACCTCTACCTTTTTATAAGTGGAAGTTATAGGAGAATCTCCTCTTAGTACCTTCTTTCCATGAAGGTCTATTTTCGCAAAAAGTGCCTGTCCGTCAAACCTAGATTGTAACGGTAATGATCGAGTGTACGATTCAACTAAAAATGCAGTTCAGTTATTAATGAATGACCGAACCTTTTAATGAGAGGTTCGGTCATCTTTGGAATTGAGGAATACCTTTATTCCTCAATAAATTGGACCAATTCTTTGTTGAACTTGTCATGCTCATCATAAAACAGTCCGTGCCCACTGTATTTGAAAGGCACAAGTTTGGAATTTCTAATCTCTTTATTTTGTGCAACGGCCAATGGGAACAGACAGACTCTGTCATGAATTCCATGAAGAATTAATGTAGGAACGTCTATTGTCCTAATATCAGAAAATAATCTTTCTTCATCTAACCAGGACATTGCAACCGCAGCTGTGGACCACCCCGCCGCTTGTAGTCCTAATTGAAAGAACCAATCTGAAAAAGGCTGAGTTACATGTTGGAAGAAAAATATGTCGCCAAATCCCTGCAGCATCTTCGGACGATCCTTATATGTGTCTTGAATGATTTGCTCTACGACCTCTCTCTTTAATCCATAAGGGAAATATGGACGTTGAACAAGACTAGGAGCTGCAGCAGCAAAAAGGGCGAGCTTTGACACCCCATATCCTTTATGACGGGCCATATATCGAATCGCAATCGCTCCTCCTGTGGAATGGCCCCCAAGTACAAAATCTTGTAAATCAAGTGCTTCCACTACACATCGAATATCATCTGCTGATTGATCGTAATCGTAGCCGCTCCAAGGTTTGTCAGAATTTCCAAAGCCTCTGAGATCAATTCCTACACAGCGATATCCCATTTGAGGAAGCTGATCAAACTGATATTCAAACATCCTATGGTCTGCAGGCCAACCGTGTATAAATAAAATTGTCTTACAGCTCCCTGGATTAATGTCTTCTACATAAATATTTACGTTTGGTTCTACCTTAACGTAGTATCCCATTAGAATCACTCCATTCAAAGTCTCTATATGGTAATATATTCACCTGAGAATAAAAGGCGTTGGATTCGTCGTCTGGAAAAGAATACATAATCTTGCAAGGTGACAAATATAAACATAGCTTGAATAAGTTTGGTTACTTATTCCAATAAGAATCCAGGATTATTTTTTAATCTTAAGGATGCGAAGCAGTTTAATCAGCAGACAAAAGTAGTATTTTGAATGTTTTTAATCTTCTGAGTATGTTTATGATTGTTGGAAGGATTTAGCAAGAGATTTGACGAAAGCTTCCTACGGTTGATAACCAAGTTTCTAAGAGGAGTGGTATTATGAACAAACGGATTCTAGGAATTATTATTACACTATGTCTGTTGGTATTTTCCCTGCAGGCAATCGCTTTTGCGGCAGAAGCTTCAGCTAAACCAAACATTGTAATTCTCGCAACAGGAGGAACGATTGCTGGTGCAGGCGTGACTAGTACTACAACAGTCGGGTACACCGCTGCTGTTACACCAGTGGATAAACTTATTTCCAACGTTCCTGAGCTGACAAAAGTGGCAAATGTAAGTGGCGAACAAGTTTCACAAATTGCCAGCGAAAGTATGACAATGGAAATTTGGCTCAAACTGGCCAAACGTGTGAATCAACTTCTTGCCCAAGATAATGTTGATGGCATCGTTATCACTCATGGCACTGATACTTTAGAAGAAACTGCTTACTTTCTTGACCTTGTAGTAAAAAGCAACAAACCAGTCGTTCTTGTCGGCTCTATGCGCCCTGGTACTGCGATGAGTGCTGACGGGCCTCTTAATTTATATCGTGCTGTTATCCTTGCCGGCACTAAAGAGGCTGCTGGAAAAGGCGTCATGGTAATGCTCAATGACACCATTAATGCCGGTCGTGAAGTAACCAAAACTATCACCGACCGTGTTGATACTTTCCAAGCACCAATAATTGGTGCTCTTGGCGTTTTCACTGGTGACCAACCAGTATTTTATCGTCAATCTTTACGAAAAAATACTACAGCTACTGAATTTGATGTTACTAACCTGACCACACTGCCTCGCGTTGATATTGTTTATCACTACGCTGGTAATGCCGGTACCATGATTGATGCTGCTACAAGCGCCGGTGCAAAGGGTATTGTACATGCTGGTACTGGTGATGGCAGTATTGGCAAAGCTGAATACCCAACTATTGAAAATGCTCTCAAAAACGGCGTGGTAGTTGTAAGAAGTGCTCGTGTTGGCAGTGGCATTATTGCCCGCAATGGGGAAGCTGATGATGACAAGTATGGTTTTGTCGCCAGTGACAATCTCAATCCCCAAAAAGCTCGCATTTTATTAATGTTGGCTCTTACTAAAACAAATGATGTAAAAGAAATTCAACGGATGTTCTGGGAATATTAAAAAACACAATTCTATTTAAGACTTACGCAGACCAGATCGGTGTGGACCGCTTATAACAAAAACGCAAATCACAGTATTTGCACTAAGCGAAAAAGGAATTGACTTCACATATCAATAGCACTAAATAAGAGACCAGCTAACTCATAAACTGCAGTTAGCTGGTCTCGCCGATTTTTTTGTTCTCCGCTGTCCCCTGACTACACAGGTTATTATCCAAACAAACTGATACTATTGGGAATAATTTTACGTAAAAAAGCTATTTAGTGGCGGTCAATATAATTGTCTCTAGCTTTCACACCATAGTTCGATATTCATCGAACTAATTTTAACATAATTTTAACTTAGTTTAGCATTTTTGCCAACAATCCTCGCACATTATACTGTATACTAACAGGAGAACTATCTTATTAGCAAAGTTATGTTACGCTTCACTTGCCATTGCAATACATTTAAAAACAATGCAAGCTAAAGAGCATTCTTTTTAAATGCATTACAATGACCTTTTTTTAAATATTTTGTAATATTTACAGGAAATCTTTTTCTTATATAGAATTTAAAAACCTTAGTTATAGATTGAGAGACAGTCCTTTCAGTCGATTGAGAATTAGATATTAGATGTAAAAAGATTTATTAAAAGAAAGGGAGACTACTCATGAAACGGAAAAAAGTTCTTTATATTACTTCTATTACAATGGTGCTCATTATAGGACTTATTGGATTTCGCATTTATACTAATATGAGCAATGCAAAAGCAAAAGCGGCAGCAATGACCCGCGGCAGAATTTCAACAGTCGAGGTAATGCCAGCCTTCAATAAGGATATTACGCCGGTACTTACTTTTACGGCTTCATTAGAACCTGTATGGCATTCGGATATCAGTCCGAAAGTGGATGGTCGTATTGAAACATTATATACTGACGAATCACAAAAAGTTCCAGCTGGTCAAATAATTGCAAAATTAGAAAACATGGATTTTTCAGCACAAGTATCCCAGGCTGAAGGCACGCTGTATTCTGTAAGTGCTGACTTAGCTCAAGCCAAGTCTGATCTGTCTAGAAACAAAATGTTAGTAGAACAGGGCGCCCTATCTCAGCAGCAATATGAAGCATCTATCGCAAAGGTTGCTAGTTTAGAGGGGCAAATGCGTGCGAGCCAAGGTAACCTAGGCTATCAACAATCCCGCTTAGGCTTTACTGACGTCGTTACACCACATGCTGGTACCGTTATGACGCGCTACTTGCAGCCAGGAGATTATGCTAAAGCTGGCACACCAATTTTTACGATAGCAGATACCAGTGTGATGTTAGCCAAAGCAATTGTTGGGGAAGGTCAAATCACGCAAGTCAAATTAGGTGATGCCGCTCAAGTATTGGTTGAAGCTCTTTCCGACCAACCTTTTACTGGCAGAATTACGAAGATTGTGCCGGCAGCAGCAGTGCCTGCTCGTACTTTTACTTTGGAAGTAAGTATCGATAATAGTCAGGATACCTTACTCTCAGGTCTTACCGCTAAAGTAATGGCCAAAGGTAAAGAACACGCTAATGCTCTAGTCGTTCCCGAATCAGCCTTGGTTTTGTTTGAAGACCAGCAGACAGTATTTGTTTTGGCTAACAATGATCAGGTTGTGCAGCGTAAGCTTCGCTTGGGCTATGTCGGTAATGGTTGGGCAGAAGTACTCTCTGGTTTAAATCCTGGAGATCTAATCGTTGTAAAAGGTCAGAACACAATACGTGATGGATCTAAAGTACAGGTTACGGCCACCCGGGAGGCTGGCCAGATATGAGTTTTTTAAAGGTCTTTATCAAACGACCAGTTTTTACGACCATGTTGGTATTTGTGCTGGTGGTCTTCGGCTTATCATCTCTTCCTCGTTTAGGTATTGATTTAATGCCAGATGTAGATTACCCTTTAGTCTCAGTACAGGTAACTTGGACTGGAGCTTCGCCGGAAGAAATGGAAAGTTTAGTTGCCAAACCCATTGAGGATGCGGCCAGTGCCGTTGCTGGTATTAAAACGATCACTTCTATTTCACGGGCAGGCATGACGCAAGTCACTATTGAATTTGTACTTGGTACTGATCCACGCATGGCGGCGGCTGACGTCCGGGAAAAAGTAGGCGGTATCCGCAAGAAGCTGCCGGATCAGATCGACGAACCCATTACCCAGCGTTATGACGTAACTGCTTCGCCAGTTGTATATTATAGTCTCTCATCTAATGAACGGCAACGTGGTGAAATTCGTAAAATGGCTGATGATATTGTGAAACAGCGTATTCAACAGATAGATGGTGTCGGCGAAGTGGCCATTGCCGGCGGAAGTGACCGGGAAATTCAAGTTAAAATAGATCCTCGTAAATTAGATGCTTATGGTCTGACAATAGATCAAGTCATCGCCACTGTCAACAGTGCTAACGCTAATACGCCCGGTGGCTATTTAAAGGAAAAAGGTTTTGAAATCGTTGTACGAACACTGGGACAATTTCAAACCGTTGATGAAGTCGGCAGCATAGCCGTTGCCAATTTAAATAATCAGGTAGTATTATTGCGTGATGTGGCTGATGTTCGAGATTCTTTTGAAGAAGAACGTACCTATGCACGGACAGGTGGCGTCCCCTCGGTGGTTGTGTCTGTGCAAAAGCAATCAGGAACGAACACTGTTGCCGTATCAGATGCTGTCAAGGCCGAGATGGAAAAGATTGAGCAAGAATTACCCAGCGATGTTAAAGTTGTAATCGTTCGTGACGGTTCCTTATATATTAAGAGCAATGTGGAAGATGTAGAAAATTCCTTAATTATCGGCGGTCTGTTAGCGGTTCTCATTGTTTTCCTATTTCTGCGTGATACCAGAGCCACTCTGATTGGAGCACTGGCCATTCCCTGCTCGGTTATTGCCACGTTCTCGCTCATGAAAGTCTGCGGATTCACACTAAACAATATGTCCTTAATGGGCCTTAGTTTGGCTGTTGGTATTCTTATCGATGATGCTATCGTAGTTGTGGAGAACATTCATCGGCATATAGAAACGGGAGTAACACCGGCAGAAGGAGCAATTTCCGGGACGGCAGAAATTTCCTTAGCGGTTTTAGCTACCACCTTATCGATTTTAGCAGTATTCGTACCAGTAGGTTCGATGGGTGAAGTTATCGGCATGTTCTTCCGCCAATTTGGTCTAACGGTAGCCTTTGCCGTAGCATTTTCTCTGTTTGTTGCATTTTCACTAACTCCCATGTTAGCAGCACGCTGGTTACGCTCATCGGGAGAATCAACTCCTCCTCGAACCGGGGTTTGGGGCAAAGTAAATAACGTTGTGGAAACGTTGCTAGATAAATGGGAAAATGGTTTTAATTTTATCCGTGACAATTATCGTGATTTCTTGCACTGGTCATTAAAGCATCCTCTGTTAATTGTCGGTATAGCCGTTATATCTTTAATTGTCAATTTTATGTTCATTCCTTTTCTAGGCTTTGAATTTCAGCCTACCTATGATTCAGGTGAATTTAATATTTATCTAGCAGCCCCACCCGGTACATCCATTGAGACGATGGAAGATATGGCTCAGCCAATCGAACAGGAAGTATTGTCCTTACCAGAAACAAGAACGGCCTTTTTGAATATTGGATATGGGCGTAATCCCGTAAACAAAGCTATGGTTGGCGTTAAACTGAAGGACTCTAGCGAACGAGATCGGAACATGATCCAAATTATGGATGCTCTGCGCATGAAATTCCGCAATTATACTGGCATGAAAATTTCAGTTATACCGTCTTCGACCAGTGGCAGCCGGGGGGATAACCGCCCGGTTCAAGTCGGCATTCAAGGCGACGATATGCATATATTATTGCAACTATCCCAAGAATTGGCTGAACGATTGCGCCACGTAGAGGGCGCATCTGACGTGGATACTTCCGCCAGTGACTATGAACCTGAAGTACAAGTCATTTTAGATCGGGCCAAGGCCGGTCAGGCTGGTGTTAGTGCTGATACCGTGGGTTATGTTGTACAAACGGCTTTCGCGGGTAATACCACCGCCAACCGCTATCGGGTAGGCGATAAGGATTATAATATAAGCATCCGAATCAAGGATGAGCTCCGGCTGCGTCCTGAAGATGTCGGCAATATGAGGGTAACTTCAAAGTCTGGCAATCAGGTACGTATTGGAGATATTGCCCAAATTAAATTTTCTTCTGGACCTACGGAAATTGACCGTGAAGACCGTCAGCGAGAAGTTATTGTATATGCCAATAATGTGGGCGTTTCTGCAGGTGACATTATTACGGCAACTCAGAATGAGTTAAATCAGATGAATATTCCTTTTGGTTATCACTATAAATTTGTTGGCTCGACTCGTACTATGAATGATTCCTTTAAAGAAATCTCCAGAGCATTAATTATCGCCGTCGTCTTGATTTATATGGTATTGGCGGCACAATTTGAAAGTTTTATTCATCCCTTAACGATCATGCTATCTCTGCCGTTCGCAATGATCGGTGCTATTTTAGGCTTGCTCATTACCGGCAAAACTATAAACATTATGAGCGCGATCGGTATTATCATGCTAATGGGATTGGTAGCCAAAAATGCCATATTGCTAGTCGACTATACCAATACCCTAAGAGAAAGGGACGGTCTCTCCCAAGAAAATGCATTACTAGAGGCAGGCACTGTTCGTCTACGCCCTATCCTCATGACGACCGCTGCTATGATTCTTGGTATGCTGCCCGTAGCGTTTGGATGGGGAACTGGTGCAGAGTTACGCTCTTCTATGGGAGTTGTCGTAGTTGGCGGCCTAATCACCTCAACTATTCTTACCTTAGTAGTCGTACCGCAAATGTATATATTCATGGATAAGCTTCAATTATTCTGGCATAAGTTCCAAAATCAAACATCAGAAAAATCCACTGATAAGATGATGTAAAGAAATTTTCAAGCAATAATTATACCAAAATCCCTTGGTCTTTTACTAGAAAAGATCAAGGGATTTTTGGACTAATCCTGTTTTTCGTACAAAAAGGCAGTTAAGTCATAGACAACTAAATCTATGACTTAACTACAAACTGCATTACTTAATATAATTGATGAGATTTGTCTTCCTTGCAGGTGCGTTGACTGCCTCCATCTTCTTATAGCCAAGCACAGTGGAACAATATGGTTTATAACTCTCAGGTATACCTAACTCTTTACTATAGTCTTTTCCATTAGGCGAATGAAATGCAAATAAGACAAGATTGATCCAGCATGCTCCTAGTCCGATCGCCTCTGCCGCCAGCAACATGTTCTGGTTAGCAGCAGCACAATCTGATTCAATGACCATAGCCTGTTCATTACCTGAAACAATGATTAATGTGGGTGCACCATAAAAAATATTGAATTTTTCATTTTCCGCCATTTTGCGTATATGCTCATCATCAAGCTTTTTTGCCGCTTCTTTTGCTGTATGGTTTAACCAATCAAGCAGTTCCTTGTTCTGTATGACCGTGAAATGCCACGCCTGTTGATTCCCTGCACTTGGAGCATACATTCCTGCTTCTAATACGGATTGTAATTCATCGTCTTTTATCTGTTCAGCTTTAAAACTTCTGATGCTTCTTCGTGTTTTAATTGTTTTTAAAGTATCACTACTATTCATTATGAATTCCCTCCATTTTCTCCAATATCAGTTATTAGACTATCCACCTCAATCTCTGATGTCCTTACCCAAAACCAGATTCATCTTTAGTATAAATCCAAAACTATTCTACTATACTCTATGTTCTCCATTAAATACAAATTACTCGGCGGTACTTTTGGACATATACTTTCCTTGTTAGGATTCCTTACTTCTCTAGTTTATGGAGTCTGAATGAAAGAATTTCATGGCTGATACACTGACTTAACACTATATATCGTACTATAATACGTACCACTTTTTATACCATCAGCCTGCACTGTAATGGTACCATTCCCATAGGAAATAGGTATTGCAAATTGATACACCCATCCTGTATAAGGATTACCAATACCTTCTCTGCCAAAAGCCTCTTTTACTTGATCTACTGGTATCAAACTACCATTTTGATAAAAGAAAATACGTTGGGGGTTAGGATATCCCATAAATTGAACCGCTATATAAAATTTCTGTCCATACAGCGTCGTCGTGGAAATTTGGCTAATAGGTATCCAACTCGTATTATCGGCACCGACATATGTAATTTGAACGTTTGTTAGATTAGGTACTGGTTTAGCATTGGCTATTGAAGCAACTAAAGATAATAGGCTAAACAACACCACTATAGTAATCGATTTTCGCATATAGTTAGCACTCCTTTTATTGTCGTCACTATCCTTTGTATTCAATCGGCAATATGTGCCATACATTCCTTTATCTATACGTATTTTCTACAAAAAGTTTGTTTTTCCTTTGATTTTTTAAGATGAATTAATAGGTTAAAGCATAACCTTCTGCAAATTAATGAGATATTTAAATCTCCTACAGCCCTTTTTTCGTATTATGTACTCGCTTTTTGCGCAGATTAAACTTTATATTCCTTATATACTGGAGTTGGTCTGTGCAAATGCCATTATTCTTAGCCTTGGTTTTTATTGGTACCTTCTTTTCTATACTGAATTCTAGTATGGTTAATGTAGCCTTGCCTACTCTAATGACTGAATTTGGCATCGATATACAGCATTCTACCTGGTTATATACTGGTTATATGCTCCCCTACGCAATTGCGATGTCTATTTTCGGCAGCCTTGGGGACATTTATAGCGCCAAGCGGATATTCTTATTGGGTGTATTTATTTTTGCCCTGGGATCTCTTGCTTGTTCCACCGCAGGTAATTTCTGGATACTGCTAATATCTAGGACCATACAAGCATTAGGCGCTGCTGCCATTATGACAAATTCTATGGTTCTTGCAATTACTCCCTTTGAGCAAAATCGGCGGAGTGCCGTTCTTGGCTGGTGGGGCATGGTTTCCTCAACAGGAAGTCTAGTTGGTCCAACCCTAGGGGGATTTCTAACCGATCATATCGGGTGGCATAGTATTTTTTACATTAATCTTCCGTTTGCTGCAGCTATATTACTTCTAGGCGGTAAAATACCCTCAACCCCAAAAACCAACCTTACCAAAATTTTTGATTACCAAGGTTCCCTTTATTTGATCATTTCCCTTGTTGCACTATTGCTGGCAATTATCATCGGGTCAACTGGCGGTTGGCTGAATAGGACAACATTACCACTTTTCGGACTCTTCTTACTTTTTGCTTGGTTGTTATTTAGACAAGAGAATAGAATCAGCCAACCATTGATTTCTCTGATGCTATTTCAAAATTTATCTTTTACAGCGACCGTAACAGTTGGTTTTTTCCAGGGTGCTGCACTTTTTGGCAGCATGTTATTAATACCAATGTATTTACAGCATGTACATGACTTTTCCCCTACCTATGCAGGTGTGTTAGTACTGCCATTATCAATATCCATGATGATTATGGCACCTATTATGGGTAAATTGGCAACCCCACAGAGGATTAGGCTGCTAATTGTTTCTGGAATGGCTATTCTTGTTATAGGTATATGGCTTTTTTCCAAATTGACCCTGCAAAGCCCCTATTGGCTGCTAGCTGCTGCTCTTGTTGCTACAGGGATTGGCCTCGGAGCCTCCAGTACTCCACTAACCTCCAATTTGATAAATGTTGTTCCTCAATCCCAGATGGGTATGGCTTCAGGATTATTTAATATGATTCGTTATTTGGGTGGAGTTCTGGGCTCGACTATTTTTGGGGCTTTTATTCAGCAGCGAGTTGAAGCTTATCTCATACCATTGACAATGAGTGGCTATACTGCGGCCATTGCTGAAAAAATGGCCTTAGGGAAAGCGTTTCCTGAAGTTTTCCTACTGGGAGCAGCCACCGCAGCAATTGGTATGATCGCAGCTTTCTTCACTGGTACATCCAAAAAAAATTAGTGTTCTTTCCTTTAATATTCTCTTAAAGACAGATACCAGAACTTTCATTCGAAGTTCTGGTATCTGCTCTAATAAATAGCCAATGTAACTATGTCTTTAATTGGCATAATATAATGTCTTTCTTATAACATAAAGCATTTTCTACGTTGACAAAAATATTATAAAAATAGTACAATTCATTTTATGGAATCATTTTGACTAAAAAAATCAGAATATCCTAATAAACAGTAAGCTATGTACTAGGAGTTATACTATTAAAGGGGGAACTATCTTGAGCATTTTAAAAGATTGGAAAATTCATATTGCTGCCTTTATCATTGTTGTTATTTGTGAATTGATTGGTGCACGTAAAGTACAAGTGGGATCAGGTGTATTATTATTTTTACCCATGTTATACGCCATGGTGCTAGGGGGTATCGTAAGCTGGCCGCGGCTTAAGTTAATTAATGTGCAACAAATGAATGCTGCTTCTACAATTTTGAGTTTGACGACCTTTATTCTGGTTGCCAAATTGGGATTAATTATTGGTCCGTCGCTGGTTAAAGTGGTTCAATCTGGACTTGCCTTGTCAGTACAGGAATTAGGACATTTTTTAGGTACTGTCATTTTAGGATTACCTTTAGCCATATTCTTGGGATTGGGACGTGAGGCAATAGGAGCAACTTTCTCAATTGACCGTGAGCCTAATATTGCGATTATTGCTGAGAAATACGGAATAGATTCATCTGAGGGACGGGGCGTCATGTCTGTATATATTTGCGGCACTTTATTCGGTGCAGTATGGCTTGGATTATTAGCAGGTTATCTATCCGCTCTCAATATTTTTCATCCCTACGCATTGGCGATGGGGGCTGGAGTTGGTTCAGGCAGCATGATGGCCGCCGCATCAGGTGCTATTATAGCAGTATTCCCTGAACAGAAGAATGAAATTTTAATGTATGCAGGGGCAAGCAATTTGTTAACAACAATAATAGGGATATATTTCTGTTTATTTGTTTCATTGCCCATAACTGAGTATTTATATAAGATTCTCACACCGATAATTGGTAAGAATAAAGCAAATGAGCAGGCTAATGGAGGTGTGACAAAATGAGAATGGGCGAAACAGCTTTAGTATTACTGCTTATGGGAGTTATGATCGTTGTAGGCAATACCATTGGCTATCATTACCCTATCACAGATGCTATTATTGGTTATTTAATTATTATGGCCGTTACCCTTTTGGGTATGGGATTAGCTAAAATTATGCCTATTAAATTGCCTATGGTATTTTGGATTTCTCTTATTGCACTGTTAGCAACATCACCTATTTCGCCATACTCTGGAGTAATTACCGCATATACTAGTAAAGTAGATTTTCTGGCATTGATTACACCCATATTGGCTTATGCCGGCTTATCCGTCGGTAAAGATTTAGCTATGTTTAAGAAAATGTCTTGGCGTATTGTTGTTGTGGCATTGACGGTTTATACCGGTACATTTATTTGTGCTACCGCTATTGCTCAAATTATGCTGCGATTGGAAGGTATTATTTAATACTACATAGGTTACTAAAAAGCAAGCAAGGAGTGAATACTCCTTGCTTGCTTTTTAGTAACCTATGTAAATATTTAAAACCACAATACTTATTTCTTCCCAATGTTATCCATAAAGGCAATATATTGATTTTTGGTCATGCACGGCTTATAGGAAGCGAGAACGGCATCAGCTTCAGAGGCATTGTCGGCCAACAGATCTATAACCGTCATAGCCAGACATTGAGCTGAGATGATATAAGACATTTCCTGATCCGCAACGGCAAAATCACGGGTATGGGCGTTACCGCTTACGCCTCCTAGCCAAGGATGAATGACAGGCATAATATGAGCCAAGTCCCCCATATCGGTGCTAGCAGCATGATGTTTCAGCTGTTTAACTGCCTGTTCTCCTAATAGTTCTGCGGCATTCCCACTAAACAGCCGGCTCATCGTTGCTTCATTAATGAGGGGCATATATCCAGGTAAATCGTTAATTTCAACATGGGCACCAACAGCATCAGCCCCCGCCTGCAGCGCACGATTTACTTTTTTGTTAGCATCTAGCATGGCATCAAGATTTCTGGCCCGAACATAGCTTTCCATGCGTACCTCTGCAGGTACAATGTTAACTAGATCGCCACCTTTGGTGATAATGGGATGAAAACGTACATAATCTTCATCTCTGAAAGTTTCTCTTTGTGCATTAACAGCCATAATCGCTATCATAGCGGCATTGAGGGCATTCACGCCTTCATGAGGAGCACCTGCTGCATGAGCTTCCTTACCTGTATATTTAATCATTTTACCGATGAAACCATTGCTAGTCCCACCCACCTGAACAGTGCGTTCTGTATCACCTTCAGTAGATACATGAATCATCATCGCCATATCAACATCGTCAAAATCCCCTTGGCGGATGAGTTCAGATTTTCCACTTAGGTAGCCAATTTTACCCTGTTGACGCAATTGACTTCGATATTCTATTTCCACATATTCTTCCGCCGGTACGGCAAATAAAGTTACATCACCATCTAGATACTGCATAATGCCTGATGCCATCAGCCCTATGCCACAACCAACCATAGCAGCAATTTGTACATGATGACCACAGGCATGGGCCGCACCTGTAGCAGCGTCAGCTTGAGGGTGTTCAAAACAGGTTACAGCATCCATTTCACCCAGTACTGCAATATTGCGAGTAGAAGTTTTACCTGTTAATCGGCCTTTTACACCCGTTATAGCATGTCCTGCCGTATAGGGAATATTGTATTGGCTAAACAACTCAGCAATCTTTGCTGCTGTTTTATGTTCTTTAAAGCCAAGTTCCGGCTGACTAGCAATAGATTCAGCAATGGCAAAGATTTGGCTTGCATGCTCTCGTATGGCAGCACATACTTGTTGCTTTAATAATTGCTTCTTCAAAAAGTTCATCTCCTTATTGTATATCGTCTATTATAATACTTTTTCAGATTCTATGTAAGTGCACTAAAGCCTCCGCTTAATTGGCTGTAATTGGCTACACCATTCTCCCCTCGTTTAACTCCACAAAGCAAACAGCACGCCTAAGGCGTGCCGTCTCATACATTATGGCATATTCGTCAATGGGA
>Ga0316613_10001432_pt1 | contig 16349 bp, 15 predicted proteins | sample OWC_soil_day10_C_2_FD_207647 | JGI IMG/M metagenome (GOLD analysis project Ga0316613, IMG submission 207647) | Wetland soil microbial communities from Old Woman Creek delta, Ohio, United States - OWC_soil_day10_CT_b | ecosystem: Environmental > Terrestrial > Soil > Wetlands | place: USA: Ohio...
GCGGATTCTCCAACCTGTGCATTGACACCAGTCAAAGGCTGCGGATTTCCTATTACAAAAATCTCACCAACCTCAGCTGTACCAGTTGTGCTCTCCGAAACAGCTGCACCTGTCGTGGTTTCTCCCGTCTTTGTACTTGTTTTTCCAGCTCCGCATGCGGTTAAGAACATAGTTAAGCTTAAACCGAGTGCAAGAATTTTAGATAACTGCTTTTTCATTTTTACTTCCTCCATTTTTTATTATTATCTTAAAAAAGATATCGTGGTTAACTAAAAAGCCCCTTCTCCTGACTTTCATAGATAGAGAAATCAAAATTCCTCTTTTATTTACCTGTTATTTTACTTATATTTAACTAATATATCAGTTCGAACATAGCCACATAATATACTAACAAAGATTCAGAGTCAAGCTATTTTCTGTATATTTTATATAATTTTTCTTAATTGTGTAATATTTGATTAGTATATTTGCATATTTGAAACATTTTAATTTTATATTTTTTATACAATTTTGTTTTGCAACAGATACTTTTTGTGCCAGCAAAAAAAGAATGCTGAAAATGTGCTTTTAGGCATATTCTCAGCATTCAATATTAATTAACGTATCGATCTATTTTATAAAATCATATGATGGATTTTTTAGGGAAAATTAAGTCCATTGCATTATTCCAGGAATTCCTGATATGCTTTTTATAATTTTCCAGAACATCTGCATCATTATCACAAAGCATTGAATTCAGAATTTCCAGATGCTCCTCAATGGAAAGTGTATAGTTTAAGTTAACCTTTGCACAATATACTCGTATTCTGTTACTATGATCCGCTACCACATTCAGCAACTCTTTCAAAAAGCTATTTTGAGACTGAGAGATAACCGTATTATGTAAACTATCGTCCAACCTGGTGTAATATTTTACATATTCTTCATGATCTTTAAACTCCGGCGGATTCTGAAAGGAATCATACATTTTTTTAAGCCAGTCTTTGCTTAATCTGTTGTAACACTCTACCGCTATATACGGCTCATTCAGTAAACGCACCTCATAAATTGCATTGACCAGATTGTAATCGATTTCTCCGACTAAGGTTCCTTTTCGCGGATAAATTTTAACAAATGAATCCTTTTCCAATCTTTGAATCGCTTCGCGGATGGGAGTCCTGCTCATGCCTAATTCTTTCTGTAACTCCATATCAGAAATATCTTGCAAAGGAAGATATTCGCCCAGTATAATCTTATTTTTTATGTATTCATAGGCATTTGAAAATTTGTCTTCTTTTACCGATTTATTCATGTCTGCCCCCTTCTGCTATGATGTTTCAAGGCATATAAATCACCTCTTTCACCATAATCATGAAGCAAACTTCAGAATTTTAGTTTGCCTGTCTCTAGTTTATTTCATTAATTATTAAATTGTCAACACTTATTTCGATAATTATGTAACAATATGATTCAATTTTGACATTAACACAATAAATCTGTATTATTTAGCGTTAAAAATAGAAATTATTAAATATCCTGCGCTTAAAATGACAACAATAAAACTGCAGATGCTGTGCCTGACTTTACCAAACACCGCATCTGCAAATCGACTGGGTAATCTATATAATATTATCGCATTTATGCTACTTTAGATATAAAAAAATTTTAGCTGCTTCTTCTTTTGTCAAAGATATGAACTTTATCATTCTGTTCATTTCCTGTACGGTGAAAGTATTACCCTCTTTTTTCATCTTTCGGTAAAATGTACATCTGCTGATGCCCATAGCGTCTGCAATTGATTCCTGGGTCAATCCGGAATCCGCTATCTTATCCTTTAACATATATATATTCAAATAATTCACCTCTTTTCCGTTGCATTTGTGCCACTATTATGTCATAAGAATAGCTTATAAAATATAAAATGTCAATATACATAGTCAGTCCAGAGACCATAAGCGTTGCATTTTTGCAACATCAATGGTATGATACTTACAGGAGGTAAGAACATGTCAATCACTGGTCAGAGAATTAAAGAAAGAAGAAAACAATTAGAAATGAGCGCTGACGATGTAGCTGCAGAGTTAGGCATTTCACGGTCTACGATATTCAGATATGAGAACGGGCAAATAGAAAAAGTTCCTGCTAATGTTTTAGAAAAGCTGGCGGTCATTCTTAGAACTACCCCTGCTTATTTAATGGGCTGGCAGGATGATTGTTTTGAATACCCAGATTCCGGCGCAGATGCTTCCCCATGGATTCATCGGCCTGCTAGCGGAAGCGAAGATTTCTTCCATGAAGATGAGGGAAAAGGATATCACACCAATGACAGCTTAGGCGACATTATTAACAGCGCCGATGCGGACGACAGAGATAAGATCACTGCCATGGCAAAGATCTATCTGACTCTGACTGATTCCGGTAAGAGAAAAGCCAACGATTATATGGTGGATTTATCCGAACAGCCAAAGTACCGAAAGCCATGACTTAATCCTGCTGCTTCTTAAGGTTTTATACCAGTAAAAAATCTTGCGTCTGGTAATAAAATCTTGCTGATTTGTATTTCATTTTATGATAAAATAAAAAGGATTTTTTTATACAAACAATACTATAGAAAAGCAGGAACAGTTGAACTATGGAATCAAAATTAGAAAAAAAGTATGGACTATTTACAGCCATTGCGATGGTTGTAGGCATCGTGATCGGAAGCGGTGTATTTTTTAAAGCCGAAAAGATTCTGACTGCAACAGGGGGAAATTTAAAGCAGGGAATTCTGGCCTGGATTATTGGCGGTATTATTATGATTTCCTGTGCGTACACATTTTCTGTTATGGCTACCAAATATCAGTACATTAACGGTATTGTGGATTACGCTGAAGCAACTGTAGGAAAAAAATATGCCTATTATGTAGGAAGTTTTATGGCAATTATTTACTACCCTACCATTACTTCAGTCCTTGCATGGGTATCCGCCAGGTATACCTGTGTCATCTTCGGTTTTTCCATTACCGGGGGAGAATGTATGACCATCGCCTGCCTTTATCTGGTTTCCAGCTTTACAATCAACGCATTATCCCCTGTTTTAGCAGGAAAATTTCAGGTAAGCACGACTGTTATTAAGCTCATTCCTTTATTCCTTATGGCAATTGTGGGAACCTTTACAGGACTTCGCAACGGAATGACTGCTTATAATTTTACCCATACCGTATCTGCCAGCACCGCCAACGGGCTATTTACAGCTGTTGTTGCAGCCAGCTTCGCCTACGAGGGCTGGATCATTGCAACCTGTATCAATGCAGAACTTAGAAATGCAAAAAGGAATCTGCCTCTTGCCTTAATTTCTGGTACCTTAATCACTATGGCAGCGTATATCCTGTATTACATCGGACTGGCAGGAACCGTTAAAAATGAAATAATTATGGCGGGCGGTGAAGCAGGAGCCAAGCTGGCATTCCAGACTGTTTTCACTTCAATAGGCGGAAATCTGTTATTTGTATTTGTAATTATCTCTTGTTTGGGCACGTTAAACGGGCTGATGCTTGGCTGCACCCGGGGAATTTATTCTCTCGCTGCCAGGGGCTTAGGACCAAAACCAAAGGTATTCAGTCAGGTAGATTCCATGACCAACATGCCTGTTAATTCAGCTATTTTAGGGTTATTTCTTTGCGGCATCTGGCTGTTCTATTTCTACGGAGCAAATCTGACTGCCAGCTGGTTTGGATTTTTCACTTTTGATTCTTCCGAACTTCCCATTGTCACGGTTTATGCTTTATACGTTCCAATCTTTATTATGTTTATGGTAAAGAGCAAAGGACTTAACTTCTTTAACCGTATCTTAATGCCCTGTTTATCCCTTGCAGGCTGTGTATTTATGATTATTGCCGCATGGTTCGCCCACGGAATGGCAGTCGTTGCTTTTCTTATGGTGTTTTTTGTAGTTATGGTGTTTAGTGCTTTGATTTCACATCGGTCAGAGACAGTGAATAAATAAAAGTTCAGGGCTGGTTTCCCATAAGAGGATTCCAGCCCTTTTTTTATAGTCCCAAATACTTCTTTCTTGTCTCTGGCGTCAGTTCATTGGTCGCCTGATGATGGACAATGGTGCCTCGTTCCAGAATGTAGCAGTCGCTGCTCACCTTCATGGCAAACTTTACATTCTGTTCTGCTATCAGAATTGTCACTCCCTCAGCAACCAGATTCTGCACCATAGAAGCCAGCTGATCCACAATTATTGGTGCCAGCCCTTCTGTTATTTCATCCAAAAGCATCATTTTAGGATTCTGCATCAGCCCTCTGGCTACTGCCAGCATCTGCTTCTCCCCTCCTGACAGCTTATCACCCTTTGAATCCTTTCGTTCCTCCAGGCGCGGGAAGAATGTATAGACTGTTTCCAGATTCCATTTACTGCTGCCATCAACGCCTGTGCGGGCTGCCACTTTTAAGTTCTCTTCCGTAGACAACGTGGGGAAAATATGCCTTCCCTGGGGTACGTAGGCGATTCCAAGTCTGGCTATGGAATGACTTTTCATACCTGACAGCTCTTTGCCGTCAAACTTCATACTTCCCTCGGTTTTACAATGTTCCTTAGGGTTAAGCATTCCCATAATTGTTTTCATAGTAGTGGATTTTCCCACACCGTTTCTTCCAAGCAGGCATACAGAGGTTCCCTGTCCCACTGACAGGGTTACCCCGTTTAAGATATGGCTTTTATCATAATAGCCGTGAACATCCTTTAATTCAAGTATCACGATTCGCCACCTCCCAAATAAGCTTCCTGTACATACTGATTCTTCTTAATCTCCTCTGGCGTCCCGCTGGCAATCAGCTCACCATCCCGAAGTACGGAGATTACATCCGCATAGTTAAATACGATATCCATATCGTGTTCGATGAAAATAATGGTCATATTGCGTTCCTCTGCCAGTTTCCGGATCAGCTGCATTAATGTATAAGCCTCTTCACGGGCTACACCAGCCGCCGGCTCGTCCAGAATTAAAAGCTTTGGATCCATGGCAAGTGCTATGGCGATATCCAGACGTCTCTGATCTCCATAGGAAAGATAAGCTGCTACTTCATTCATTTTACTTTCCAGACCTACCAGAGACAGATACCGTTTTACTTCTTCCTTTAAGTAACGATCATGAACCGGAAATAAACTGAATGTTTTCTTATTCATCTCGATCCTGGCAATCTGCACATTTTCATATACAGTCAGGCTGGTGAACAGTTTGGAAATCTGGAAGCACTTGGTCATTCCCTTATGAACGATTTTATCAGGAGACAAGCCGGTGATATCATCCCCACGGAATAAAACCTTTCCGCTGCTTGGTACAGTCCGGTTGGTGATCAGATCCATCAATGTACTTTTTCCAGCCCCATTAGGTCCGATAATGGCACGTACCTCTCCCTCCATGATTTCAAATGAAACATTACGGGTGGCGTGAAGTGCCCCGAAATAACGGTTTAAATTTTCTACTTTTAAAATAGGCTCATTCATTTTTTAACAGCCCCCTTTTTTGCAGGCTCATTAAGCTCCTTTGTCACTTTATCGCGCAGCAGACCTCCCTGCAGAAACAGCACGCAAAGCACAATAATCGCACCCAGTACAAACTGATAATAATTAGTAAGAATGGATAACTGCGTCGATATAAATGTAACTATTACCGCTCCCAAAATAGGTCCGAAGAAGCTGTACATACCTCCAATCAGGCACATGACCAGCCCCTCAGTAGAGGTATTGGTAGAAAACATAACCGGGAAAGCTCCCATATTTCTCATTGCGTAGAGTATGCCGGCAATGGTTACAAAAAAACTGGAGACCATACAGGCACACAGCCTTACATGCATAGTATTCATTCCAATAAAGGTAAGTCTCTCTAAATTATCACGGCTCCCTTTTAAAACAGTAGCAAAGGGGCTGTGGAAAAACAGGTAAATCAGCAAAATGCAGATCGCACAAACAAAAAAGCATAAGTAAAAGTTGCCGCTTGGGCTGCTGGCAAAAGGCAGGCGCACATTGCCGGTCAGTCCGGTATCCGAACCCACGAACTGGATTTTAAATACCATTGTATACAATAAAGTGTTGATACCCATGCTTACAAAAGCAAAGGTGAGATCATCATTGGCCCGCAGACATATTACATTAATAAACAGAGAGATAGCCATGGAAATAACAATTGCTGCCGCAATTGCCAGTGTGCGGTCCAGACCTCCTCTCACGCACATAATGACATAAACATAAGAACCCATGCCAAAGTAAGTGGCCATACCCAAAGGCCGCAGACCTCCGAAACCCAGAATAATATTTAAAGCAGAGGCAAAAAGCATCATAATTACAGTACGGCTCATAAAATCAAGCACTGAATCAGATGCAAAGAGGGAATATACAAAAATCGTTATGACAAGCACTGCTCCCACTATGGCATCCTGCTTTATCTTTGAAAGTGATTTCCATGCTTTCATCAGCGTCCCTCCCTCCTGGTAAAAATACCTTTTGGATTAATGAACATGCAGATTACCATTAAAGCAGCGGGCAGTACATTGTAATACTGCGGCAGATAGACTGCTCCAAACGCATTTACCAGACCAACCAGCAGGGCGGCGGGCAGACAGCCATCCATATTACGCAGACCGCCGATGCAGAGAATTGGCATGACATTACCAAAAATAGACAATCCTTCCTTAGGGCTCATGCCGGTAACAGGGGCATTTAAAACACCTCCCAGTCCCGCTATGCCAATTCCGATCATAAACAGAACACTGAACATCTGGTTTACATTGACGCCTAAGTTGGCAACCATGGGGCGGTCGCTGATAATGGCACGGGTCAGCATACCCAGTTTGGTCTTATTAATCATTAACCAGAACGCGAAGGCAGTTATTCCCGAAATAACAATTTCGAAAATATAATATACCGGGAATTTAATCCCTACAATTTTAACACCTCCATTTAGGAAAGCAGGCAGAGACAGCAGCCGGATGCTGTATCCCCAGAACATAACAATAATATCGCATAGCATATACGCCACGCCATAAGTCAGCAGCATAATATACAGCATATCCTTGCCAAACAGGGGCCTGGTAGCCTTCTCCACAAAATATCCGATGCCAGCCACAAGAATGGGAACCAAAATGAGCGATGGAACAAAACCAATTTTAGCAGCTATGGTATAGGTTAAATAGGTTCCAAGAACATAAAATGCCCCCTGACCGAAATTTACCATGCTCATGCCGCTGATAATCAGCGAAACACCGGCAATCATCAGATAGGAAACCATTCCATTGCTGATGCCGGAGATGAGAGTTTGAAAAAAGAATGATACGGTCATTAGATATCCTCCAGTATTTTAAAACAGGCGGCAGGCCATTATATTCTGCCGCCTGATGGGAACGGATTTACTTGGTACTTAAATCAGTAAAGGTGTATCCATTTTCCTGCGCATATTTCTGAACGTCTTCCTTGGTTGGCAGCATCTCATTTCCCTGGTATACTGCATAGATATCGCCGACTGGAATTGCCCATTTATTGGTAGGATCTTTAATCGCAGTCACATAATAATAAGCATGAGCCATTAAATGATCGAAATCGCGGAAATACAAATCTTTGCCGTAAAGAGTGCTGAAGTGTACGGTGCTAAGTGCGTTGGTCATTGCTTCCGGAGATAAGTCGCCGGCAGTTGTCTTGGCAGCCTCAGTAATTGCTTTAATGCCTACATACCAGGTATAGCCCATATCGGAAGGTCCAATCTCTTTATTATAATATTTCTGTCCGATCTCAGAATATTTTATGGCAAATTCAGCATTTCCCTCGATCTCATCAAGCCAGAATGGCCACAACTGCACCCCATGTACTTTACCGTATGGATAATTTCCGCTCTCTGCCAAAGCTGTTGTATTAGTGGAATCGCAGGTATACCAGCCAAGATAATCACAGTTGTCCCACAATCCGAACTGGGTACCCTGATTTACAAGAGAAACAAAGTTGGGACCTGCAACAGCTCCAATGATTACATCGGGGTTCTTGCCAACTACCGAGGAAATTATAGTGGAGAACTCAGTGGAGTTACTGGATACCTGATTGGAACCCAGGTTCTTAAAACCATCTCCCAGCTCTTTGTAAAAGAAGTCACGGCTGTCACCGGATGCTCCCCCGTCATTGCCAATAAAGAATGCGCTCTTATACCCCTTGTCAGCAGCGTATTTTGCATTCATTTTAGCAATGGGCCATGCCACGAATCCGCAGGAAAACATATATTTGGAAGCGTTTTCTACCGTTACACGGGTATTCATGGTACAGGGAGTCACCATAGGAAACTTATTTTCTTCTGCCCAGGTAGAACCGGTGGGAGCTTCACCATCTGATTTAGGTCCCAGAATGGCAATGCACCCCTCATTAACCAGCTCAGTAGCTTTCTGTGCTACATTTGCTGAGTCACTTGCCGTATCCCGATACACCAGTTCAAATGGGATTCCATTTAATCCTCCTGCTTCGTTGGCCTCTTCCATAGCCAATATTGCTCCAGCCTCCGCCCAGGTTACGGTAGCTGCCGCTGCGGAGGATCGGTCAGTTAAAACACCAATTTTAATAGTTTTTCCGTTAATTCCTTCAGATGCACTGGTGCTTTGACTTTCCCCTGCTGCTGTAGTTGCTGTAGTTGCTGCTGCCGTAGCAGGTGCCCCCGCTGAAGATGCCGCCGTAGTTGAGGAACCGGAGTCTACTGTACCGGTACATGCAGTCATAGAAGCCATCATTGAGGCTGCCAACGCCAAGGATATAATTTTTTTCATATGCTTTTCCTCCAATACATTTCCTTATACTTCTACCATTTCATCAATTTCCCAAAGAAAGAACCTGATTACCGTTCATCCGGATTATGAACATCATCCTCACGTACAAAGTAATCCGCATTGCGCTGCGCCACAGAATCCTGGGGTTCCCGTACATAAGCATTCTCTGCCTCTACCCAGCTGCCGTCAGTAAGTCCGAACATACTCATTGTAGTAAATGTCTTATAGCCAGTTTCATCAAAATGATAATCTACATAATCATTATTCTGATCCTTCATTACATGGCGTCCCACATCAAGCATGGCCAGCATGGCTGCATGAGCGCTGAAATGAACGCCTGCCAGTTTGTATACGCCTAATTCTTTTAAATCCTCCATGGATACCTCTTGTGGATCATGGGCTTTCCCGCACAGATCCGGATACCACATAGGAAAATTCTCATACCTGGTTCCTTTTGCATTTAATGCATCCCGCAGCCTCCGGCACATCTCAAGCTTCATCTTTCTGTCAGGAATCTTATGCATCCACAGAATGCATAACATATCCGCACCCGCATCTATGTAAGCCGCACACCTTTCTGCAGCAGCTTCAAAATCGTGAACCAGATCACTGTCACAGCGGGCAATCAAAAAACCATGATGCCCGTTTGCATTAAGTCCGGCTCTGGCTGCCTTGAACCGCAGTACAGCATCCGATACGGAAAGCTGTCCTTTCCGGGCCAGTTCAGAGGTATCCGTTACCAAAACGCCTGCTGCTCCCGCCTGCATAATACGCATACAGCCATACTGGGCATTCAGTGCCCGTCCTAGTCCAAATCCATCATCTGCATCAATGATTAACGGCATGGGAGTCATACGGGTAATCTGCTCTGTCACCCGGACAAAATCATCTATGGACAAAAGCTGCAAATCAGGGATTCCGGTCAGTGCACAGGCTAAATCACCGCTGGAAACCATAATTACCTCAAAGCCGTTCATCTCTGCAGCTCTCGCAGACATACAGTCATGCAGTTCAGGAACAATCAGAACCTGGTCTTTAACTATCAGTTCCCTAAGCCGGTCTGACGCAGTTTCTTTTGGCTCCGGTGTCAGAATGTAAGGTATACTCATTACTGCAATCTCCTTTCTGTCTTTACAGGCGGTCTTTAATATCTGGTCTTACAAACCCTTCCGGATAATCCTCAACCTGATGTCCTACTATGGTATATTCTTTATTTCCCTTCGTAAAACTATTTTCCAATGCAAGATAGGCCTGAGGATCATACATGCCGGAACAGGAGAAGCTTTCAATTCCGGAAGCCGGCGCAGTCTCGAAGGAATAGGTTACACTCTGATTCTTATAGTTTACCAGTCCATGCTCAAGCATACCCTCCATGGCCGCCTTCATGGTATAATGGCTGCTGCACATCTTAAAACCAAGGGGAGTCAGCTCTTCCATAGTGACTGACGGGTGATAATGTCCATCCTCTCCTTTATAAGCCCGCACATCTGCGAAAATCTTGGGTCCGGTGACGATTTCTGCCATCTGAGCTGCCTGCTTAAGGTCTCCAACCAGCACCATCATCGCAATTACATACTGTCCCATTTCTTTGCCGATATTGATGGCTTCCTGCAAACGCTCACATCCCTCCTTCATCTGAACAGGATCTGCCGGATCCGCATTGCTGCGGGCAATCAGCAGACAATCAGTTCCTTTAAGACCTGCCAGCGCCGCCCGTACCTTGGCAATATATTTATCCCGGGGCAGGATCTTTGTTGTTTCTTCCATATCAGCGGAATCTTCCAGCTGAATTGCTGCCGCACCTGCTGCTGAAAGAATCCTAGCTGAACGGTACACTGCCAGAGGTCCGCCAAAACCATCTTCAATGTCAGCAATCAGCGGAATGGAAGAAGTCTGGGCCACTCTGCTTACTACCCTCTCCAGATCGCTTAAATTAGTAAATCCGTAGTCAATTACACCGTTCAATGAAATGGAAACCTCTCCACCCGACAGAAGGCTTACCGGGAATCCGCACATCTCCACTGCATGATTGGAAGCGCAGTCATATACGCAGGGCACTAAGAAACACTCTTTGCTTTCATCCAAAATCTGACGTAAGTTTTTTTTACTTGCCATCTTGCTATCTCCTCTTTTTCTCTGTTGCTTGCTTATTTTTCAGCGGTTTGCTCCGCTTGTTGCAACTCAGAAACCAAAGTTGCAGTTTATTTCATGTTTGTTGCAATTACAGAATAGCATTTTTTATCATAAACGTCAATATCTTATGTTATTCTATCATACTTTTTGACTATTTTTACAATTATCTTATTTGTTTTTTATGCATTATATCTAATGAATTTGTTATTTGTTTATGATAAACTCTTTTTGCATGTATGCAATCGGTTTCAATAATTTAGAACCATTATACAGTTTTATTAAATTTTTTGTTGCGTTTTATGAAAGGAGATATTAAAATGATACGAAGAAGTGAAGAAAAAGAATCCATACGCAAGCCCGCACCGTTTGACGGAACAGGAGAAATCACGGTGCGCAGCCTGTTAAACGGGCCAGAAGAAATGAGCCGAAAGGGACGGGTTTTCGGTCATACCACCGTCTGGCCAGGCTCAGAAATCGGCTATCACCTGCACAATGGTGATAGTGAAACTTATTATATTATAAGCGGGTCCGGGCGATATAACGACAACGGTACGTTTACCACTTTAAACGCAGGAGATGTAGCGTACTGCGCTCCCGGAGAAGGGCACGGAATCGCCTGCATCGGAGATGAACCAATCGAAATGATTGCACTGATTCTATTTGAATAATCCCAGTCTGTTAAAAACTGTAACTATCTCATTCATACATTTGTCACTAAGCTTTATACGGCAAAAAGGTCTGTTGGCAAACTGATTCCACAGCTTGTCAACAGACCTTTTCTCACGAATTTCCATCTCTAAATAACCCCTAAATTCCAGATCTACAGGCTCTGCCGTTTCACCAGTTCCATATCCAGGGTAATTTTATGGGTTTGAGCCCTTCCTTCCATCACATCTACCAGTATCCGGACAGACATCATGGTAGATACCGTTACCATTGTATCCAGAGAAGTCAGCCTGGGCCGGCTTACTTCACAAAGTTCAGAATTCCCCTCTCCTATGATAGAAATATCTTCAGGAACTCTCTTTCCCTGTTCCATAAAAGCGTACATTACCTCTATGGCCAGCCTGTCCTGAACACAGAGAATACCGTCTGTCTCCGGCCTTTCTTTCAGAATGCGGGTCACCACTTCATTAGCGCCCACGCAGGGATCCACTCCGGTATAAACATTGTATTGAACATCAGCATGTTCCTCTGCCGCAGTCTCAAAATACGACTGTATCTTAGGCTGGCTCGCCCGGTTTTTTTCTATAATAAGTGCCAGGTTTCTACGCCCACGCTCCACAAGCTGTTCCACGCAGCACCGAAATCCCCGTTTCTCATTAGCTCCAATACAGTATACATTTTCCATATTAACCCGTTCATTCTGATAGACCAGAAGTACTGGTACATCCGGCAGCCACCTCTGAATCAGTTTTTCCAGCCGTTCATGCTCCACAAACGAGAGACCGATTAAAAGTACGCCTTCTACCTTTCGAAGTCTCAGTTCCGCTATGGCTTTTCCCATGGAATCAGGCTCTTTCCCCGTATACCTTGTCATACACTGATAGCCATTGACGATCAGCTCATTCTGGCAGCGGGCAATTGCCTCATTCTGATGCTGGGAATCCAGATCATCTGTCACAATACCTACCATGCGCGTCCGCTGCGTTACAAGACTGCGGGCATTTTCATCTGGGATATAATTGTTTTCCTCCAATACCTTCTGGATTAATTCACGCTTTTTCCTGCTGACTCCCGGTTTATCGTTCAGAGCACGGGAAACCGTGCTTGGTGATACTCCGGTCAGAGCAGCGATATCATAGATTGTAATTACAGTCCCCTCCTTTTATTCCTGAATCTTCTGTACATTGAAAATCAGACAACTGTTTTTATTGTTTGTTGTATTAGTATACATCAAATCTGCAACTTCTGCAACATTTATTGCAACCTTCAGTTACGTTAATAGGAAATGAATATCCTCTCTGACGACAGCATTAAAATAGCTGCCATGACTGAAATTTATTTATTGTTGAACAATGAAGAAAAGAAAAGGGCCTATGATTTTTTTATAGACATATCAAAACATTCTAAGCTGGAAACATAATGGAAAAACAGACTGCTATAAGCTGTCTGCTCTTCCATTATGTTTTTATTGCCAGTTGACTATTGACTGGTATAATATTACCGTTTAATAATAGTTTCCTGCCTTTTCAATTTCCCCAACCAGGCATTCCAGCTCATTTACTGACTCCTCTATAGTATCACTAAAAGCCGACAATTCAAGAATCCTTAAAAGCCTGTCATAACAATGCTCTGGTTTATTTTCAAATCTCCGGATATACCCTTCAATTCTCTTCCGGCTGGGAAAATATGTATGATTCAGTGCATAAAGAGCCTGAAGCAAATGGTCCAGTGAATTCTCCAAAACCTGATGATAAAAAAGAACCTCTTTTCTCAAAATCGCTCTGCCCAGGTCCTCCTCATTAAGCGCACGTGAGATATGATATTGAAACAGCTTATGAAACAATTCTGGTGGAGATTTCTTTACCATTTCTTTCATCTCTGACCAGACAGAATCCTCTTCATATAAGATATGAATGGTCTCCACGCTGGACAATCTTCCCGTAGGATAAAAGCCCCCCGTCATGCTAAGATGTTTTCCCTGTAAAGTCTCTTCCAGATATTCCGTCATCTCTTTTACAGTAAAATACATAGGCATAACTTCTATTTCATCAATTAACAGTATATCCCCATACCCCCACATACCTCCATTGCATACATTCATGGTACACTCTGAGTATTCTCCAGCAAAGGAAGCATAGATCCGTTCCCGTTCTTTTTTCTCCGGAATATTCGTACAAAGAACAAACAAATCAATATCGCTTTTCCCCGGTATTAATATTGCATTTATGTCGCCAGTTTGTGCGATACCTTTTACATCTTTACATCTTGATATCTCACACACCAGTCTTTCTTTTATCTGCAGAACATTCATATCAGTTTCCTCTCCCCTTAATCAGCCGCCCACTACCTCTTCAAGCAATCCATTAAAATACTGAATCATTCCATTTACATCATCCATATCGTAATAATCTTTCAACTTCAGCTGAATAGCCCCTGACAAATTGTTCAGGCAATGTCCAATATGGTAGAATTCCATCCGGTTTGAATCCAAATCCGTTTCCAGATCATGCAGCAGTCTGCCAAACCGGATATTTAAAAAACTTGCTTCCTCCTCCAAATCGCAATATTTGCCTCCTTCAATGTCAATTAAATAGGCATTGTCGCATTTATCAACCAAAACATGATTTGGTCCCAGCTCGCCATGAATAAAAGTATACGCCTGCCTTTTCTCCATATTCTTTGAAAGTTCCAGCAATTTATCCCATACGTCCATATACAGCTTTTTATTGCTGCCATCAGCTGCTTTTAAATAATCTATATTTTTTTGTGCGACTTTAAGCGAATGTTCCAGGACATCAAATTCTCCCGTTTGCATTCGATTTAACTGTCCCACAAATTCACTCTTTATTTTATGCAGGTTGGTAATACTGGTTCTTAAAGAACTCAATACTGTGGGCAACCTGTCTTTGTGGTGGGTAATAATATCATCCATATCGACGCCATTTATGTATTCTGCAAAGGCATAATCATAGTCCTGCTCTCCTTTACTTCTATCCATGAAATATAACTTTGGTGTGAGCACATTATGTTGTAACATCAGATTGTTGTTTAATTCAAACAACTGTGAACTGCTGGAAGAAAAAATATCTTCTTTTTCATTATAAGTAAAATACGATGTACTTTTATCCCATATGTAAATAACAAAGCAGAACCCATTTTCAGTCTCTGCCAGATATGTATGCTTTTGTGCACCTCCCAGAATTCTTGTCATTCGATTCAGAAGAAATGAGTTACCAAAAACAACCTTTGTTTTTAACTTCATGAACTGTTCGACCTTATCTGTTTCCATATCATTCACCTTTCTCCATATATTTCCTTTTCTGAGACAAACTTACCACGAAACGCAATACAATTCAAGCTTTCTTAACGGATCCTTTATTGACATCCTATTTTCTTTTTTGTAAAATACCCCATAGTTCACAGAAATGTGGCCTGCTGCTGCGTCATGACGATTATTATTCCGGCTATTAAAGCATACTATAATCAGCGCCGTGAGGAAGTAACAAAACTTTTTAACAAAGAGGATGAAATGGAATTAATATCAAAGAAATCAAATATTTCTAAATTAACACTTGGAGGAATCCTGGTAACATTAGGTGTTGTATATGGAGATATCGGCACATCACCGCTTTACGTAATGAAATCTGTGTTATATGGAAACGGCGGTATCCAAACTGTCTCCGAAGATTTTATTCTTGGAACCCTGTCCCTGGTGTTTTGGACACTCACCATTTTAACAAGCTTAAAATACGTTTTTATAACCTTGAGAGCTGACAATAATGGGGAAGGGGGCATCTTTTCCCTTTTTACACTGGTCAGAAGCCGCTCCAGATGGCTGATCATCCCCGCAATGATCGGAGGTTCCGCACTATTGGCAGACGGCATGCTCACTCCGGCGGTAACCGTAACTTCCGCTGTTGAGGGTCTGAAACTGCTTCCAGTCTTTCACGAGCTTTTTGGTGACAATCAGGGAAATATCATCGCTCTGGTTATCTTCATAATCTGTATTCTGTTTTTTATTCAACACATTGGTACAGATTCCATTGGCAAACTGTTTGGTCCTATCATGTTTTTGTGGTTCTGCAGCCTGGCCTTTTTTGGTGTTATCAATCTCGCACAAAATCCTTCTCTGCTGCGTGCATTATCACCCTATTATGCAATTAAGACGCTTTTCAGCCCTGACAATAAACTTGGTTTTTTTATTCTGGGCAGCATATTCTTGTGTTCTACTGGTGCAGAAGCGCTCTACTCTGATCTGGGGCATGTAGGCAGGAAAAATATTTACTTTACCTGGCCATTTGTGAAAATATGTTTATTACTCAACTATTTTGGTCAGGGCGCATGGATTTTATCTTCAAAAAGTAATCCGGTATTTACTCTGGCAGAAGACATTAATCCATTTTACCAGATGATTCCCCATGGTATGCTTGTATACGGCATCTTAATTTCTACCCTTGCCGCCATCATAGCATCTCAGGCCCTGATATCAGGTTCCTTCACACTTGTGTCAGAAGCAATTAAGCTGAATCTGTTTCCCAGACTCCATACCATATACCCCTCCCCTTCCAAGGGACAGCTTTATATTCCTGCAATTAACCGGATTTTATGGATTGTCTGTATTGGAATTGTATTCTACTTCCAGAGTTCTGAGAAAATGGAATCAGCCTATGGTCTTGCAATAACAGTTACCATGCTCATGACAACTATTCTTCTGTATAACTATATGCTTAAAAAGAAAACACCCATTCTGCTTGCAGTCATCATGCTTGTTTTCTTTATGAGTTTTG
>Ga0316613_10001436_pt1 | contig 16332 bp, 14 predicted proteins | sample OWC_soil_day10_C_2_FD_207647 | JGI IMG/M metagenome (GOLD analysis project Ga0316613, IMG submission 207647) | Wetland soil microbial communities from Old Woman Creek delta, Ohio, United States - OWC_soil_day10_CT_b | ecosystem: Environmental > Terrestrial > Soil > Wetlands | place: USA: Ohio...
GTCAGGAACTAGTTGGCATGCCTCTTCTGGATTTATAGCTTACCGGGAGAGCCTTGTCAGGGGGAGTTTCGTCGGGAACTTCGTGGTATTGCAGGGGAACGGCGAGCCAGGACGGAATGCCCGCGGCATGACCCCGGTGCGCAGACGGCTATTCCTTGGCGAAACGCCGGTACTGGATGGCTTCGGCGATGTGCGCCGGCAGAATGGCCTCGTTCCCGGCCAGATCGGCGATGGTGCGTGCGACGCGCAGGACGCGGTGATAGGCGCGGGCGGAGAGGTTGAGGCGGGCGACCGCGCTCTTGAGCAGCGCGGCGCCGGCTTCGTCGGGGCGGCAGTGGATGTCGATCTCGCGCGTTCCCAACTGCGCGTTTGGTTTGTTCTGGCGCGCCATCTGGCGTTCTCGCGCCAGAACGACGCGGGCGCGCACCGTGGCGGAAGACTCGCCGTCAGGAGCACCTTGCAAGGCCTCGGGCGGCAAGGCGGGCACTTCGATCTGCAGATCGATGCGGTCGAGCAACGGGCCAGACAGCTTGCTGCGGTAGCGGCTCACCTGGTCGGGCGTGCACCGGCACTTTCCGCGAGGGTCGCCGTGGTGTCCGCACGGACAAGGATTCATTGCCGCCACGAGCTGGAAACTGGCCGGAAAATCGGCCTGCCGTGCCGCACGGGATATATGGATGCGCCCGCTTTCCATCGGCTCACGCAAGGCTTCGAGCACGCGCCGGTCGAACTCGGGGAGTTCGTCCAGAAACAGCACGCCCCGATGCGCCAGCGATATTTCGCCGGGACGGGGAACACCGCCTCCGCCCACCAGCGCGGCGGCGGAGGCGGTGTGATGCGGCGAACGGTAAGGATGGCGGCCGAAATGCGCCGGAGTGAACTGGCCGGCCAGGGAAAGCACCGCCGCCGATTCCAGCGCGGCTTCCTGCGTCAGCGGCGGGAGCAGGCCTGGAAGCCGGCAGGCCAGCATCGACTTCCCGGTACCGGGCGGACCCGCGAGCAGCAGCGAATGGTTTCCCGCCGCGGCGATTTCAAGCGCACGTTTGGCTTGAACCTGCCCGCGCACGTCGGCCAGATCGGGGTAGGCGGAGCAGAAATCGGGTTCGCTTTCCAGTTCCTCACACTCATTCAGCGACCCCTGCCCGGCAAGATGGGCACAGACTTCAAGCAGCGTGTCGGCGGCCAGGATGCGCACTCCGCGTGCCAGCGCCGCTTCACGTGCGCTTTCTCGTGGAAGGATGAACGTCCCGCCGCGCTTGCCGGCCGCCAGCACCATCGCCAGCGCGCCGCGAATCGGCCGCAGATGGCCGGACAGCGACAATTCCCCGGCGAACTCGTGATCGGCCAGCGCCTTGGCCGGAATCTGCCCTGACGCCGCGAGGATGCCCAAGGCGATGGGCAGGTCGAAACGTCCGGATTCCTTGGGCAGATCGGCGGGTGCCAGATTCACCGTGATGCGTTTCGCCGGGAATTCAAATCCGGCGTTTTGCAGCGCGGCACGCACACGGTCCCGTGCCTCCTTGACCTCCGTATCGGGAAGCCCAACGAGCGTCACGCTGGGCAATCCACCCGTGAGGTGGACCTCGACGGCGACTTCCGGGGCTGAGAGTCCGTCCAGCCCACGGCTATGAACGATGGCGAGCGGCATGAGGATGATGGGATAAAGAGGCGGCCGTTTCGGATGACAGAAAACAGAATGCTGCGACGGATTATATGCCGCAACTCTGACGCGACGGCGATCTGCGTGGCATACCCCGATGGCTATTCATCGATCCACGCCCCCTGCGTTCTGCCGTAGTCGGTGTCCTTGTCGTATTGCCGGCCTTGTTCGTTGAACCGAGTCAGCGTGCGCTCGGCGCATGTGTTGGCGTAGTTCGCCAGTGCCTGGCAATTGCTCATTCCCGGGTGTGCGCGCAACTCGTTATCGATTGCCTGCGCGGCCTGGAGCGCAATCCTGTAGTGGCCGAGTTCGTGTTGCCGGAGTGCTGCTATGAACCGGGTGAAGGCCGCCGCTTGTTGCGTGTCTGCTCCGGAGATTCTGGGGAGCGTGATGACGGCGCGTACTTCCGTTGTGGTCGCCGATATCCGGCAGAGGCCGGACGCGTCGGTGATCCATTTGAAGTTCCAGCGGATGTTCGAGCGCGTGTGCCCGAAAAAGATTCGGCCATCCTCCTTGATGGGCGACGCCGCTCTCAGTTGTGCCACGAGCGGCCGGTCAGGGCGCGCTGTGGCTTCGTAGTAAACGTATTCCAGGTGTTCGCTGACTTCCGCGAGGACAGCGCCGGAGGCGAGGAAGCCTACGAGCGGGATCGCTGAGCAGGCGATCCGCCTCAGGAAACGCAGCTCAAGGGCGCTGCCGCGCGAGCCGGTAGGCGTCATCGAGACGGCGAAGCAGCGGCCGGTTGAGTTCCTTGGTGTGCTTGTTCCAGCGCGCGGTAGTCTGCTGGACTTCGGCCTCCAGGCGAGTTGCAGTGTCCCGCTCATTGGCGCTCAGCGCCCAGATGAGGTATTCGGCCTTGGTATCGAAGCTGCCGAATCGCGCGAGTGCCGATTCGAATTCGGATGCCGCTTCTTGTGCCTGGCCGGATTCGGCAAGGGCGCGCGCGAGAAGCAGGGTAACTTGCTCGGCGCGGAAATTGGCATCCTGGTTGCGGATGCATTTCAAGTGTTCGATGGCCTCCGCGTGGCGCCGGCATTCGTGACAGGCACGCGCCGCCCCGAGCCGGATCTCGAGATCGGATGCGAACGGCCCTTTCAGGCAAGCCTCGTAGTTGGTCGCTGCCTCCTCTGCGGAGCCGGCTTCCAGAAGTGCCGACGCGAGACGCATCTGGTTTTGCGCCGTCGGGGTGTAGTCGAAAGCGGCGCGCGCTTCGCGCAGTTCGCGCGTGGGATCGAGCACCCGGGCCGCCGTGGCGACTGCCTTCCGTGCTCCGTGTTGCAGGCGCGAGTCGGGGAGGTAGATGGCGAAAAAATAGACCGCGCTGCCGAGCAGCGGGAAGCTGAACAGGATGATCAGCCAGTACACGTTCTGGCCGGAACGGATGGCGTGAATGGCGAAGTACAAGGCAATGAATACATGTACCCCGATCCCGATAAATGGCATCGATGGTTCTCCTGACTGGATCAGAAATCGTTGAAAGAAAAAAAGGCGCTGCCCGGAGGCCGTGGCGGTGAAGGCCGGAGAAGGTTCGGCCTGCCCGTGCCTCGTTTGAGAAAGGACGCTCAGCGGAGAGAGGCGCGTCTCCGGCACCGGGCGGAAAACGGTTTGCTATTCCTGATCGTTGGGCTCTGCGGGCTTCTCCAGGCGAGCAACGCGTTCTTCGAGCGCCTTGAGTTTTTCCCGCGTGCGCTGCAGGACCTGGGCCTGGATGTCGAATTCTTCGCGGGTGACCAGATCAAGCTTGGCGAAGAAGCCCGATAGCACGGCGCGGGCGTTCTTTTCCAGATCCGCGGCCGGACTGGCTGCGATCAGCGAGCTGAGGCGGGAACTGAGTTCTTCAAACACTTTGGGATCAAGCATGGTGGCGGCCTCCGAAAAGTGGTCCGAGTTTATCACAGCGTTCTGAGCGGCAAGGACGGACGGCGGCACTCCATTGGTGCGGGGCCGGCCTGTCGTGCTCCAGCCCTGTGCGCGCCTCTGCCCCATTTCTTTGTTTGCGTTGCTAATGCATTGATGTGTAACGGTTTAAGTCTCTGGCACGCCAAATGCTTTTGTGGGGTTGTGTGAATGCCCATCTGTTTACCAAAGGAGATGCTCATGAAGAAAACCTTGCTTGCCCTGCTGATCGCCGCCGGCGTCGCCGCGCCTGCGCTCGCCCAGGCGGCAGATGCGACGGCAACCGAGGCCGGTCCGCATACCGTGACGGCCAATATCGGCCTCGTATCAAGCTATCGCTTCCGCGGCATCGACCAGACCTACGGTAAGCCCGCGGTGCAGGGCGGTGTCGATTACTCGCATTCCAGCGGCCTGTATGCCGGCAACTGGAACTCCAATGTGAGCTCGGGTGCCGGGTTCCCGGATGGCGATCTGGAGATGGATTTCTACGGCGGATACAAAACCGCATTCGGCGACTTTGGCCTCGATGTCGGCGGCATCTATTACTACTACCCCGGTTCGGAAGGTCGTTCGCTTGGGTGGAAAGCGGACAGCGGCTCCGTGAGCAACAAGGAACTCTACATCGCCGGCTCGTGGAAATTCCTGACGCTCAAGTATTCGTACAGCATTGACGACTACTTTTCCTTGCGCGGTGTCGATGCGACCGGAACCAGCACCGGAAAGAACACCAAGGGAACGAGCTATCTCGAGTTGAACGCTGCCTACGACCTGGGCGACGGCTGGGGCATCAACGGCCATGTCGGGCACCTGGACCTGGAGAACGTGCATAACGGCGATTACACGGACTGGAAGATCGGGGTGACCAAGGACATCAACGGCTGGGTCGTCGGCCTGGCCTATATCGACACCAATGCTTCCGGCAAGTGTTCCGGCGCTTCGTCCTATCAGCCGTACTGCTTCGCCAAGTCCTGGCAGGACGATAACGGCGCTGCGGATCTGAGCAGCAGCAACAAGGATGCGGGTCGTGGCATCGCGCTTCTTTCGGTTAGTCGCACGTTCTGATTTTTTTGTTATCGGGGAGGGTAACTTCCCCTCAAGGAGTCCATCATGAAAATGGTTACCGCCATAATCAAGCCGTTCAAGCTTGACGAAGTGCGTGAGGCACTGTCCGCCATTGGCGTGCAAGGCATCACAGTCACGGAGGTCAAGGGGTTCGGCCGGCAAAAGGGGCACACCGAGCTGTATCGCGGTGCGGAATACGTTGTCGATTTTCTTCCCAAGGTGAAGATCGAGGCAGCGATCCAGGACGGCATTCTGGATCAGGTCATCGAGGCCATCGAGAAATCGGCAGGCACCGGCAAGGTCGGCGACGGAAAAATCTTCGTCTTCGATATCGAACAAGTCATCCGTATCCGCACCGGCGAAACCGGTGAGGACGCCCTGTAAGGAGGCCACCATGAGACATCTACTCGCCATTCTTGCCCTGTTCTGTGCCGTCGCTTTCGGCGGCGCGGCCTGGGCCGAAGAAAAAGCGCCGGATGCGGCGGCAACTGCCGTTACCGCACCTGCCGCCGCTGCTGCGGCCTCCGCGCCTCAGGCTGCTCCGGCACCCGCTGCCGTAGCCAACAAGGGCGACAATGCCTGGATCATGGTCAGCGCCGCGCTGGTCATCCTCATGTCGATTCCCGGCCTGGCCCTGTTCTACGGCGGCCTGGTACGCACCAAGAACATGCTGTCGGTGTTGATGCAGGTGTTCGTCACCTTCTCGCTGATCACCGTGTTGTGGGTGGTCTATGGCTACTCGCTGGCCTTCACGGAAGGCGGAGGCTTCTTCGGGACACTCGACAAGCTGTTCCTGAAAGGCATCACGGTCGAATCGGTTGCCGCGACCTTCAGCAAGGGCGTGGTTCTCTCCGAGTTCGTCTATGTCATCTTCCAGGGCGCTTTCGCAGCCATCACCTGCGGCCTGATCGTCGGCGCCTTCGCGGAACGGGCCAAATTCTCGGCCATCCTGGTGTTCATGGTGCTGTGGTTCACGTTCTCGTACCTGCCGATGGCGCACATGGTGTGGTACTGGGCGGGTCCCGACGCCTACGTCAGCGCGGCGGCAGGCGAAGCTGCGGGCAAGACGGCCGGTTTCCTGTTCCAGAAAGGTGCGCTCGATTTCGCCGGCGGCACCGTAGTGCATATCAACGCTGCCGTGGCCGGCCTGGTCGGCGCGCTGCTGATCGGCAAGCGGATCGGCTTCGGTCGCGAATCGATGGCGCCGCATAGCCTGACTTTCACCATGATCGGCGCTTCGCTGCTGTGGTTCGGCTGGTTCGGCTTCAACGCCGGCTCGGCGCTTGAGGCAACCGGTGCTTCCGCCCTGGCCATGGTCAATACCTGGGTGGCGACCGCTTGCGCGACGATGTCCTGGATGCTGGTTGAATGGATGCTGAAGGGCAAGCCCTCGATGCTCGGCGCGGCGTCGGGTGCGGTGGCCGGCCTGGTGGCGATCACTCCGGCAGCGGGCTTTGTCGGGGTCATCGGTGCCATCGTCATCGGTCTGGCGGCGGGTGTTGTCTGCCTGTGGGGAGTCAATGGCCTGAAGCGCATGATCGGCGCGGACGACTCGCTCGACGTGTTCGGCGTGCATGGCGTTGGCGGCATCCTCGGCGCGATCCTGACCGGCGTGTTCTGCGATCCGTCGCTTGGCGGCACGGGTGTGTACGACTACGTTGCCAATGCTGTCGGCCCGTACAGCATGTCCGCCCAGATCACCAGTCAGCTGTGGGGCGTGGGTACGGCCATTGTCTGGTCGGGCGTCGTGTCGGTGGTTGCCTACAAGCTGGTCGATGTCTTCATCGGTCTGCGTGTTCCGGAAGAAGAGGAACGCGAAGGTCTGGACATCACCTCCCACGGCGAAACCGCGTACCACTACTGATCTGCGATTCATCACCTCCTCGTTTCTTGCATTCCCCCTTCGGGCGCCCTGGCGGCGCCCGTTTTTTTGGGGCCGGAAGACTACGAACGGAAGCGTGCGAGACCTTCTTTGCTGTTGCGGCTTACCGGATTCGGTGCGCTACATGACCACTTGCGAACCCAGTTCAACCACGCGGTTCGACGGAATCTTGAAGAACGCCGTAATGCTGTTGGCGTTGCGGAACATGGTGGCGAAAAGGAGCACGCGCCAGTAGGCCATTTCCTCGCCGAAGCGCGGGATCAGCGTCTCCCGCCCAAGGAAGAAGGAGGTGTCCATCATGTCGAACTCCAGTCCGAAGTGCGCGCAGTGCGTCAGGGCTTCGGGCAAGTCGGGCTCGTCCTTGAAACCGTACTGCACGGTGACCTGCCAGAAGCTTTCGCCGAGATCGGTGACTTCGACGCGGTCGATTTCAGGCACGTACGGCACATCGAAAATGCGGATCGTGACGATGACCATGCGCTCGTGAAGAACCTTGTAGTGTTTGAGGCTGTGCAGCAGCGCGCGCGGAACGCCCTTGGGCCGGCCGGTCAGGAAAACGGCGGTACCGGGCACGCGCGTCGCACCGCCGAGCGCGAGGCTCTGGATGAACGGCTCGAGCTGGATAAAGTCCTGGCCGAGTTTGTCGTGCAATACTTGCCGGCCGCGCTTCCATGTCGTCAGAACGGTGAACACCAGCAGACCGAATGCCAGGGGGAACCAGCCGCCAGCAATGATCTTGGTGGAGTTGGCCGAGAAGAAGCCGATGTCGATCACCATGAACGGCGCAACGCAAAGAACGGCTTGCCACGGTTTCCAGTTCCACTCGTTGCGTGCCACAACGAAGGCCAGCACGTTGGTGATCAGCATGGTGCCGGTTACCGCAATGCCATAGGCCGCGGCCATGTTGCTCGACGATCTGAAGCCGATTACCAGCGCGATAACCGAGACCAGCAGGAGCTTGTTGATGGCAGGCAGGAAGATCTGCCCCATCTGGCTTTCCGAGGTGTGCCGGACTTCGAAGCGCGGCGAGTAGCCCAACTGCATTGCTTGCAGGGTGAGGGAGAAGGCTCCGGAAATGACCGCTTGCGATGCGATGATGGTGGCTGCGGTCGATAAGGCTACGAGGGGATAGAGTGCCCAGGTGGGTGCCAGCAGATAGAACGGGTTTTCGATTGCGGAGGGAGTGTTCAGCAGCAGGGCGCCCTGGCCGAAATAGTTGATCAGCAGCGCCGGCAAGACGACCACGAACCATGCCAGCTGAATCGGTCGCCGTCCGAAGTGGCCCATGTCGGCGTAGAGGGCTTCGCCCCCGGTGAGAACCAGGACCACGGCGCCCAGCGAGAGGAAACCGAGGACCGGATTGGCCACAAAGAAGTGCAGGCCCCATACGGGGTTGAGAGCGCGCAATACGCCGGGCTCGGCGCTGATATTCATGATGCCGAGCACGGCCAGGACGGCGAACCAGAGCATCATCACCGGTCCGAACATGCGGCCTACGCTGGCGGTGCCATGCCGCTGGATGACAAACAGGAAAACCAGGACCACCAAGGCCAGTGGGACGACAAAGGGCTTGAACGCCGGCGTGATGACTTCCAGGCCCTCGACGGCAGAGAGCACCGATACTGCGGGAGTCAGGACGCCGTCGCCGTAGAACAGTGCTGCGCCGAACAGCCCGAGCATGATGATGAGGTGGCGTTGCCATCCCTCTTCCTTGTTCTTGCGCAGCGCCAGCGCCATCAGCGCCATGATTCCGCCCTCGCCCCGGTTGTCGGCGCGCATGATGAACGACACGTACTTGCCGCTGACCACGACCATCAGCGCCCAGAAAACCAGCGACAGGATGCCGAGGACATTTTCCGGCGTGATCGGAACGGGATGGTGGGCGCTGCCAAAGACTTCCTTGAGCGCGTAAAGCGGGCTGGTGCCGATGTCTCCATAGACGACGCCCAGGGCTGCCAGTGCCAGTGCGGAGAAATTCGAATAGCTGGATGTGTTCGTGTGACTCATGCGTATTCCCTGTGTTCTTTCTTTCAGTTTTTGCTGCTACTGCTCGAAGCGATAGCCGACGCCGGTTTCGGTCTGGATATGCCGGGGCTGGGTCGGATCGACTTCGAGTTTCTGGCGCAAGTGGCCGACATAAACGCGCAGGTAGTGATAGCTCTCGACGCTGGTCGGCCCCCAGATTTCGCGCAGCAGATGACGTTGCGTCAGTACCTTCCCCGCGTTCGCCAGCAGGACGCACAACAGGCGGTATTCGATGGGCGTCAGATGTACCGGCTCACCCGCGCGGGTGACGAGGCGGCGCGACAGATCGACCTTCACGTCGCCGAATTCGACGTTCGGTGAGGCGGCCTCGCTGCGGTTCTGACGGCGCAGTAGCGCCCGTGCACGGGCCTGCAGTTCGCCGACGCCGAACGGCTTGGTCAGGTAATCGTCGGCGCCGGCATCCAGTGCCTGAATCTTGTCCTTCTCGTTGGAACGCGCCGAGAGCACCAGAATCGGCACGTCGGACCATCCGCGCAGATCACGGATGAAATCGACTCCGTTGCCGTCGGGCAGCCCGAGATCGAGCATCACCAGATCGGGCCGGTGATTGCCGGCTTCGAGAAGCCCTGCCGCGCAGGTTTCCGCCTCGAACACGCGGCATCCTTCCTCCTCCAGCGCCGTGCGCACGAAGCGGCGGATCTGCTTTTCGTCCTCGACGATGAGGACCACCGGGCGCGATTCACTCATGGCGTATTTTCCTGTCCGGGGAAAGTCTCCTCTTCAACCAGCGGCGGCTCCCCGAGCGGCAGGCTGAACGTCACGCATGCGCCGCCGTCCGGACGATTCGACGCGGAAATCGTGCCGTCATGAGCTTCCACAATCGCACGGCAGATGGCCAGCCCGAGGCCGACGCCGGGCTTGGCCGACTCCACTTCGCCGCGTGCGAACATGTCGAACAGCGCGGGGTTGTCTGCTCGCGAAAACCCCGGGCCGTTGTCGCATACCCGGATCTCCATGCGTTCGCCCGTCGTTGTCACATCGATGGCGATCGGACTTCCCGGTGGCGAATACTTGGCAGCGTTTTCCAGCAGGTTGCAGAAAACGCGCTCGATCAGCACCGCGTCAAAAGATACCAGCGCAAGATCCTTCTCCAGCGCCACCTTGACCGGATGCTCGGCCAAGGCGCGTCCCAACAGCTTGATGCTCGACCCAATGACTTCCTCGATCGGTTGCCATTCCTTGTGCAGCGTCACGTCGCCCGCGTGCAAGCGTGCCATTTCGAGAAGGTTGCCAACCAGCCCGGAAAGCCGCTCCGCCTGCTCGCGGATCGCTTCGGCGGATTCGCGTTGCGATTCGCCGAGCGGCGGCCGGCTTACCGCCAGCGAATCCGCCAGGCCGACCAGCGCGGTGAGCGGCGTGCGCAGGTCGTGGGAAAGCGCCGAGAGAATCGAACTGCGCAGCCGTTCGGAGACGATCTGCAACTGCGTGCGCTGGGCGACATCGACGTAATGGATGCGCTCGATCGCGATGGCCACCAGCGATGCCATCGTCTCCAGGCGTGTCATCTGGGAGAGCAAAGCCGTCGGGTCGTTGTCCTCGGGTGCCACGGCAATCACGCCACGCATGCGCATCGGCGCCTTCAACGGAAGATACAGCGAGGCATATCCATTGACCGCGATCTGCGGGCATCTGACGGGCTCGCCTTTCTCGAAAGCGACGGTGGCAAGGCGCGGCTCCACGATGAGCGCTGGTGCTCCGGCATCGGCCGTCGCTCGGGCCCGACCTTCCCGGTCGTAAAGCAGGATGTCGCCCTTGGCCTTGAGCAGGCGGTGAAGAAAGCTGCGCGTGATCTCGGTGACCTGCACCAGTGTCAGCGCGCCGGACAACTCCCGGGCCATTTCCGAGAGCGCACGGGCGTGCTGTTCCTCGGTTGCCGATTCGTCGGCGCGATAGCGCAGCCCTGCGGCCAGGCGGCCGGTGATGACGGCCACCACCAGCATGACGGCAAAGGTGACCAGGTATTGCCCATCGTTGACGACGAAGGTAAAGCGCGGCGGGACGAAGAAGAAATCGAACAGGGCCACGCTGAAAAATGCTGCAAGCAGGGCGGGCCTGAGGCCGAGGGTGACCGCGACGAGCAGCACCGTGAGCAGGAAGAGCATCACGATATTGGCGAGATCCAGGCGCCCGGCCAGCGGCGTCGCGATCAAGGCAGTCGCCGCGCAGGCGACGACGGTCAGCGCATAGCGTTGCCAGTCCTTGAGATTGGCCGCGTAGTGGTGCAGAAGCTCATCGGGATGCTTCATGTTGGGATCGGCGGATGCCGCCGGGTTGTCTCGATGCGGCGGATTTTCCCGCTCCGAAAATAAAAATGGTGTAAAGATTTCGGCAGCCCGGCTGCCGCCCGAGCTGCCGTCGGGTCAGTCGAAATAGGTGCGAGCGGCGTCGAAGCGCTGCGCGTAGTAGCGCGCGTTCATCTGGTCGATGCGCACTCGCCCGTTGGTTGAGGGCGCATGAATGAAACGGTCGTCACCGATGTAGATGCCGACGTGGGTGAACGGCGCGTTCCGGGTGTTGAAGAACACCAGATCGCCGGGGCGCAGATCGTCGCGGCTGACAGGGCGCCCGCGACGGGCAATGTCGGCGGCACTGCCGCTGAGCTTCACTCCGGCGGCCTGGTTGAAGATGTAGGACACCATGCCGCTGCAGTCCAGACCCGCCTCGGGATTCTTGCCGCCGAAACGGTAGCCGGTATCGATAAGCCCCAGCGCATACAGCGTGACCTCATGCCCCCGCTCGACATCCCATGTGCGCGTGGAAGCCCCTGCCGGTTTGGTTTCCGGGGACGATGGGATGCTGCCGCAGGCAGCCAGCAGAATGGCCATCAAGCAGGCGGTAATGGTAGAGAGTCTAGCCATGACGGGCAGTATAGCCATTTTCTCCAGAATCGGATCGCGCAGCACGGCAGTCGCTTACGCAGATGTCGTAAACGTGCTGCAAAAGTCGTTCACGATCAAGGAGATACAACAGGCCATTGTAAACACTGAAGAAATGTCGTCTACTCTCGCCTTTTTCGAGCGTAGCGATGACCCTGCTGTTGATCTTTTCCCGCCTGGAAGACCCGCGTCGCGGACCGGCCAAACGCTATGGTTTGAGTGAGATCATCGTGATAGCGATCTGCGCCGTGTTGTGTGGTGCGGATGACTGGGTTGAAGTTGCCGACTGGTGCGAAGACGAAGAGACATGACTCAAGGGCTTCCTGGAACTTCCGCATGGCACGCCCTCGCATGACACCTTTGGCGACGTTTTTCGCGTGCTGGATCCGGACGTCTTTGAATCGTGTTTCCGCGAATGGATTGGCGTCGGGGTCGTCAAAGACATCATTGCGCTCGACGGCAAAACGGTGCGCGGATCCAAGGACGGCGCGATCCCGCCGCTGCATCTCGTGAGCGCCTACGCCACCTCGCTCGGGCTGACGCTGGGCCAGGAAGGTTCGTCCGGCAAAGGCAACGAACTCAAGGCAATTCGCGCCCTGCTCGATGCGCTTGGATGTCAGACCGACATTGCGGCCGCGATTGTCGATAAGGGGGGCGATTACGTTCTGGCGGTCAAAGCCAACCAGAAGACCTTGTCGGAGACGCTGAGCGAGGGGTTCGAGACTGGAGACGCGCTGGGCTGGGGCAAGGTCGCCATACAGAGCCAGACGACGGTCGAGAAGGACCACGGACGCATCGAAACGCGCCGAGCCGTCCTGGTGCCCCAGATTGACTGGCTGCCCGAGGCCTTACGGACGGCGTGGCCGATGCAGGGGGCCTTGGGTATGATCGAGACCACGCAGGAAAAGGGAAAAGACGAGGGTGCGCGCAACCTCTCGTTACTGCGCAAAATCACCTTGGCCATGCCCCGCCTCGATACCGCTTACCCCAAGAGCAGCCTTCGCCAGCGCCGCAACCGCGCTTCCCGAAAACCCATCTACCGCACCGAACTCCTCGGCCTTCGCCATCGCTCTCAGCCAATCATAAAAAAATCAACAAAATGATGTTTGTGTAAGCGATTGCCGTGGCCTTCGCCCCACCATTTGACGGTGAATGTGAGCGTTCATTGGTCTGCAGGTAACCTTGCTACGTCCCCGCCTCGCCGAACAGGCCATGTGTAGACATCACGCTGCGTCGTATTCGTATAGATGCGGTCCGAGTCTGCGTTAATGACATCGACGACCGAGACGGTGTTGGCCGAACTGATATCCTGGGTCGATGACCAATAGGGTTTGGCCTGAACATTGGAGAAGGGGTATCCGGCTGACAGCGAGAGCGTTTGCTGGGGCGCCGATAAATCGACGAGTTGATGCAATTCATCGAGATTGGGCAGACGCCACTGTCCGGCAGCCGAGCCGTCCGTCAGGCCGCACGCTCCGGAAGCAAGTTTCTCGACTCGTAAGAAGCCGGAACTCAACGACATTATGCCAAAGCAGTTGGCGTTCTTCAGCCATATCAACCCGGTGTGGTTGTCGGTTACTGTGCCGTCAGTGTTATCGGCAAAACGCGGTTCCTGGGATAACATCCTTGCTTTCTTTGTTGTCTTGAGCACAGGCCAGATGTTGTAGTTAGAGCTTCGGAATTCGCTAATTGCGTAACCTTTAACGAAGTCTACCCTCCAGGCTTTTGTGTAATCGTAGGCACTCGACGACCAATAGGGTTTGGCCTGAACGTTGGTGAAGGGGTGCCCAGCTAGCAACGTTGGTCTGGATACGGAGTAATCAATCAGGCTATGAAGCTCTTTTTGGCTGGGCAGCTGCCATTGCCCGGCAACCGATCCGTCTGTTAAGCCACAATCGCCCGCAGCAAGCGTTTGGATTGATTTAAGCGCCGTGCGCCATGGTTGCGCGCCAAAGCAGTTGGCGTCCTTTAACCATATTAGCCCCGTTAGGTTGTCAGTTATCGTGCCGTTGACGTTATCCGTAAAGCGTGCAGATCCCTTCAGTGCTGCACTATGGTCTCCAATCCCATAACTGGGTGCAGGCTCTGTTGCGCGTTCACGTATCGGCAGCGGCGCCGGTTCGACGCGCTCAACCACGAATGGGTCGGGGGCGCCGTCGTCGTTGATTTTGGCAATGCGCAATGAACCTACCGTTTCCTCCATGATGGCGAGAGCCCGTTTGCTCGGCGCGGGCCACGTGGACGGGGCCGGGTGGGCGGTGTAGTCGTAGGGAGGCAGACCCGTGTTGAGGATCAATCTTCGATCCGGGCCAAGCAGCGTGACGTATTGATAGTGGCGCTTTTGGCCGCGATCGGTGATATAGCGAATCCAGATCCGCCCGTTGATCACCACAGTTTCGGGAGGTGAGACGATCCGGGTGCCCATCCGGTTATCGATCAGGCGTTCCCGAGCCGATCGTTCAATATCCTCCTGCGTGGGGATTTGGCTTTTCTGGAATCGGGTGAAGAATGCGCGCATCCGCTCCGGGGTCGACAGGTCTTCGATCTCCTTCGGAGTGAGAACACGGTAGTTCATCCCCACACCAGCGATATCACACCGACCCACCACGCCTGTGAGAAGGCCGTTGCAGACATACCAACCCAGGTTGGCCACGGCTACAGCCCCCTTCTCTAGCTTCAACAACTTCGCCATCCCGGGGTCGGGGGTGCGGGTGTTGGTGTAGGGCCAGATCCATTGCCCTGGCACGGCATTCCCGGCGGTAGGCACCTTCATGGTCAGGATGTGTTCGTCCATCTCAATTCGGTAGTGCTCGCCGGGTTTCAGCAAGTCGTCTGTTGCAACACTTACGTGCGCTGCAGAAACGCTGAAGCTCCCTCCTGCATTGGTTTCATACAGCCGTCTTAATGCCGCCACATCGTCTCGATTGATGCCGTAACGCTTCATACGTTCATAAATGGCTTCCTTTTGTAGATCGAACGGTGTCTTTTCCTTTGCGGCGTTTCTTGCCTTGTAGGACACTACTTCCGCCACATCCACAACGGTACACCCGCCTAGCATGAGGAACCCTGCTGCCAGGATTAGGAACGGTAGTTTCATGATCAATTGCCTCATTTTTGCAGATTGCTCCACTGGTATGGCAACGTATGCGGGCTTTTCTCGATATCATCGCCGAACACACTCGGCAACGCCCATAGCGAGCGGATAAAGTTCTGCGGTGACGACAACGCCCGCAGGCCAACGATCTGGGGAACCAGATCATTCGGGGCGTCGCGGTAGCGGAATTTGTCTGTATCTTTGATCACGTCACCAATGCTTTTTTCCAGCATTGCGGTATCTGTTGCTCCTTTTGTATTTGCACCAGAATGAAAGACGGCAGCGTTGTTGTCGAGGTCCTTAAAGCTTGACCCCTGCGCCGCCTGCACAAACTCGGTTCCACCGCGACTGTGCGCCACCCAATTGACTTTCTGCCCGCTGCCTTGAATGTATTCCATCTGGCTGCGCAGTCCGAGCACTGATTCCGATTCGATGCCCAGCTTGGTCAGCAAGGTACCCCAAAGGTCGGAGAAGAAGCCTCCCGTCGGCGCATAGGAAAGCGTGTAGCGGTCGACCGGGGTGTAGTTGGTGTCCGGAGTCGTTTTCTGCTTAAAGTCCGCCTCTGCATCGACATGGGCGAGCATGAGACCGGTGGCGTAGGACGGTTTGTTGAGCATCCCATTCCGCACCGCCCACTCGGTGAAGGTGTAGGTTCCGTTCTCATTGACGTTGGCGATCGCCAGCGCTTCGGTACCGAATTTCATGACAAGGTAGGCGTCCTTCGTATTGTCCTTTGCCACCACGCCGTACGGGTCCGCGTCGTAATCGTTCGGGGCGCGTACCTCCCTCTCGATGCTGGTTCTGACATCGGCGTTGGCTGTCTTGATGAGATCGAAGTAGCTTTGCAGTTCTTCCTTGTGCGCCATGGTAAGCTCGCTTGCCTTGGTTTTAGAAGCAGCGGTACGCGCATCGGCAAGAGCATAGGTTCCCAGTTTCTCATACAGGTCGCGCGTTGCGGCGGCGCATCCGGCCGTAACGCTAAGTTGGCCGTCGCAGGCGGCGTGGAATTGTGCGTCGCGTTGTTTGTCTAGCGCATCAAGCTCGTCGGCTTTCTGGCAGGCGCTGTCATTTCCTCCCGCGCACTCTTTTCGCGCATTGTGACGATCCGCATTCTCTTGGTGATCGAGGAAATTATTCGCCACCTCATTCAACGCCGTACCGGCGCCGGTGGCGCCGCCGACGGCGGCCCCGGCGGCGGTGCTGGCCAGGGCGGTGAGGGTGGTGGCCAGATTGCCGGTGATCCCGGCTTTCGAGAGTTCTTCCGCCACGAGTGGCGCGGTGAGCGTGCCGGCCAATGACCCGGCCGCGCCGCTGGCGCCGCCGGTCAGACCGCCGATCACGGTATGCGCCGCAATCCGCAAGGTGCCGTTCGCGCCCCACTGGCTGTCGAGGGAGTCCGCTTGCGCGTTGAGCAACCGCGCCTGCTCCGGGTCCGTGGTCTTGACCTGTTCGGCCTCTCGGCGAAGCGCCGTGGCCTGGTCGGTCTGTGTCTTGGCATAATCCCCCACCGCCTTGCTGGCCGACTGCCCAAAGGCCTGAGTGATCTTCGTCTGGGCGTCGATCTCCTTCTGCACCTTCTCCTGATCGAAGATCCTGGCGATACCGGTTTGCGCATCGCCGGTGCGGACCTGCGTGTTACCGGCGACCCCGGAGATCCCCGCCCGGGTCGTACTGCTGGCGCTGTCCGACGTCTTGCCGAAACCGGCGCTGGTCCCGCCGGGCTGATACGTCCCGTTGAAGTTGGCGGAAGCCCCGAGACTGACGCTCGACCCCTTGGCCTTGTACGCCGCGTGGTTCTGGATATCCGCAGTCGTCA
>Ga0316613_10001440_pt1 | contig 16293 bp, 13 predicted proteins | sample OWC_soil_day10_C_2_FD_207647 | JGI IMG/M metagenome (GOLD analysis project Ga0316613, IMG submission 207647) | Wetland soil microbial communities from Old Woman Creek delta, Ohio, United States - OWC_soil_day10_CT_b | ecosystem: Environmental > Terrestrial > Soil > Wetlands | place: USA: Ohio...
TTTTTTATTAAATCGAGGTTATGTGAGTCTCTTCACGTCTCCTCTTATGCTGAACGCTTATAATAAGCGTCTAACAAGTATATTTTTGACTCACTTTTTATTAGTTTACATCAATACCCATAGCTTTATCTAGTTGCGCCTTACTCGTATTATAATCATACAAAGCTTGAACATAATTAGTCTTCGCTTGGGCCAACGCTAATTCAGCATCCATAACATCCAAATTGGTACCTACACCGGCACTATAACGTTCTTGAGCAAGCTTGAAATTCACATCTGCCTCTTCTACAGCTACGCTGCTGGCATTTATCCGTTTTTCCGCTTCTTTCAGGCTTAAATAGGCCGAACTGATTTCCAGGGAAATATCATCTCGATTCTGTCGTGCCTGTTCTTGCGCAGCGGTTACGCTGGACTGTGCTTGTTTGATCTGGGAATTGGTACGGCCGGAATCAAACACGTTAAATTTAGCAGACAAAATTGCAGTCCAATTTCTGTTACTCGTACCGGCAAAATCGGTATCATCCCAGGCATTGGTTCCGGTTAGAGAAACTGTTGGGTGCTTATCGCTCTGTGCAATTTTGATTTGAGCCTGTGCAATTTTGATATTAGCCTGCTTCTGGGCCATTTCCGGCCGATGTGTCAATCCATAACTAATGATGTCGTCAAGGTTGAAGTTGTACTGCTGGTATTTAAGCTCTTCCTTAAGCTTAATCTCACTGCGCAGCGGCAGTCCAATCGTGTTATTTAGACTATACACAGCCAGATCATAATTGTTTTGCGCTTTAACCATGCTATTCTCTGCATTGGCCAGCCGAACTTTGGTCTGCAACACATCGGGCAATGCCACTGTGCCTGCGTCATACATAGCCTGGACATTTTTCAGATGAGCGCTAAAATCATCGACCGTTTGTCTGGCGATTTCCCGTAGATTACGGTTTTGCAGCACGTTGAAATAGCCAGTGGTCGTACTCAGCTTAAGCTGCTGTCTGGTAGCACTTATAGTAAGCTTAGACACATTAAGCTCAAGTTTGGCCTGATCAATACTGCTTTCCAGTTTACCGCCTGTATAAATAGGCAAGCTGACAGTCAACTGATTGCTGAAATAGTTGTAAGGCGAAACGGCTGACAACGAAGATACCCATGTCGGCGGTGCAGTTGAACGCATATCAGTATGGTTGTAATCGACCGTAAAGCCTTTATCGGCTTGGGCTTGTTTTACCGCCCAAACCGATTTTTCCTTGCCGGCTTCTACAATTTGTATACTTGGATTATTTTTCAAAGCTAAAGCAATGCTATCATCCAGTGAGAGTTCAACAGCCGCTGCCATCGCATGCTGACTTAAAATAAATAAAGTAACAATCGGCAACAATATCCTTCCAAAACATTTTGAATATGATTTCATAATAGATCCTCCTGAGTTATTGTTTCTTTCTATATTTCACTCTGGACTAAGTGTCACTCCACTGTCCTTTTTCTCATTCCTCGGCATTCCTGCATACACTTTATACCAAGCTGCGTACATGGTCGGTAATACTAATAGTGTTAATACGGTAGCAACAAATAATCCAGCAGCAATCGCTACTGCCATTGGTCCCCAAAATACACTGGAGAACAGGGGAATCATTGCCAAGATGGCTGCTGCCGCCGTCAATAAGATAGGACGAAAGCGAATGACTGTCGCATCAATAACTGCATCCCACATGGATTCTCCATTCGAAACCAGTTGTTCAATTTGGTCCATCAAGATTACTGAATTACGCATAATAATCCCAGATAAAGCTAGAATGCCCAATTGCACAACAAACCCCATTGGACTTGCTGTCAGTAAAAGACCTATCACTACACCAATTATGCCAAGAGGTGCCGTTAATAATGTTAGTATCATTTTAGGTATATTTTGTAGTTGAATCATTAAGAGAATCATAATGGCTCCTATCATCATAGGTACGGGTGCGGTCATGAATTTAGCAGCTTTTATGCTATCTTCCAATGCTCCATCGAATTCAATCGTATAGCCAAAAGGTAACTCAGCACGTAACTCCTTAAGATTATCATAAACCTCTTGCGTTACATCATTCCCCATATATCCAGGATTTGCTTCTGCCTGCACTATGACCATAGACTTCAAGCCTCGTCTCCACAAAAGTCCATCTTCTGCATCGTAGCTTATCTTTGCAATTTGATCCACAGGAAGGTATTTTCCGTTACCAATATGGACATTTAAGTCTTTAATACGAGAAATGTCATTTCTATCTTGCAGGGCACTTTTAAATAACATACTAATGGTTCTATCCTGTACGCGAAAATCCGCAATGGTTGCGCCGGATAATTGTGATTGTAGCGAAGACGCTAATGATGTTGTATCCACCCCGAGCGTTCTTGCCTTATCCTGATCAATCTCAAAATGTATGACTTTACTCTTCTCATCCCAATTGAAGTTTACATTCTTTGCACCTGGATGCGCTGCCATGGTATCTCGTACTTTTTGAGCAATTTGTTTGACTTTATCAGGATCATAGCCTCGAACTCGCAGCATAATGGGATAGTCCGCCGAAGGACCGTTGGCAATCACTTTCGTATGGCTCCGCACGTTAGTAATTTTTTCGTTAAATATAGTAGTGACTTTTTGCGATAACGCCTCACGAGCCTTTGCGTCTTTGGCAACAATAATAAACTCAGAAAAATTAGCTTTATTAAAAGTAGGTTCAAAACTTAAGACAAAACGAGGAGCACCCTCACCCACATGATAGGTATAGTAAGCAATATCAGGATCATCTTCTATGTATTGAGCAAATTTTTGGGCGACTTCTTCTGTAGCTTTTAAGGAAGCTCCTTCAGGCAACTTCAATTGAACAATTAACTCTGGTCGGGTGGAAGCAGGAAAGAATTCCTGTTTAACCAAACCCAGTGATAAAACAGCACCAATAAAGCATACCACTGTTCCTAATAATACTTGTTTCTTATGAGTTAAACACCAAATTAGCATTCCTTTAAATAGTCGATAAAATTTAGTATCGTATACGTTATGCTCTTCTCCTTCGGCACCGGCTGCTTCCACTTTTATGAACAGATACCCTAATAAAGGTGTAACTGTTCCAGCAGCGATCCAAGATAACAGTAATGCCATCACCACTACTGTAAAAATGCTGCCGCAATACTCAGCGGCACTTCCTTTTGCAAAACCAACAGGAATAAATCCTGCACAAGTAACCAAGGCACCTGTCAAACGAGGATACGCGGTTGACGTATAAGCATAGCAAGCAGCATTAAATCGTGTCCAGCCTTGTTCCATCTTAACGGACATCATTTCAATCGTAATGATGGCATCATCAACCAAAAGTCCCAAAGCAATAATGAGAGCCCCTAGCGATATTTTCTGTAGATCAATCCCCATGAAATTCATAAAGGTAAACACAGCTGCAATGACTAAAGGAATACAAAGAGCCACGATGACACCAGAACGTATCCCTAAACTAAGGAAGCTTACAATCAATACAATAAGGACTGCTTCCCCTAATGATTCTACAAATTCATCAATGGATGTTTCTACCACTTTCGGTTGATTAACTGTCTGATTAAGTTCTAGTCCCACTGGCAACTCTTTTTTGACCTGTGCAATGGCACTCTCTAAATTTTTGCCAAGGGTCAGTATATTCCCTCCCGGTTCCATTGCCAAGGAAATTCCTATGGCAGGCTGCCCGTTATAAAACATTTTAGGGTCAGCAGGTTCAGCGTAGCTGCGGCTTACTTTTGCGATATCCCCTAAACGAAAAGTATTTCCATTAGCCTGAATGGGTACATTACGAATGGCCTCTACGTTTTCAAACATCCCCGTAACACGTAAGTAAACATTGTCGGCAGCTGTCTCAATCATTCCCGATGAGGTCATAGCATTTTGCGCTTGTAAAGTAGCAGTGATGGTACTTGGATCAATTCCCAGTTGAGACAGTTTGTTATTTTCTATCTCAATATATATTTTTTCGGTTTGCACTCCAAGAAGTGCAACCTTTTTTACACTAGGAATATCTAATAGTAAGCGGCGAATTTTCTCTGCCTTTTCCCGCATTTCCTCATAGGTATATCCATCGCCTGTAAGGGTATACACTACACCATATACCTCATCAAATCGATCATTAAAATTAGGAGCCAAAGCACCTTCAGGGAGGGTACTTTTCATATCATTGATCATATTACGGGCTTCCAGCCATGTTGGTCGAACATCCTTTTTAAGGACTGTATCTTTTAAAATTACGTAGGTAATGGTTTGCCCTGGAGTAGAATAACTTTTTACATAGTCAAGTCCAGGTAAATCTTGCAGCTTTTTTTCAATTTTATCAGTGACCTGTTCTTCCATCTGGCGAGCAGTAGCTCCTGGCCAGGAAACTTGAACAATCATTTGTTTTATCGTAAAATCAGGATCTTCCATACGGCCCAGTTTATTATAGGAAACAACTCCCATAATAAAAAATAAAACAATAAAGAAATAAATAAATTGCTTGTGATTAAGAGACCATTCAGTAAGATTAAAATTCTTCATAAAGTATCACCAGCAATCCGCACCTTTTGTCCCTCTTTTAACTTATGTACTCCTGCCGTAACAATCACATCTCCATTTTGAAGTCCTTCCAGCACTTGAACCTTTCCATCACCAAAAGCACCAATTTTAATAGGGCGCAACGTTACACTCTCATTGTTTACAACCCAAACTCCAGGAGTGTCACCATGTTGATAAATCGCGGCTAGAGGAATATAGGCTGCCACTTGCTGATTCCCCATATTGTCTACCGTTACCGTAGAGGTCATCCCCAACTTTACTTCTTGGGGAGGATTTAGTAAACTTACGCGTACTTTATAGGTACGAGATACAGTATCAGCCATAGGAGCAATTTCTCTAATAACTCCATCTACGCTAACAGCGGGCAATGCCCAAAAAGTAACTTTAAGTTGTTGTGCCTTACGTAATTCGTCAATACGATTTTCAGGAATACTAATCTCAACTTCCCTTTCTCCGTCTTGCACTATAGTAATAACAGATTGCCCTGCTGCAACCACTTGCCCGGCTTCTGCTGTTATGCTGGAAACAACACCTGCTTTATCAGCATATAAAACGCTATAATCTAATTGATTAGATCCTTGCACATATTGGGCGGAAGCCTGACGAGCAACTGCCACAGCTACATCATAGGCACTTTGGTACTGGTCAAGTTGAGCTTGGCTGATCGCTCTGTGTTCATATAACTTCTGATAACGATTGAGATTATTCTCCGCCAATCTCAATTGGGCCTCAGCAGAATCGACTTGAGCTGAATTACTGTTTACCGTCTGCTTAACATCTTTGGCGTCTATTTCCATGAGCACATCACCGGCATGTACAACACTACCTAGTTGTACATTTCGTTTGACAATTTTCCCGCCAACTTGAAAAGACAACTGACTTTCAAAGCGCCCCTTAACTTCACCGGAATAGGTATAACTTTGAGCTGCTACCGCAGCCCCGACAACTGCAGTACGAACCAAGGTCGCCTCTTCAATAATTGCAGCAGATTTAGAATGTCCTTTGACCATAATCCCTGCTCCTACAGCTGCCAAAAGAATACCTGCTACCAGACCATAATATACCTTTTTCTTACTTAGCTTCTGCATCTTTCCACTCCTTCAATTAATATTGCTAATAATATTACTAATTTAAATGATCAATTAAATTAAACGTTTATTTAACTCTATGTAAAAAAAATAAGAATTCCTTTTTTTTACATAGAGTTGTTTAAAATACCCTTTAGATACATTTCAATGGCTTCAGCCATGTAATATTCAGCTTTATCCTCTTCTTGCTCTAAAAATTCATCCGCAAGATGGTTGCTCATAAAATAAAAATGCAAAACACTATCTAAGAGTAAACTGGCACAATCGAGTTTAATATCTGGACGGATTTGACCACTATTTATTCCTGCTAGAATACACTCCTTTACAAAATCCTGACTACTCATAATGCCCGGCTTTACGATACTTTCATAGCAGTTTGTAGCATTTATGGTTTCCCCATAAATTAGACGATGAACATAAGGATAGGATTTATGTAACTTTACAAATGCTCGCGAAAAACGTCTTATCTTTTCAATGGGGCAATTTTCTTCATTGCGAATTAAAACAATTATATTATCTATTAACTCAAACTGGGCTTTCAGTATAGCAGCATAAAGATTCTCTTTTCCGCCAAAATAATATGAAATCAGAGCGATATTCACTTCGGCAACCGCCGCAATTTCTTTTACAGATACCGCAGCAAATCCTTTTTGAGCGAATAAAGGAGCTGCTACCTCCATTATTTTATGGACTGCTGGCTTATCAACCACTATTTCCTTTTTCACTTTTTCACCTCCATTTTTTCAGTTTTTAATAAAATTTAAACGATCATTTAATTGGATTATACTTCCTATGCCTAAATTTGTCTAGTTTTTCTTATATTATAAGAAAAACGCTACCGCGTCTTATTTTGGTCGCCGCGAATATAGCGAAGCAATCTCTAGCAGGTAAGGATTGATTCCTCGTACCTCGTCGCAATGGCAGCCAGAAACTTATATGTTCTGACATAGTAAGTAAAGGTTTCAGACTAAGCGACAGGTTCATGTTATTATAAGCAGAGGTTAAATGCCAATGGCGAAGCATTAATAATAGTTACAACGTCTTTACGGTCATTTCAAGTAGTAGCTATTTTATTTGGAGAACATTAAAGCTTTACTTGTAAACTTTTCACAATGAATAATTTCAATTATTACAAAGCTATTCAGTAAATAAAGCATCTTTCTATTTTAATCTATAGTCATAGATTATATAATATAAACAATAGCAGATACAAGGAGGTAAAAACATGGTCATTACCACCGCCTTAGCACAACAAATTATTGATATGATAGCACCTATCGTTCAACAAAATATAAATATTATGGATAATACCGGAATGCTCATTGGCTCTGGTCAAAAAAGCAGAATTAATACCTATCATCAAGGGGCCAAAGATGCTATTGAGTGCGGTGAATTTGTTGAAATATACCCACAAGATCTTGAACAATATCCTGGATCTTTACCAGGACTAAACTGGCCGATCGTACTAGGACATCAGATCGTCGGTGTGGTGGGCGTTTCTGGGCATCCAGACTTAGTCAGAGATACTGCAAAACTAGTAAAAATGGTTACAGAACTAATCTTGGAAAGAGAGCTTTTAATCGAAGAATTTAAATCTCATTCCCATCTGCTGGAACAATTTTTTCAACTATTATTATCAGAAAATGTTCTGGAAAATCATCCTCAAATTACAAAGCTCGCTATTTTATTGAGATTTAATTTGAATTTGCCACGGATCGTAGCAGTCATAAATATTAGGCCCCTATTAGAAGATGCCTTCAACAGCTATGGATCAAATGATCTTGTCTTCTCCCGAAAAAAAGAAAGTCTGACTGCTTACATTAAATCATCCCCAGTAATGAATGATGAAGATATTTTTATTTTTAGAGGAAACGAACTTATTTTTTTAAAATTTTTTCCAATAGGTACTGACTCTGAAGTTTTTGAGCAGTGGGGCTCTGCTTTTATGCAGCTATTAAACAAGCATGAACCAGAAATACCTTTGCACCTAGGAATCGGCAGTTTAACAGCCACCCCACTGCAATTATATTTATCCTACAAAGAAGCCCTTTTCACCTTAGAAAATTCCCCACAAAATGATAAAGTCACTTCCATTTTTGATTTTGATATGTTAGCATCCTACCTAGTAAACGAACCAGGTGCTACAAATTCTTGTTTGGCATTTAAAAATTTACAGCAAAGATTAACCAAAAAGATGGATCAAAAATATGACATGTTAAATACGATAAAAATCTTACTCGAAAATAATCTTAACGTATCTACCACTGCTAAAAATCTATTTATACATCGCAATACCCTTGTCTTTAGACTTGAAAAGCTAAAACACTTAACCGGACTATGCCCTAATCAATTCCTAAATCATGCCATATTGTGCAAATTGCTAAGCAACTTCTAATACGAAACCTTATTACCGAATGTTGTTTTTATATACTATCACACGCAGATAAAAGAAGCTGACGCGTCCTTTTTGAGCCACAGAGGCACAGAGAAAAGATAGAGATCGGTAAAAAAGAGCATATATTTTCTTGTCTAAAGCTAAAGACCAGTTAACTCAATTGAGTCAACTGGTCTTTAATATGTAAAGTTCACGGTAATTTACTATAAGCATTGTATGATCTATAACCAATAAAATATCCTATCTGTTACCATCTACGAGAAATATACTCAATATTCAAAGCATCCATCTTCGCAAAGAATTTATGTATTTTTTGCAAAACAAAGTTTCTTTGACAATCCCGCTGTACTTTCAAATTTACTATACTATTTTGTGGAATTTGCACCTCACTTACTTGAAAATTTTCAAATGACTTCTTCACAATGAAACCTCCACATAATTACTTTAAGTCGCCATTTTATATTATCAAACATTTATTTAATATCTCTTTGAATTATATTAACTATTAGTAAAATTTAGTATCTTTGTTTACTGATCATTTCTTTAAGGCAATCTGCTGAAAGCCATAATCTAGTAGATGAGCGGCATCATCCCAGCGATAATCATCATTTAGTATCACAACAATTAATTGTACGCCATCCCTTTTAGCAGCCGCCACTAAGCAATCTCCTGCCGCATCAGTATAGCCTGTTTTGACTCCGTTAGCACCAGGATACGTTTTTAATAACTTATTAGTATTAGCAACATGAAGGTTATTCCCATTTAGAAAGTGTACATTATAATCACGCAAAGAAACAATTTTTGCAAACTCAGGCTGCTGCATTCCATAGGCAGTCATTAGTGCCAAATCATAAGCTGTTGTAAAATGATTAACCGGATCCGGCAGACCATGGGGATTGGAAAAATGCGTTTTTACTGCACCTAGTTTGTCCGCTTTCGCATTCATCATCCCTACAAAAGCTGGTATAGAACCTGCTACATTCTCAGCAATTGCCTCAGCAGCATCATTCCCAGAAACCAACATCATACCATACATTGCTTCATGCAATGTTAATTTATCACCTGCATGTAACCCCAGACCTGATCCATCACAAGCCGCAGCACTGGAGCTAACAGTAACAATACTGTTAGGATCGCCTTTTTCCAATGCCGTAATCAGTGTCATTATTTTGGTCGTACTTGCTGGATACATAATATCCTTTGACTTCTTTTCAAACAATATTTCTTTGGTGTCAGCCACTATTAAAACAGCAGCCTCTGCCCCTACTTGCGGTACTGGAACAGCTGCAAAAGCGACATTGATCCAGACTACACTTATCGCCAGCAATAAAGGAATCATGCGACGAACTATTTTATTACCCCAAAAACCAATTTTCATTCCAATAAACCTTCCTTTTTGTATTGTTTTCTCAAAAGACTTTTGCATACTATACTGTAGCCTAATAAATTTCAATAGCGGTAAATCATTCCCCCTAGCTCCACCGTCTTTAGCTCTATCATATCAAAAAGTAAGATCTTTTTACTAAAAAGAATGATATAATTTTAAAAAAGCTCAAATATCATTCTAAAAAATGTTTTGCAACTCTTATGTTGCATTGTATCGGAGGTAATCTTATCTTAAAATTAATAGTATCTGATTTAGACGGTACATTATTGAATCGAAGTCGTGAAATCAGCCAGGAGAACCTTGCAGCTTTGCATGCAGCCCAGGAAAACGGCATAGAAATTGCTATTGCTTCAGGGAGAAACTATGGTAATGTTCTCGATTTATGCCGTAGAGCCGACCTCAAGGCTCATATTATTTCCAATAATGGTTCTTTTGTTCATGACAAAGAAGGAAAACAACTTATAGCTATTGGTATGGATAAACAACATATGAAAACTGCATTGGAATGGTTAGACAATCATCATTATTTTTATAATATTAGTACTGACAAAGAGGTTTTTTATCCTGCTAATGTAGAAGAGATCCTGCTTAGTGACTTTCAAACAGCAGCCAGCATAAATGAACTTATTACTATTGACATGGTAAAGGAAAAAATTAATAGAATCGTATCCCAAGAGGGTGCCAGATTTATGGAGAATTTCGCTGAAATCCTAGACCAGAACTTGACCTTTGGTAATATTTCATCCATTACTTTTAATAAAGAAAAACTAAGCAAGGGCAAGGAATATTTTAAAGATTTTCAAGATTTGGCACTTACCATTTCTGGTGATGATATTTTTGAAATGATTCCTCCGTCGGCATCTAAAGGAAACGCCCTCGAAATCTTGTCAAAGTCTTTATGTATTCCATTACAGGAAATCATGGCAGTAGGCGATCATTATAATGATATCTCCATGCTAGAAAAAGTTGGCTATAGTGTTGCTATGGGCAACGCTGAAGAAGATGTGAAGAAAATTTGCAAATATATTACCTTGGCGAATGATCTGAATGGTGTAGGATATATCATTCAGCAAACGCTTAATGGTACCATCGCGCAAAGTCAAATAGAAAGTAATGCTTAAAAGTTTAAACACAAAGGCACAAAGCCGCTAACGCGGACACAGAGAACACGAAGGAGCTATTATAACTCACCTTTGTGTTCTTTGTGCATCTTTGTGACCTTTGTGTTTCATGTTTTTCTTAAAAAAGCTCATGCGTAGTCTCTTTCATAGCTGAAACTTCAGGAACTTACTCTTGATAGAAAACCTCTTGTAAATTTACGATTACCGGGGAATTGTCCGGATTGGTTTCCATCACATCCTTCATATAGTTCCACCATTTTTGACAAATTTCTGTTTCAGCACTTTTACGCCATTTCTCCTCTTCTTCAATTTCTAAATAGGCAAATAACGTATTGGTATTAGGATCAAGATGGATGGAATAATGATGTGCGCCATGTTCTTTAAGCATTTTTACCATTTCTGGCCAGATTTTATCATGACGTCTTTTATACTCTTCATGACAATGAGCAAACACCTTCATTACACCTGCTTTACGAATCATCTTATACTCCCGCCTCTTTAAAAATTAAAGGTATCCACATTATCTTTTGTAAAATCAAGAGGTTCTCCCATAATAATTTCCTTATTATCGGCTTTATAGACAACTTTACCTACCGTAGGAACATCTATACCATCAGTGAGAGTTTTCCCGTCAAGAAGTTGCTTTGCCATATACATGCTCAAATAACCAAGTTTACCAACATCCCACAAGGTAGCACTTTGAGCCGCACCACTCTTGAGATATTGTTTCATTCCATTTGGCGTAGCTAAACCAACTAATTTTATTTTGCCGCTTAAGCCTAATTGCTCGATAGCTTGTGCAGCACCTGGTTCAGCAACCGTCGATAAAGCGGCAATTCCTTTTAAGTTGGGATAGGCTTTCACTAAATTTTGTGTTTGGGCAAAAGCTTTTTGCTGATCTTCTTCACTTGGTGCAATAGTTACCAAAGTAATATTCGGATACTTAGCGGCTTGTTGTTCTTTCATCCACTTAATCCAGACATTTTGATTAGAAGCCGTTAAGGAAGCAGTCAAGATGGCATATTCACCACTTCCACCAATTTCTTTGGCTATGTTGTCCATAATATGACGTCCAAGTATTTCGGGAGTCGTCTGATTGATGAATAGATCACGAGCATCAGGTGAGGAGTCAGCATCATATGTCATGACCTTAATACCTGCTGCTTTTGCTTTTTTGAGAACAGGAGCAACAGATTGGGCATCATTGGCCGAAACAATCAGTACATCCACTTTTTTACTAATTAAATCTTGAATAATATTAACTTGTTGGGCAGCATCTGCAGAAGTTGGACCAGTATAAAGAAGTTCGAAACCAAATTCAGCAGCTACTTTTTTCGCCCCTTCTGCACAGGTATCAAAATAAGGACTACCAATTACTTTAGGAACCATTGCAACCACTTTTTTATCTGATTTCGCCTGATTATCTTGTTTGGCAACACTGCTGGAATTACTACTGCCACAACCTACTAACAGGATCGAAGTAATAAATACCAAGATCAATAGCATCACAGTATTTTTTTTAATCCTCATTTAAAATCACTCCATTATTATATTTTTGAAATCCCCGGCACTGCTCCCTCATTAAGGCCCGGCCCAGGTATACGCATTCCTCCTTCTTTGGCTTACAAACCTTAAACTTCTTTGCTAAAACCGAGAATTTCTGTCACCCGCATGATTTAAGATTTAGTTTAATAAACAATGTAATTTTATTTTTAATAATAACCATGTTATTAATTAAAAGCACCACAATCAAAGCTGCCCCCATCAATAAGTTTTGGGCAAAAGGACTTACACCGATAAGATTTAGACCATTAGCAAGTACGGCAAAGACGCTCACACCAATTACTGTGCCAAAAATAGTACCAGAGCCGCCGGCAATATTGGTTCCTCCTAAAACGGTAGCAGCAATACTTTGCATTAAATATACGGCACCAAGATCCGCTCTGGCAGTAGAAACCCGGGAAGAAATAATCCAGCCCGCTATGGCTGCCATAATACCCGCAAAAGTATACACATACAGCAATACTTTATCAACCTGAACCCCGGAAAATACGGAAGCTACGGGATTATTGCCCACTGCATACACCCTTCGCCCCCAAGGAGTTTTGGCCAACAACAAAGAAGTTATGACGGCCAGTATGGCAAAGATCACTGTCTGTACTGGTATGTTACCAAACAGGTAGCCCTGCCCCACAAAGTAAAATTCCTCAGGTAAATCAGAAATAGCATTCCCTTTACTCAGAACCAATGCAATACCATTGAAAAAAGTCATGGTTCCCAATGTCACTAAGATAGGTGGAACGCCAATCTTGGCGATCAGTACACCATTAAATGCGCCGCATAAGGCTCCTGTCAATATTCCGAGGAGTATCGCCGCAATAAGACTACCAGACAAACCATAGACCATGGCAATAACGATAGTAGTCAAGCCAGCAATCGAACCAACCGAAAGGTCAATACCGGAAGTGATAATAATAACTGTAACACCCAATGCTAATATTCCGAATTCCGACATCTGCTGTGTAACGGATAAAAGATTATCAACCGTCAGAAAAGAAGGTGCTAAAACTCTCATAATGACCAGCAAAGCAATAAAAAATAATAGTAAAATCAATTCATGGGAACGTTTCACCTGAATCACGCGCTAACACCTGCCTTTGCCTCTTCAGCAACATAAATTACCTTTTTACGCTCCTCGCTTTTACGATTATTAATAATATCCAACGTTACTGCCATTATCAAAATCAACCCAACAACAACATTCTGCCAATAGGGTTCTATCCGCATCAAAATAATACCGTTTTGCAATACCCCCAAAATTAACACACCAATCAAACTGCCTAATAAACTGCCACTCCCCCCCAGAACATTAGCTCCACCGATAACAACAGCAGAAATAACCATTAACTCGAAAGACGTACCCGCATTGGGATCAATGGTAGCTAATTGAGCACCATATAAAATACTGGCAATTCCCGTTAATGCCCCCATATAAGCAAAGACAAATAGCGTTACTTTCCCGGTATTAATACCAACCCGTGATGCAATTGCTGGATTACCTCCCAAGGCATAAATACTCCGCCCAAGCCTCGTATGCTGGGCAATAAAATACGTCAACCCAATCACCAAGACAAGAATCAAAATAGGGATTGGGAAGCCTAATACGGAAGTGTTATATAAACTCGTATACCACATTGGCAGGGAAGTAACCCATTTGCCATTTGTATATAACAACAAACTGCCGCGAAAAATATTCATGGTACCTAAACTAACAACAATGGCAGGTATTTCAGCGCCAGCGATCAATATTCCATTTAACAGGCCTAATAAAATTCCACAAACGATACCAACTGCTAAAACAGTTACTATATTAGAACTAGGAATTAAAGCCATTAAGCCAACAAATATAGCTGAGAATCCTAACTGAGAACCAACTGATACGTCTATACCCGAGGTAACAATAACTAAGGTCATGCCCATCGCCATAATTGCTAAGATAACATTATTCATAACAATACTAAGTAAATTAGAGGGCGTTATAAAGGTAGGGGTTATAATCGTTATACATAAACTTATACCAATGAGCATCATAAACATGACACACTCACGTTTTTTAAGCAAAGATCTCATCTTTGCAGCCTCCTTTTTTTCGAATGAAGCTATCAGTTATGCCCCTAACGCCTTCGCTAAAATATTTTCCTGGGTTGCTTGATCTTTATCCATTACGCTAACGATACTCCCTTGCCGCATGATGAATATTCGATCACTAACTGCCAATATCTCAGGCAGTTCTGAGGAAATTACGATTATGCCGATACCGTTATTGGCCAATTGCCGCAGCACTTTGTGTATTTCAATTTTTGCACCTATATCTACACCACTTGTCGGTTCATCGGCGATCAATAGTTTAGGGTTGGTAACTAGCCATTTCGCAAGCACTACTTTCTGTTGATTACCACCACTAAGCTTTCCAACCAATTTATCCATGTCTTTCGGTCTAACATCCAGCTTTTCTATATATTTCCGGGCAATATCTCTTTCCTTGGCTACATCAACAGAATGATATGGATTGCAAAGACTATCCAAAATGGATAATGTGATATTCTGACAAACACTATTTTTACCAATTAATCCTTCCAGCTGTCTGTTCTCTGGAACATAGCCAATGCCAAATTTGACAGCCTCAGTAGAAGATGCAATGGTAACAAGCTGACCATCAAGAATTATTTCCCCTGAGTCTGGCTTATTGAGACCAAAAATTGCCTTTGCCAATTCACTGCGTCCCGATCCAACTAGTCCTGTAATTCCAATAATTTCGCCTTTTTTTAGTTCAAAGGAAATATTACGAAAATTACCTTTTTTACTCAGATTCTTAACTTTTAAAACTTCCTCATCGGAAATTTTTTCAGCATTCATAGAAATATACTCTACATTTCGTCCAACCATTAAACGAATTAACTCTTGACGATCTACGTCTTCTATATTTTGGGCAGCAATAAATTTACCATCTCGCAAAATAGTTACACGGGTAGCAACACGGAATATCTCATCAAATTTGTGACTAATAAATAAGACCGCTATATTGCTCTTGCGAAGATTTTCAATAATATTGTATAGATTTTCAACTTCACCTGACGATAATGTAGATGTAGGTTCATCCATGATAATTAAACTAGCATTAAAACTGATTGCCCTGGCAATGGCAACAATTTGCTGCGAAGCCAAGTTCAAATCCTTTAACATCCTATACGGGTCAATGTTCCCGCCCACTTTAGCAATTGCCCTTTCAGCCAATTCCGTAATGAGCGGCCAATTTAGCTTTGTCTTCCATACCTCGTCATTGCCGATACAGATATTTTCTGCAACAGTCAAATTAGGAAATAAACTAATATCCTGATAAATTACTGAAATTCCTTTGTGAATGGCATCGATAGGATTTCTGATCATGATTCTTTCACCATTCATATATAGTTCAGCACCATCATCGGGAAAATGAACGCCAGCTAATACTTTAATTAAAGTAGATTTTCCTGCGCCATTTTCACCTACTAGTGCATGAACTTCACCACGTTTAATATCTAAGGAAACATCATCCAATGCCTTAATGCCGCCAAAGGTTTTGCTAACATGTTTTAAATTAACAATATAATCTGAGGTCAACTTGTGTCCCTCCATCCTCAATGGTATATACCATCCCTTTACTCAGCGTTTAGTACTCCAGCTACAGGAGTCACGCCAAACACAGCAGCCAAATCCAGAAGTCCTTGATCTGTAATATGTTGTTGAACTCCACCTTGATGGGAGTTAACCAGCATATAAGTTTGGGCTGCCTTTTCAACTGTTTCAATTAAGCCAAAGGTTTCATCCATAGTTGTACCTGCAGCGAAAATTCCATGATGGGGCCAAACTACTACACGACAAGCTTGCATTTTCTTGGCAGTGATTTGACCAATTTCAGTTGTTCCTGGAACTACCCATGGAATCACACCAACACCATCAGGAAAGACGACTAAGCATTCTGTGCACATTTGCCATAATGTCTTCGTGAATTTTCTTTCGTCAAGATCATGAACAAAAGTCATAGCTAATACATTGGTTGCATGAGTATGCATAATAACACGATGATTAGCATCCTCCTTCAATCTTTCAATATGGCTCATAAAATGTGCCGCCAATTCGCTAGTTGGCAGACTGCCATCTTTATAGCCCCATAATAGTTCAATAGCATCTCCTTCCTCTCCAACTCG
>Ga0316613_10001442_pt1 | contig 16285 bp, 21 predicted proteins | sample OWC_soil_day10_C_2_FD_207647 | JGI IMG/M metagenome (GOLD analysis project Ga0316613, IMG submission 207647) | Wetland soil microbial communities from Old Woman Creek delta, Ohio, United States - OWC_soil_day10_CT_b | ecosystem: Environmental > Terrestrial > Soil > Wetlands | place: USA: Ohio...
CCACGGTGAAGAAAAAAGCGGAGTCGGTCGCAGTTGCGCCTGATGGCGCTGTTGGACAAGGCTAACGCCTTTTCATGATTCAGAGGCTTGAGTGTCGGAGCCGGGGGTTGAGTAGTAGCCCCAGCTTTGCCCTGGCGGCTTCGCCGCCTACCGGCACTACAATCTATTTTGGATGTTTGGCAGGTAAAACTACTGTTTTTATAAATTCTTGTTCAAACTGTGGGTCAACCAGATAAAACCCATTTGCCAAACGCAACCACGCGTATGAGCCCATAAAGTCAAACAGATTATATTTGATTCCATTTTTTATTAGCATAGTTTAAAAATCTCCTTTTTAAGTTGTGAGTATTGTACCAATCTACTATTTTGCTACCTATTGTTACGCTAACAATTCCTAACAAGACACCGCCGATTAAATCTATCACCCAGTGAATGGGAAAGCATACTGTGGAAATAATTACCAATATACAATAAGTCATCCAAGAATACCTAAATATTCGACTCGGTTCATTCCGTGATACTAACAACATGGCTGTAGCAATGGAAGTGTGCATAGAAGGAAAGCAGTTATAAGTGGCTTTTATCATATCTATCTCGGTATTAAATACTCGATTTAGCCCATCTGGAATATGTTTGACATACCAAATTTCTTGGACTCCGAATAAATAAAGCTCTGGGATAATTAAAATGGATTGTATTAAGTGACCACAAAGAATATACTTCCAGCCCAGGCGCGAGTCACCCCTTAAAAAGCATGGAAGAGCAGGCACTAAAAACATAGCTTTATAGCCCGAGTCATAACAAAACTGCATGATGTTTGTGACCCATTCGGAACTGATTTCCATTAGGAATGATATATCATTCCATGGTAAACTGGCAAATAAGTTCGACAGGTTCCAAATAGCACCCACTTCTACTTCCCAGGTCTGGAAACTATCCCATATGGGGCTGTAAACCAGAAAAAAGAAACCGCATACAATAAAGAAAAATATTAATGTGCTGACGATTCCTGCCTGTGTTAATCGCGAACCTTTGTAAAAATAACTTACTGTAATTACCACGAAAATAACAATTAACTCACTCGCCATATATTTATTCATCCTTTAGCTGGTAATTCGAAGATTGTTCCGGCGGCTTCGCCGGGTAGCTCGGGGGAGTGTTTTTGTTCTCGTTTCTTACCCTCTCAGTTTGTGCTTGGGTTGGGGCCCCGTTATGCCTCGAAAGCCGGTTAACGGAGTGAGTACCTACAGTATAATCTGCGAACCGAAAAACGCTCGTCCTCTTTCGTTATCTTCCAAAATTCCATAATAAAATAGACACTACGCTGCCCGGCAATTATATTCATACTGACGTTCCATGTGATATTGCATCAGTAGGGTATAGAAATAGTAAATGTCTAACAGAATTAAACATACATCATGTTTAGGGGCATCCGCATTAACTGCCTCAGCATACGCAAAACCTATTTGTATTTCGCGCATGCGTCCGCTCATGACCTCCACCCTGTCGTGCCATGCAGACTCCATCTGCATGGCAATTTTTTTTAATAGGCCTTTGTCAATATCCATAGTATCCAATCCCTTTTTTATTTATTTTTGAGTTTATATTTTTGGTTTTATTGATTGTTTTTTCTGTGGCTCAGATTGAGGTTGAACAGATTTTATTGTTGCTTTAGCAACAGAAATGCCTGCCTTTATCGCTAATTGAGAGGCTTTCAAAGGTACTTTTAAAATTTTCAGTGGACCAGGTAATGGCACTGATACGGATTGAGCTATTTTTTTTACATTTGGTACGGATAATTTAGGTAAATTAGGCATTTTAATAACCGGTTTTTTGGTTGTTGCTTTAATTAAAAAATCGTCTGAGGTTAATTTTTTAACAAAATCAGTCACTTGTTTATTCATTTTTTCTCGATCATTTGTATATATGGTCACCCGATGCCGTGCGCGAGAAATGTCAACGTAGTAACTATTTCGACTATTCAGAGCTTGCTGGGTTGTGTCAATATTGATGATTGCCCTATCAACAGTAATTCCTTGTGCTTTGTACTGAGTCATGGCGTAGCCGTGATCGAAATGATTATATTCCATTGCGTTAATTTGCATTGTTTTTTCCCCTGACTTGACAGTTATAGTGTTATTCTGTATTTCGATGATTTTGCCAACTTGTCCATTTTTAACACCGATTCGGTGGTCATTTTGTAAAAATATGACACGGTCGCCAGTTGAAAATTCGCGTAAAGTTTCTGTTCTGTTTCTATCTGCCTGTATTACTTTAAATTCCTGACCTTTTGGCAATGTGCCGCGGCTTATGAGTTCTGCTCTGATTTTATCGTTGATTGCAATTCTGTCTTTGTTACGTGCGGTCAGTATAACAGTATTATCTTGCTCAACAGGAGACAATTCCGTAAATTGCTTTGTAATTGCATTAAACCGCTTGTCGGGCGATTTAATTTGTTTTGTGTCGTTACTGATTAATTCTAGGGATTTTTCAATATCGCCAGTCACGGCTTGTTTTACAGCGTTTAGTAACGTTTGGTTGCTTTTTTGGCGTATGATATCAGTTAATGTACATGTCGCAATTCTATTTGATTGAACCAAATTTGTGTAAGCGTTACCTATGCCAACGGGCTGCAGTTGGCGGGAGTCGCCAACTAAAATAACTTTGGCGTTTTTTAGTTTGGCAGCCTCCTGCAGGTTTAGTATAATTCGATTATCAACCAGGCCAGCCTCGTCGATTATCCATGCCTCGGGTTTAACAGACGGTTTTAGTCCTTGAAAATTCCAGATAGTTTTTTGGGATAGATCCTCACCATCAACAGCGTTACCAGCTTCCTTTTCGAGTTTGTTTAGCATGCTGTGTATGGTTGTTGCTTTCATTTTAGCGTCATTTTCAAGTCCTTCTGCCGCTTTGCCTGTGAACGCTGCCCCACGGACAGTATAACCATTCTGCTCTAGGAGTTGCCGCGATGCTGACAGCATGTAGGTTTTTCCGGTACCAGCTAAACCCTCAACGGCTGTATATTGGTGTGTGGTGGTGCAGATGTGCAGCGCGGCGGTTCTCTGTTCTGCCGACAGTTTTTTATCGGTGGGCAGTTGGCCGTCAATTGAGTTCAGATCGTGACCGGCTTTGTGCGGGGCGATGCCCGGCAGCTTGTTTTGTGAATTCATGACATTTTTGATGATTTTTTGCTCAGTTTCATAATTTTGGCGGGTTGTGTAGTAAATGTTGCCATCATCATTTTTGGCCGCTCCTAGGCGTACTAACGGGTTATTTTGAACGTTTTTGAGATGGGCGTTTAGGTTTGTTTGAAAATCCAAGCGTTCCATGCCGCAGTTCACCCCTTCGGCAAGGGCTGCTCTTTCGAGTTCCCGTTCGCTGAATGCGAATGTTTGATTCTCCAGTCGGTCAATTGCTCGTTGGAATGCCTCGGTTTTTGCCTCGGGCGGCTGTGTTATTGGCTCAGGCTTTTTTTCGATTTTGACGCCGCCGATTTCGTTGATTGTTTCGCGCCAACTCTCGGTTAGTTCTGCGATGTCGCGTTTTTGTTTTGCCTGGCGTGTCAGTATGGTTGCCCTACTGGCCGATTCTGCGCTGTCGGAATTCCATTCGCGAAGTTTTTCGAGGATTTCAGCCCGACGGCTAGAGAATTCATCAATTGTCGCTTGGTCAATTCCCGTGAGTTTGAAAAAGCCGCGTTCGGGATCTGTTATTTCGGTTTCAAATCCTTGTTTTTGCAGGTTTTGGGCTAGCCTGGTACGGTATAGCTGGCCGTAAATGATTTTGTTTTTGTACAAATTCGAATTATCAATTGCGTATATTTTTCCATTGTACTCGGTTTTGTTTAGGACGAAACAATGCGTATGCAGTTGGGGATCACTGTTCCGGCTGACGTGGTGCGTAAATTTGGCCGCTGCCATGTTGCCGGTTTTGATTTGTTGCTCTACTCCGTTTTTAGTTACACGGCAAGCAATTTCGCTTTGTTCAATCTCGGCCAGTGTGTCGCAAACCGCTTGGTCATGTGCCTGCAGGATTGCCGCCTTGACGGCTGGGTCTGTGGTTGTCAAGGCGGCGATTGAAACGGATTTGTCCGCAGAGAAACAGAGGTCCATTCCGGCTCGTTTGGGATTTTCAGCGACAAGTCGCTGAAAATCCCTGCTGACAACCTCCTCTGGTAGGGAGAGGTTTTTGCACAGTTCTCCCTGCCAGGGATCATTTTGCGACATGTCGCGCGTGTAGTAGTTTTGGTCGCGAGTATGATACCGTGCCGCTTGCATACCTGAAACGTTTGCAATTGAAAGCATTTTGCATCACTCCCTACATTTTCATGAATTTGACGGTTGGGGTTGCCGGGGGTTCTGGATTAGGAGGATTAGGAGGATTGGAAGGTTCCGGGGGTGACGGCGGTACCAACTCGGTCGGCTTGGTCGCCTCGGTTTCTACCGACTGATTAGTGAAAATGGAGGTAAATTGCCGCTGAATAAACGGCTCCGCAATAACCGGATAGAATTTTTTAGGCAACGTAATTTTGGCGATGCCGACGTTTGCAATCCGGCAGTATGCGGTTAGATCAGGCAGATTGACGAGTTCGGCTGGCATGACTAGATCCTCAGTCGTGTTTTGTTCGCTGATGCCCTGGTTGTCAGATTCGCGGGCGTTTAGCGTATGGCTCTGGTTTCGGCGTTTGAGTTGGCGTTGGCCGAGAATTGATGAGACGTATTTCGTGGTTTCCGGTTCCGTTAATCGGAAAAACACATTAGTATTGCAGTTATTTACGAACGTTTTTGTGTTAGGTCGGCCGTATTTATCCTCGATTCTCCCCATATCCTGACTGGCTAATATCACGCCTGCGCCTTTCGAACGTCCCACTGTAATTAACTGCAGCAGGCTGTCCAGCCTATTTAATGTGCCGAGTTCGTCTAGTACGAAAAATATTCGTCTATTTTCGGCGTCTGGGAGGCTCAATACGCCACGCGCTAGTATCTCTATGGCCATTGACATTAACGGCCTGAAAATTTTCGAAAATTCCTCGACGTTGAGCAAAAATATGTTTTGTTGCCCTGCAGTCACCCAGTTTTTTAGGCTAAAACCGCCGTCTAAGCCCCTTAGATATTTCATGAATTCAATTCGGTTTGCCAATGTAGTCATGATTGAAGTGACAGTTTCATCGGCTCCGGTCAGGAATTTCAACGCTTCGTGATTTTCTGCCGGTAGTTTTTTAATTTCTGCAGCAATTTCGCCAGGATTTTTCGTAAAAAAATCCCAAATATCTGCGTTTGTCGTGGCGTTTTGGGCTGCTAGGCATAGGATGCCGCTCCGAAAAATAGTCGCGGCACTGTCATAGAAATACGCATTTTTATCGTGTTCTACAGCAAATAATGATTTTGTTAGCACGTCTAATTCAGGCTCGGTTGAAAATTCGTTGAAAAACGACCAGCCTGGGAACCGTTCGTCAAATGGCGAGAAAATCACGTCGTCAGGCTGAGATTGTTTACTAACAAATTCACCTTTCACATCATAAAAAACCATTTTTTCTTTTCTGGCTCGGATTTGTGCGGATAATTGGTTAAGTAAAACGCCCTTTCCACTGCCTGGAGCACCGAGAATTAACACGTGTTTAGTTTCCATAGTTTTAGGTATTATCGTTTCACCAATTTGCAGTCCGTCTGTACCGCTACCAAATTTTTGTAAATTTTTATTGAGGGTTTTAATGTCTGCCATCTCTGAGCCACGTAAAAACGTTTCTTCGGTGCCAATGCTGCCTCTATACATAAATACAGCTAGATAGATAATTGGGACTGATAATGAGACGTAAAATGACCAAATGAGGTATGTTAGGAATTGGCTGTATTGTCCGTCTGTCGCTACGTCGGCCATCAGCCGGTAAACCAGATTTTGTACTTTTTCGGCTGCGGCATATTCCTGTATGATCGGATCTGCGTAATCTATGTATTGGCGTAACTGTGGGTCGAGTTCCAACCACCCCCAGTCGCTCGTAGGGTGATTGGGGTACAGGTATGACAGGAAAAATTTAGCAGTAATTCGTGATTCGATTGGTTCGCCGTTTAGGTCGGTAAAACTACTGGCTAAAACCAGCAATGTTAACATAATAATCTGAGCAATGACCCCGAATTTGACGGCATTTTTGATCATTTTTACATACTGACGAATTTGAAAATAGAACGAGTGTTCGCGTTCATATCTGGGCATTTTTGTTCTCCTCCTCATTATTTGTAAGTTTTTCCATTTGTTGGGAGATTTGTTCGCAGATTGCCTCAGCCTCATTCTCGCCAAAAGCGTTTACCATTAGTTGGTAAAGCATTTGATTGAGGATTAAATTTCGTTTCGTAATTTCTGTTAGATAATGATTTATATTTTGGTAAAAATTAACTTTATCGACAAAACTATCGTTTGGGGTACTCAATAATTTTTGCCTGATAAATTCGCTGGTTTTTAGGCGGTTTTTGGCTGCATGAGACTCGATTTTTTTGCGCTCGGCAGCCGTCACCCGGACGGTAATTTTGTCAATCATGGCATCGTTCATGGTACTGACCTCCTTTTTTTAAATGTCGGGCAGTCAACCCTGTGTAATTTCTGGGTTCGCTGGGGTGTTGTCGGACGAAATGTCGTACATTTTCGTACAAAATGTACGACATTAGCTGACGGCAGAATACGGGAGTTACGCGACACCTGAACGGCTAAAGGCCGAGTCAGGTGTGGTAATTTTATGGAGCGATAGCGGAATAAAATTACCGAGTAATTTAGGGTATGCCTCGCGGCAGGGGCGATAGCCCCTAAGAGCGCCTCCTAACTTAAATATACGATATATAGAGCGAAGCTCTATATAAGTACTAACCTATACTACACTATACTGTGGCAACCAGTGGTATGACAGGTGACATACCACTGGTTGCAGACTTCCTTTAAAGCAATAAAGTCTATGTACTTCCAAGCAAATACTTCGTTTTTGTCAATTTAAGTTGGCTCAACTCAAATTGGTACACGGTCGGCGTATATCTGTCGCCGCGAATGCGATTTTGTAATCGCCAATCGGTAATAACACATACCCCTGACTGGAAGGGGATAATAAACCCCTTCATGGCCAAAATATGAAAGTCGTCCTCTGTGGCTCCCACCATCCGTCGTATCTTCTGTGGAGACCCCACAAATCCATCATCATCAGCCCGCAAAAGAAGATCATAATACAGGCAGCGGCTGGATATTGGCATTGAAAGAAATAGGTCTGTATCGACTATATCTAAGCTAATCATGCGCCTTTTGGCCATTTTTACAGCCTACCCATGTCCTGCAATGTTTTTATCTCTATCTCCTGCACCATTTGCATGAGAGGAATATTTTCTCGGGCTAGGCGTTCAACTTCCGTAGATTGGATTATGATTGCCGCCAAATGCTTTTCTTCTCTTGTGTTATTGATTAATCCAAGAGCTGCTAAACTGTCAGCCGCCATCATAGCCTGATGAAATATCGTTGGATTATTAGCTGATTCAGTGGATGGAAAGGTAAGGATATTGTAGAGTACCGCCTTTGCGAGGGATTCGTTCGGCATTGATTCAAATAGCTCATGAGCTTTATTTGTGTCAAATTTTGATTTACCTTTTCCAAAAAATATTTGCATCAATTTGTTTTTAAGATTATTCATGTGCGTACATCCCCTTCTTTTTTAATAAAAAAGCCCGCCAATACCATCAAGTTGCTGTTGCTACTTGATGATATCTGGCGGGCCTACGCTCACAATCCAGATGCGTTATTTTATTCCTCTTTCGGCGTGGTTTGCCATCACGCCCGATTTCAATTTCGTGGTTTCGTTGGGTTTTTTTAATACTTTCCTCCATGCCCACCTTTACACGCCCTCCCTTACCAAACGTTCAGCCTCGGCGGCAGAGATTAATATGCGCTTGCCGATACGAACGCTTTTAATTTTTTCTTGCTTGACCAATGCGTAAATATACGCCTTGCTCAAAAGTCCGGAAAAAACCTCATTTCTTAATTGTTCAAGATCGTAAAAATTCTTTTTTGCACTTGTTTGCATAATGATTATCCTCCTCCAATTTTGGGGTAATGAGGGAACCATTATGGTTCCCCCCACTATCCACGTTATACAGTGACCAATATCTGCCTGACGCACTTGATGCACTCTCGTTTACCGTTGTAATAATGCCACTCGTTGCTGTCGAGCAGTGCTTCAGAAATTTTTTTCAATACCTCCTGCTCCTCTTTTTCAAGACTTTTCAGAATTTGGGATAATTCGATTTTCTTCACTTTTTATAAACCTCCATGATTTTCAATTTTATTTTAGGCTTTTTCATTTACATTTGTATTTTCGATGTTGTTATTAACAAAGCATTGAACCAATTACTTTGTTAATAATATTTGTGCTCGTTTACGTTCGGCTTGCCATAACAGTTGGATGCCTTCATATATTTTTTTTGCTGCATCCTCATGGATATCAACAAATTCTTCTTCTACGGTCGGGAGTTCGTCCTTACCCTCATATTTCCAGCCTTTTTTTTCTAAATTTGTCATTGCTGCTTGCACGACAAATCTTGCATATTGGTTGGCCGTTAAAAGTATGTCCTCATTGCGATAAAAACTATCGCGAACAATTTTAATCGCGTCATAAGACACCGTGTGTATTATCCCGATAAGTAAAGGGTTGTTAATTTTCCCGCGTATCAAAGACCAAGCTGCAAAAGCTTCTTCGACTGTTTCGGGCGGATAATTAGTATATCTACCCCTCTTACCACTGCTCCGCTCCGGTATCGGAATTAATCCCGCGTTCTCATAGTTGAGCAAAACTCTTCGAGACACATTTGCCCCAATTTGTTGTAATTCTTTACAAACCTCATCCGGTGTTACTGTTCTCCCCCCATTTCTTTCATCTACAATTTCATCTTCCATGTTAACTTTACATCACTTAGTATTAATTGTCAACAGGTAATTTTATTGCCCCGCTAATTCTAGATGCTTCCACCTGTTTTCATATAATTACATACCGTATTGCCCCACAAATCGCCCCACAAAACAAAAATTTCGGGACGCTGCGTCCCGAAAGCCTTGATTTTTCTGGCACGCCTGGAAAGAATTGAACCTTCGACCAACCGCTTAGAAGGTGTCAATATTGTTTTTGTTTACGTTTGGTTATGTTTGAAAACGCTTGTTTTATAAGGGTTTTGAGGTTTTTACTTCTTAGAACATTCGTTCTTTTTTGAGCTCTTTTTTGAAAATAAACGGCAAATAAACGGCAAGTTTACATAGCTGTTATGGTGCGTATTTATTGGGTTTATGGCATGTCCAAAAATCGAATAAACGGCAAATTCTGTTTTTAGCTTATCACCGTAAACTATAAACCGCCTTCCGTTCAATCAGCTTCCTTTTCATTTCAATTAAAGCATTGATCATTCTACTATATTGGAGATTCTCATTTATTCTGCAGACCTCACTTATAAAAGCCTCTGTTTTAGATATCACTTCATTAACTAGTTCATCAAAACTAATCTGCTCATTTGACCAGTTAGGATAATTAACTTCAGTCAGTTGAACTATTTCTAAATCTGATGAACCATCGACTTTTTCTGCCTCAATTACACTAGCAAAAATTAAATCACCTTTTTTCCTGAATTCGACCCAAATATTATAGGATTCAACATCACTAATTAAAAGATAATCTGAACTGAGTAAAATGAAACATGCCCTTAAAAGCCTTTCAAGCCAGCTCGTAATGGATTCTAAGCCCTGCTCACCATCTTTTAAAATTTTATTATGATAATTACCATATCTGTTTTTATTGAATACCATTTCAAAAAAACCTTCTATATGAAAATCTTCACTCGACAAACTCCTTATCTCTTCGAAAGAATCAGTTATACGGTAATTTATTTTAAACAACTTAATTACCTCCAATCCCCTTGGCCATCACATAATAATAAAGCGGGAATTATTTAAGAATTTATCCTTCAAGACATCAATATTTATTTAGAATTTTGTTGGCAAGATCCTACTACGTCTATCCACGAGATCACAGACTGTTAAGAGCCGAGTTCCATTAATCCATTTCTTTCGATAAGCAATACGCCAATGTTACTGACTGCGTCGATTTTGAATGTCTGCTTAAATTTCTGCAAATCCAACTGCTTAGCTGCCTCATTAGAGAAATAGTTCATATCACCTAAATGATCTTCCTCTACAACAAGGTCCTCTGCTGACTCAACAACCCCCGCAACTTCTGTAGCACCGAAGCCATAATAAGGTATAAGACTTGATACAATATTAGTAAAGATATTGCATAGGCGCAATATAATTTTGTCTCTTTGTTTTGTACCATAAGAATCGAGAACATCATACCTATCTACTGAAAACATTACTTCTTTCCATTCATTATATTTTTCGATGATTGATAGTCTTGCTTCTACAGTTTTCCTGAACCAGTCCGCTCCTAAAGTTATAGAAGGAGAAAAATGGCTTGCTAGATCATTGATAATGGACTCATATTCCTTATTTTCTTTAGCGTAAAGAGTTTTGGAATCGCCAAACATCCAAACCGGCCCATCAATCCAGTACGTATATTCACCTTCATTAGAATGATTAAATGTCCATCCTATTTTGTAAAGAGAATCCAAAACTGCCCTTAAAATATCTCTATTATTTCGATTTGAAAGAAAAACAAATTGTATTTTTGCACCCATTTATCCACCTGCTTCACTAGCACATCTCTGCCGATTTCGATAAAAATTCCTCTGTATCCGCTGACTATCACTTACCATGAAAAATTAAACACTTCAAAGTGTCTAAAGGGATTCAATGGGGATGTTACTAAAATAAGCGGACTCAAAATATCATACAACTTGGATTCTCTAAAAGAATCATATCTTCTTAACGTGATTTTGACCTCTTTATTTTCAGAAAAATGCATTTCACTTATATATTGATTTTTTTTAAATGATAAAACTTTCATCTTATCTTTATTAAATATATTTACTAACTTGAAGTTGTTTTTTTCCATAGTTTTAATGAAGAAATCTTCCATTTCCCTTGTCTGATTTTCAAATATGAAATCTTCTATTTTTTCTATTTTATCATAGCTATTAAAGCTTATACTTTTTGTATTATAGACCTTTCCATAAGCTCTAAAATCTTCTTTGATTTTTGCACTTTCCTGTTCTAATTGTATATTTTTTTGCATTATACTTTCTTTGTTTAAGATGTAGTAACCTGAAATATACATATTTAAAGCAGGACCTATAAACAAAACTATCCCTATAGTATAAACAATGCCTCGAATTAAATTCTTTTCAAATTTTGATTTTGTTATATCATTATTTGAGGCTTTTTTATTCAAACATTGGTAATAAAATTCTTTTATACAACTTATAGGCATTTCTAAAGCTTCGTAAATAGCGTTTGCTTTCGAATTTCTCTGTTCATAATTAGGCGGAGAAGTAATGATTACATATAAAACAAAAAGATACTTTACTACAATTATTGGTAATAAAAGTATTACTAGTAATGATAATAATATTAGTTTTATGCCTTTAAAAAATAAATTCAATATCTTATAAAGAATACCCACTTCAATCTTTTTTCCTTCCTAGCAAAAAAGGCCCTTTATATATTACCAGATTTCTCGCATATTCTTTCACCGTCAACGTCTTCGTGAGTTAGAATTAATGTCCACTGTAATGTTTCATCAAATATATATATATCCTCAGGCAGATATTCTAGATTATCCATCAAGTCTTCAAAAGTTAACTTTAGTACAGTATCTTTACCAAACTTCCAATATTCCGGGATCCAGATTTTTTCCTTTGAATGTATATCCCAAAACGCCAAAACTTCTTTTATCGCAGATCGGTAACTATCAAACTCTTTAAAATTGATGCATTTAGCACCAATCAAGCACTCCCATAAATATCCTGTGTAGCACATTCCATCAGAGAATTGTCTTATAGTCTCAATATATATTTCTTATAATGATCGGAATCAATATTTATAAATTTTTTAATATATTCGGCTCTATATTGATTCGCGTCTTTTTCGGGCATCATTTCAACTTTGATTTTAAACTCTTCAAAGGCCAATTTCATCTAATAACCTGCTTTCTTAACCTAATAATTAGCCCAAACCCATTAGGTGTATTCAGAGTAGTAATATGCTTCCACAATTAAATCCTTTTTTGAAATACTGGAATTAATTACAACGAATTTTTTCCGTTGGCCTCTCTTTATACTTTCTTCCATCCTATTCTTATTTCACTCTCATGATAAAATTCAATCACATAATTAGATTCCGAACAAAAGATCCATGTGTCAAAACTAACTGCTGTAACATCATCAATAGCATTAAGAAACCTTTCCAAAGTGGTACTTACCGCTGGCAAAGATACTTCATCCCACAATATGTACATGTTCATGTCTAGATTCTTAGTACTATTCAACAGCTTCGATAATTCTTTACTTCCTACTTTCTTAAATTGAATCCCCGTGTTATCCCAATCTATTCTACCCCATTGGGTCAGAGGAAATTGGTTAAGCATAGAAGTAAAAATCTCTTTTGTTTCTTTCTCATCATAAATTTTATAATCATTTCTCAGAGCTATGATGCATTCTTCAGATAGAGTTAAATTCATTAAAATCCCGCCCTATATTAGATAAGTTAGCCGAATTTCATACCCATATCCACTTAACTTACCTGGATTCAAGTAAACTATTAAATATCTTTGTCACTTTGGCATATCCAACAATATGGGATCCTTCCTGTATTATCAGATTTTCTTATATCGATGCCCCATAATTTCGTAGTAGGTCGAATAAAAAATACTTATTGTAAATCCCCGCATGCCCAAGCGCAGTGACCCCATTAGCGTCACGAGAATTAACATCGGCTCCATGGATCAAAAGCAATTTAACCATCCTTTCATCCCCCATAACAACTGCATGTTCTAAATACGTTGCCCCATTACGATCTTTTTCGTTAATATCCATTCCTAAACTCAATAAATATTCAATTATATCGTAATTCTGCTTATTCAACATAGCTCTATATATAGTGTCATAACTAGGCTGCGCGCCTAGGTGAATCAACTGTTTCACCATTACTAAGTTCCCAGAGGATGCAGCTGCGGACAATGCACCCCCATCGTGCAGATTGACATTAGCCCCAGCTAGTACTAGTTCATTAACTACCTCAATATAACCGTTAGTTGCAGCTGCAGCTAACGCGGAGGTTCGTGAAACAGCATCTACCTTCGCTCCCGCAGATAATAATTGTTTAACTGCATTCAGGTTACCTTTTTCTGCCGCCCTCATCAAAGGTGTTACGCCATTTCTGTTTGATTTATCGACATCCGCACCGTTATTAAGAAGTAGCTTGATTACTTCAACATTTCCTACGCCGGACGCAACCATTAATGGAGTGAGCCATTCCCCTGCATTTATATCGGCACCGTCACTAACTAACTGTATAATACTTTCAGTATCACCAATACTGACAGCTTCCAACAAATCTGTGGGTCTTGCCCCAGACTCCACTAAGGTTTTAAATATATCGGGCTTATTACCGGCTAAAGCTAACGGCGATTCGAATGATGGCTTCAGCCCTGTTTGCAATCTCTTGCAGTTTAAATCTGTTCCATTTAATGCAAGTAATTTTACAATCTTCAAGTCATTAGATTTAATAGCTATTAGAATTGGCGTTTCTCCTGAATTATTCCCAGTATTGGGATTAGCTCCTATCTTTAATAATAGTTCTGTCATCTCCGCGTTTCCCTTTTTAACACAAGCTATAAGTGGTGTATTGCCATATTTACCATACTTTTTGTTAACATTGAATTGATCTCCATATTGAATAATATATTTTATATCACCCAATGCAACGGCCTCGTAAACATTACTAACTTTGACGCCCGAATTCAAAAGAACCTTTACTACCTCGTAAGTCCCTTGATCCAGCGTTTTCGATAATACAGTTTCCCCCTTAAATTGAAAGGTTAAGTCTGCCCCAGCAGCTATTAACAGTTTCATAACTTCCGCATGTTTGATTGCATTCATTGCGGGACTACTAGCAGTTTCAAAAATTACATTGTACGATTTCCTATTAACGTCAGCCCCATATTTCAGGAGAACTTCTACAATCTGCGTTTGCCCATAATTAGCAGCTATCATCAGACCTGTTTCTTGGGAAAGGATGTTTTGATTAGGATCAAATCCCCCCTCAAGTAGCTCTCCAGCCTTTACGGCATCACCTCTTATGATCGCCTCAAACATCAAACCTGTTTCACTTGCTATTGCACTGCTCGTAATAAGACAAAACAAAATTACTAGAATGATTTTTTTCATAATAGCCACTCCTTTGGTAGTTCCAATTTTCCGACCTTACAGAATCGCATGTACAACTTTATTCAATCTTCACCTATAAAATTCATGAAATGGCGTTTCCGGGCGTTTGCTACAAAACGGACAATTCACATCGCCACATTTATGCCCTACCCATTCATTACAATTAGGGCAGAAGTTGCAGTCATATTTATCAAAATACACTAAAGGATAATTGCACGTTTCGCATTTGTCCTTCAAAACAACTCCGCCAATTCTCCATTTTCCACAGAGTATTACTTCTCTTTTCTTTCTGATTTCCCAGATTTTCATTTCATCACCGTTGGATTACCAACATTGCTTATTTTTTCCATTATCTATCTTCTTCCTAAAAAGTTACTTTCCCTTTAAATTCAGGCATACGCGGCTATACTTGTTCAATTATAGAGGGCGGGAAATTATCCCGCCCCACGCTAATTAGCTCTTAATATACTAGTTTTCTGGTAATAAGCCTATCAACAAAATCGGAACAGGTATGGGAAGTAACTTAAAATATTTATTCGCTAAATCAAACTCCGCCATATTGTGAACGCTCTCTACCCGGGTTGGGAAAAAAGTGGCCGGCCTCGTTGGAACTATTAAAACTGCCAAAGACAATAAGTTATGTGTTAATCCATAGTGGAATTTATAATAATCTCTGTATAATGTGGCACTATTTCCGAACTGTATTTCGATAAACACGTCGCTCTTTCGAAAGTCTCCAATAAGCCTCGGATTATCGTATAGTAAAGGTTGCTTTTCCCACGAGAATTTTGCAAATTCTTGCTCAAATGCTTTGTTATAAGCAGTTTGATGTTCTAATATTTTCTCCCCAGCTAATATTTGAAAATGGCTTTGCCACGTGATGTTAGATATGCATGCTTCTATCTCTTTTATTTCATCGATATTATTTAGCAGTTTGGGACTACAAAAGAAATATTCCTTAATGTGCTTCATCTAAACCACCTCTATCCAAATAAGCTACTTTATAAAATACAACTCTATTTTCATCATTTTAACTAATCATTAATATATTCTTGCATGCAATTATAAGCGTGGTGATTCATATCGCCACCACCCCTAGCTTGAGTATATCGTTTAAAGCTATGTTCTATTTCTACTAGCAACGATGCCGGATTATCCTTTTTCAATTTATTTAGTTCTACTTTTGAATTTTTAATGTTAAATAGCCCTCCAAGCCCAATAGAAGTGGCGGCCAATGCAATAATTTGTGTAGTAGGGATATCGAAAACACTCCCTAATGAAAGCGGAGCCGGAAATCCCATAAAGGTAGTACCACACCATTTTTTAACTTTAATTAACTCTGCGCTATCCTGATATTCACGTTTTGCCTTTTCTAGTTCTTTAACTTTATTTATAATAGAATCATATCTTACTACTGGATCCTCTAAGGACTGTAACTCTTCGTACAATTCCTCAGCCTTATTTCGAAAATTAGATATTTCATCTCGTCTTTTCTCTCTAAATGTTACAATTTTTTCTGCAGGAACCTCATAAATGTTTATCGGAGTAATCTCTCCGATAAGAAGGCAAAATAATGCAAAAGGATCGTTAATATTCTCGCTACACCCACCAACACCGCACGGCAACAAAAATTCATCGATATTACCATCTAAATTGAAATAGGTCGTTGCAGTCCAAGGTGCCCACGAATCGGTAATTAAGTCTAATTTATTTTTCTTGGCGATTTCTGTAGCAAGAAATAACATGTAATTCGATGCTAATCCTGTCGGTAAATCTATCCACGAATCTGTTTCTTGGTACCCCAAGGTGTGAATGTCAATGAATTTCTTTACCACTTGATACTGAATTAGTTTACCAGTAGTGATATTGAAAAAGTTTACCACCTGTGTAATTTTGACAATGAAAAAGTTTACCACTTAGTCCCTAAATATAGG
>Ga0316613_10001444_pt1 | contig 16281 bp, 14 predicted proteins | sample OWC_soil_day10_C_2_FD_207647 | JGI IMG/M metagenome (GOLD analysis project Ga0316613, IMG submission 207647) | Wetland soil microbial communities from Old Woman Creek delta, Ohio, United States - OWC_soil_day10_CT_b | ecosystem: Environmental > Terrestrial > Soil > Wetlands | place: USA: Ohio...
CGAGGGACTCGGCGGACACTCCGCGAGCGTGCATGCGACTCGAAGAACCCTTGCCTGAGCGCGGCGGACGGGCAGCCGAGTTGACGTGCAAGTCGCAGCCAATGGGACTGCCCATTTCAACCGGCGCCGTCGCCGGCTGCTTGCCGCGCTACTGCTTGGGCTCCAGGCTGCCGGTGTTGTCGTTGTGCCGTCCGAATGGCAACGCTTCGCCGGGCGCAACTGAGGCGCGACGCCGCCGTACCGGGCCGACGCCGAGTAGGACCGCGGCCCGCCGACTTCAAGGGCAGCTGACGGGCGCCCAACCTCTGGATCTGGAAGTCGGCAATGGGTCGACGTGAGCCATTGGCCTCAACGATTGCGTTGCCACAATGCAGACCCACAGACTGAGTACCGTTGCCGCTGACATTGGTGGCAAACGGTCTCGGCCGTCGGCTGACGCTTTTTCGCGGGCGGCCCTACGGTGTCCGACCCGGCCATCTTCGCGTCGTTGGCGTAACTCTTCGTAGCGCCAGTTGCTGCGGACCGTGATCTGTGGCGCTTTACTGCAGCAGGCGTTACGAGAGGCCAATGTCGCGCCTCGCGCAACTCGAGACCGCAAGGAGCATTCCCAAGGTGAGCCACGCGTGCTTGCAGAGCGCGCAGCACATCCTTGTTCGCCCTGCACGATAGCAGGTTGCCACCGTCCGCCGATCGGCGGTCACAGGACAGGCGCGCACCCCTCCAGCCACTGCCCGGCAAGCGCGACCGCCGCATCGGCGTCGGCCGCGGTGCCGTCAGCGCCGATCGTTCGCCACAGTGCCGGGTCGATGGTGAACGGGTGGCCGCCGACCATAACGCGCAGCCGGGCGCAGCGCGGATCGGCGCGGACCAACTCGATCAGTTCCTGCACTGCATGCAGGTGATAACCCATCGTCGCCGAGATGGCCAGCACGTCGGCTGCGCGCTCGACCAACGATTGCACGACGGCGGCGTGCGGCGTGTTCGCGCCGCAGAAATACGAATCCCAGCCAGCCATCTCGAAGAAGTCTGCGACCATGCGGGCACCGAGATCATGCAGATCGCCGCTGACGCAGGCGACGATGACGCCGCGCCCGCAGCGCTCGGCGCCGGGCACCCGCAGGAGCAGCTGCGACATCACGATCTGGGTGGCGGCGCTGCAGAAATGCTCCTGCGCGACGCTGATCTTCTTCAGCTGCCACAGGCGGCCGATCTCTTGCAGAGCCGGCTGAAAGACCTGTAGGTACAACTGTTGTACAGGCTCACCGCGGTCGGCGGCGTCGAACACCAACTGGCCCGCCGCCTGGCGGTAGCCGCCCAGCATCGAGTGCACATACGCCTGCACCAGCGGCGTCAACCTCTGACCCGGGTCGAGGAAGCTGGCGGCCGTGCTTGGCATCGCCGGAAGCGCGGTACGCGCGCCTTCAATCATCGCGACCGCGGAGGCGGCCACCGTTAGAGGCATCTGCTCGCGCACCACGTCGGCCATGCAGTCGAGGTGGTGGTCGAGGTCCTCGCTGCTGATGCCGAGATGATGCAGCAGCACCTTGACCCAGCCGATGTAGTCGTTGAAGAGCGCCGGACTGCTGACATCGAGCGCGTCGGCCAGATGCAAGAAATGGTAGACGGCATCCTGGCGCGACTTGCTGCGGCCGGCGGCGCCGTAGCGCGCGCGCAGCTTCGGGTGGCGGCCGAACTCGCACGCAACCACCGCGTCGGCCAGTGCATCGGCCTGATCGCGCACCTGGTGGCCGGAAGACAGGACGAGCGTGTCGGTCATCGCCACCTCAATCGCAGACGACTTCGAATTCGTGGTTGCGGGTTTCGCGACCGAACAGTTTCAAGCCTTTCGGGATGCCACGGTGCGACTCCCGGTAGCCGTGACCGCGGTGCCAAGCGCGGTAGTAGTCGCCGCTGCGCCAGTGGGTCACGAGCCAGATCTCCTGTGGCCGGTCGAGCGGGCACAGCACCTCCATGCGAACGAAGCCGGCCGCGCGCTCAACGTGGTGCGGGCGCTCGCGGAAGGCGGCCTTGACTTCGGCCTCCATTCCGTTGGCGACAACGAAGCGACTGAGGGCTACAAAACCGCGCGGCGTCGGCGCAAGCGGCAGTGAGGGGGCTACCGCCGGCGTCGACGCCGCGACGCAATTCCCGCTCGCTACATTGTTCATCGCCCTTGGTCTCGCAGCAGGCCTCAGCCCGCTACTACAAGCGCAATCATCGCGCGAAAACGACGCACCGTCTGCAGCACCTTTCCGTTCGACTGCCGCCAGGATTGACCTGCCTCAAGTGCCGCGGACCCTGCGCCCCTGTCGAGACACCGCCGGCGGTGCGGGCGCCGCGGACGACCTGATGGGTTCGTCGCTCGCGTTTGCCGCGCAGGGTCATCGACGCACAGGGTCACTGGAAGCTGCCGCTCGCCCGACGCCGAACAGCCGTCATCACATCTACGAACGTGTTGGGCGCTCTGATGTCGCTGAAGCACACAAGACTCAGCAGACCTTCCTGTCGCCTGCGTCGCGCAGCTTGCTGCTGAGCATCTTTGGCGCTGTCAGGCATACCTGCGTCACAGCAGACCCCCTAGAATCTGCGGCCCCGGCGACGTTGCGTCGCCACCGTCTGATTCGCCCAGGGATCATCCATGATCGATGTCACATTGGACACAACCGAGCAGCACGACGCCTTTTGTCGAGCACTGACTGATCGTGGCATCCGCTCCGCGCTGGCGCTGCTCAACGACAGGACTTCCTTCCGCTTCACGGCCATCTACAAGCTCGTCGGCTCGGTGCTGCGCGCGCAGCATGCGTACGACCGCACCTCCGAATACCGGACCTGGCTGATGGTCGTTCCGCTCGAACGAAGCTTCTGCCAATACGCCGTCGAACGCGGTGAGTTCATGACCTCCAGCGTGTCCGAAGATCCCCGTCTCGCCAACCGGCCTTATGCCGGCATGGTCGAGGCCTACTACGGTCAGTTGCTCCTGCGTCCGGACGGCACACCCTACGGCACCTTCATTCATTTCGACCTGGAATCGCGCAGCATCGCTGCGGATGAGATCGACTTCCTGCGCGAGACGGTTCCGCTGTTCATGAAGCAGCTGGCGTGAGGATGGTCCTGGTGGCGAATCTGCAGTCGCTGCCCGTCCCTGACAATGCCCCCACCCAGCCTCGGGGAAAGGCCCTGACTCGACCTCGCTATCGAGGGCCTGGGTCAGCAGCCACCTGAGCTACACGTGGCCACCCGGACCACAAACAGCGGTTCGATCTGCGTCCCCCGATGCTGACGCAAGTACGCCTCGGCACGCGCGCGGTCTGGGCCCAGCCTGGCCTCGAAGCCGTCGGCATGCGTCACCAAGTAACCCTTGAGGATGCACCCTGCGGGTAGCTGATGGGCAATGGTCATGTCGTCCCTCCTCAGGCCCAAGAACGCTGAACACAGCTGTTCGGTGGACACGCGTGGTGACCTGAGCCGCCAATCCAAGACCAGTCGGGGATTGCGTTGCGTCCTGGTACCTTGGTCAAGGTCTACTTTCAGCCTTGATTTGGAGCAGCTGGCCGGCCGCTGTGGGTCGGCCGGTGCCACGCACGCGGATGGAATCACCGTCGGACAGCCGTCTTCCACGTTGCTACGCGTGCCACCCGCCACCCGCGGCAGGTTTGTCGGACATTTCCGCCTGGTGACGAAGGTTGGCTTCCGGACACGTGATTGCCGATGTCAGGTGCAGGGCCAGGTTCGGCGGATTCAGACACCCGCTCCTGCGCCGCCAGTGATGTCTCTAAATTGCTCGTCAGAGGGCGCGCCGGGAGCTGTGCGGTTTGCTAATCCTTGGGAGCGAAGGGGTCAAGGTTTGCGGTCTTTGTGCCGACAAGGGCTCGAGCACGCAAAGGTGCTTCCCGATCCTCAAGCCCGCGCCGGCGCACTGGACGCAGGCACCAGCGCGTTGCGGATCGCGTCGTCGATCTGCTCCATCCACACGAACGCGAGTTGCGCGCGCACATCCGCTGGAATGTCCTCGAGATCGCGCTGGTTGCGCGCCGGCAGCAACACGGTCTTGATGCCGGCACGCTGCGCGGCCAGCACCTTTTCCTTGACACCGCCGATCGGCAGCACCAGCCCACGTAGGCTGATCTCGCCGGTCATGGCAACGTCGCTGCGCACCGGCTTGCCGGTCAGCAGCGAGGCGAGCGCCACGAACATCGCAATGCCGGCGCTCGGTCCATCCTTTGGCGTGGCGCCCGCCGGCACATGAATGTGCACGTCCGACTTCTCAAGCAGCTCGGCCGCGACGCCCAGCGATTCGGCGCGCGCCTTGACCAGCGAAAGCGCGGCTTGCGCGCTTTCCTTCATCACGTCGCCGAGTTGTCCGGTCAGGATCAGTCGACCGTCGCCGGGCGCGCGGGCGGCCTCGACGAAAAGGATGTCGCCGCCCACCGGTGTCCAGGCCAGGCCGGTGGCCACGCCGGGGATGTCGCTGCGCATCGCCACTTCGGCCTCGAACTTCTGCGCGCCGAGAATGGCATGCAGGTCTGCGGCATCGATGCGCAGACGCTGGACGCCGCCCTCGGCAATGCGTACCGCGGCATGGCGCAGCAGGTGGCCGATCTCGCGCTCCAGGTTGCGCACGCCGGCCTCGCGTGTGTAGTCCTCGATGATGGCCAGCAACGCAGCGTCGCTGATCTCGCACTGCGCGGCATCTAGCCCTGCCGCTGCGAGTTGGCGGGCCAGCAGGTAGCGGCGCGCGATTTGCAGTTTCTCCTGCGTTGTGTAGCCTGCGAGTTGGATCACCTCCATGCGGTCGCGCAGCGGCCCGGGGATGGTGTCGAGCACGTTCGCCGTGCAGATGAACATGACTTGCGATAGGTCGAACGGCACCGCCAGGTACGTGTCGCGGAAGCTCGCATTCTGCTCAGGATCGAGTACCTCGAGCAGTGCAGACGACGGGTCGCCGTGAAAGCCGCCGGCGCCGAGCTTGTCGACCTCGTCGAACATCATCACGCAGTTGCGCGTGCCGACCTTGCGCAGCATCTGGATCACATTGCCAGGCAGCGCGCCGATGTAAGTGCGCCGATGCCCGCGGATCTCCGCTTCGTCGTGCACGCCGCCCAGGCTGACGCGTGAGAACTCGCGTCCGGTGGCGCGCGCGATGCTCTGCCCCAGCGAAGTCTTGCCCACCCCCGGCGGCCCCACGAAGCATAGGATCGGGCCGCGGCCCGACGGATTGAGCTTGCGCACCGCGAGGTATTCGAGGATGCGCTTTTTGACCCTCTCCAGCCCGAAATGATCTGCATCGAGAATTCGCCGGGCCTCGGCAATGTCGATCGGTGGGCCGTCCTCGATGGTCCACGGCAGCTCGATCAGCCAGTCGAGGTAGGTGCGCAGCATCGAGTATTCGCCAGCCGCCTCTGGCATGCGCTCGAGGCGCTTAAGTTCCTTGCGTGCCACCTTGTCCACGTCCTCGGGCATGCGGGCCTTGGTGATGGCCTTGTCGAGTTCGGCAATCTCCGCGCCGCCTTCGTCGTCTTCGCCCAGCTCCTTTTGGATGGTGCGCATCTGCTCGCGCAACAGGTGCTTGCGGTTCATGTCGCCGATCGACTCGCGCGTGCGCTGGTCGACGTCGCGCGAGACCTTCAGCACCTCCATGCGGCGCGCCAGCACCAGCAGCACCTGGTCCAGGCGCACCTTCAGATCGAAGGCTTCGAGCAGCGCCTGCTTCTCCTCGAGGGGGATGTCGATCATGCCGACGATGAAATCGGCGAGTTGCGCCGGGCTGTCCACGCCTTGCAGCGCGGCCGCCAGTTCGGTGGGAACTTGGGGCAGCAGTTGCAGGACCTCGAGGGCCCGCTGTTTGAGTGCACGCCCGCGGCCTTCGATTTCCGTATCGAAGCTCTCCGGGTCGTCGATGTAGTCGACGCGGGCGACGGCGAATGGCTGGTCGTCCAGGAACTGCAATACGCGAAAGCGCCGCAGGCCTTTGCAGATGATGTGGTGCACGCCCTCGGGGGTCGTGACATAGCGCAGCACGCCCGCACTCGTACCGACCCAGTGCAAGTCGTCGGGCCCTGGGTCGTCGGCATCGGCCTTGCTTTGAAACAACACGCCGATGGGTTGTTCCAGGCGCACCGCTTCCTGCACCGCGGCGCGCGCGCGTTCGCTGCCGATCGTCAGTGGCAAGACCATGCCCGGGAACAAGACGGCGTTGCGCACCGGCACGATGAGCAGCGCATCCGATGGCAGTGGTCGTGTCGTGACCAGCGCCTGCGACGTCGAGTCGGCTGCTTGTCGGTCAGTCGGGTCGGGTCGCCCGGAGCGCATGTCGGAGCTCGTGTCCTGGATCATGGCTGCGCCTCATCGGTCTTTCGCAGTCTCAGCGTCAGGCATCCCTGGGCCAGCTCCGGAGCGCCGATCTCAAGGCGCCCTTGCGGCAGCGGGATGCGACGCTCGAAAGCACCGTAGGGGATCTCCAATTGCCGTACGCGATGGCGCAATCCTGAAATTGAAAGGGGCCGTACGCCACGCACGACCAGCGTGCCCGGCTCGTGCGTGACCTGCACGCGTTCTGGTGCCACGCCTGGCATGGCGACAACGATCACGATCTCGCCCTCGTCCTCGAAGACATCGACGGGCGGTTCCCATATGGCCAGCGCGCGTTGCGACGCACTGGGCTGAAAGAACTGCCGCTGCAGCCGTTCGGCCTTCACGATCACCTCGCAGGCGTGGATCCACATCCAGCCGGTCGGATCATCCTGCTTCGACATCAGATTCGCTCCAACGTATTGCAATGCGACGGCATCACCTACCCAACAGTCGTGAGGGCCCCAGCATGCTGCGAATACGCCCGAGCGTCAAATCGTTGAGACCCCGCCAATGCCTCTGAAGTGACGAAGTGAGGTCCAACCAGCGTGCGATCCGGAGCTCAACACTCAAGTGATCGCCAGCAACTGATGTATTCAGTGTGACTGCTGTGGCCGGGAGCCCCGCTGGCTCCGACATGTCGATACTCAGTCCGCCATGTTCAAGAGATGCATCGCGCTCACAGGCTCCCCTTGGCTGCCTTGACGACAACGACTTTGCCGGGCGGCTAACGTTCCGGTACAGCCACACCGGGCGCCCTTCCATCGATCCTGTGCGCTCTTCAGCGTTGCCGCCTCGGCAGGTGGACATGTGTCCGATCAAATCGATCGGTCGGGAACATCATCTTCAAGGCTCAAGCGGCAGAACCACCGGTAGGCGGGCACGAACCGATCAGGGCTGCATCGCGAGTTCAACTCGTCCTTCAGATACGCCGAGGTGCGGAGTTCTTCTGACTGATTTCGCTGACGGTCGTACCGGCATCCTGCGGCGTTTCCACAGCGAGATCGCCCAGCGAAACGATGCCAACGAGCCGGCGCTCGGCATCGATCACCGGCAGCCGGCGCACCTGATGGTTGCCCATTAGGTGCAAGGCTTCGGCAATGTCTTGTCCGGGTGAGCAATACAGGACAGCCTCCGTCATCGCGGCGGAAACGCAGTCCATTTCAAGGTTCAGTCCGCTGGCGATACCGCGCACGACGATGTCCCGGTCGGTCAGCATGCCAAGCAGTCGCTTGCCGTTACATACCGGCAACGAGCCCACGTCCAGCTTCGCCATGATTTCCGCTGCCCGCTTCAAGCTCTGCTGAGGTTCGATGACCCGGACTTCTTCGGTCATGACGTCGGCGACTCGTTTCATCATGTGGCTCCTTTGCAGAGGTGTGGGGTGCCCGGCCCTTGACGCACGTCGCTGTGCGGCAGTGCGGACGCGCGCGTCAGCCGACCCGCCAGATGCGGACTCGAGCGCCGAACTCTCGGTTTGCAGGTCACTGCCTCCTTTTGCCAGGCTCTGTCGCGCCACTTCGGAGCTCTGCCTGCTACTGCGACGCAAGAGCTGCTGGCGTCGGCCGGCGTCCAGGCCCGGCGTCGCGCGCATGTCGGTGTCGACCAAGCCGCGGTCGATGTCGCGATGTGCCTGTTCGATCACCGGATCGGCGCGGTGCTCGTTTGCGTCGGCCGGGACTTGAGCGCGCTCGTGCGGCAGCAACCCGTCGCAGCCACTTTCCGGGGTCGTAGCCGAGGAAGCCTTGTCGGGCTGGAGATTCATCTTGGATCGGGAAGTCATATTCGTATCCGGGTGCTAGGTACAGGGGTGTGCGTCTGCTGTTGCAGCCGCACCCTGATCGAAAGTCGTTGATCTGACCATCAGCCCTTGCTGGCGACGATCAGGCGGTTGTCGACCGCGACGACACCATCGACGGCACGGGCCAGCGATGTCGCGCGTTCGCGCGAGCCGGCGTCGGGCGCCGTACCGCTCAGCACGACATGGCCGTCGCGCGTGTCGACGTCGATCTTGATAGCCTTCAGTTGGTCGTCGGCGGCCAGCGCTGCGTTGATCTTGGTCGTGATCATTGCGTCGGTTGCGGCCGTAGCGACGGTTGCCCCGGCGTCGTTGGCGGCGCGCTTCACCTCGTTGGCGCCGGACTTCGTGCTGGCAACTGCTTCATCGACCTTCTGGCCGACGGCCTGGTTGTCGCGCGGACTGCAGGCGGAAAGGGCGATGGCGGCCAGCGCGGTGGGTACGACGTAGTACAGGGAGCGATTCATATCAACCTCCTTCGCATGTGACAGCCGCATTGCGGCGGTGTTTGAAGCTTAGGAATGGGACCGTCGACTGCGAATCGGTCTGCGCCGCGCCTTGGTGTCGGACGACGCCGACAAGATGGGCGTCGCGTGAGTACGACGATCAATGCTTCAGGGTGAACCCTGGGTCGGAGGCTGCAGATGCAGTCGTACAGCGGACTGAAAACCTATCGCCAGGCCAAAGCGGCGGCTGGCGAGTCAACCACAGGGCACTTCATGGCTCTCCCGGACAGGTCTTGGCCCGGTCTCGGGTCTCTCGGGTCCGATCAAGGGCGGTTGAATTCCCCGGCTGAATTCCCTATCTCCGACGACGCACGCCTTCATGAAGCTGGACTCGTGGCTGCGTACGCCGCTGCGGGTGCTGCGGGTGCTGCGGGTGCTGCGGCTGCGTCAATGGCGTCACCCCTCGCGAATCTATCGCGAGATGCGCGCCCTGGGCGCCGACGACTCGCTGGCCCGTCGCGTGGCATTGCTGCGCGCGGGTTGGTGGGGCAGCGCGCGTACGGGGCTGAAGGTGGTGCTGACCGTGCGGTACTTCGACAGCCTGGGTGTGCCCAGGTTCTCCTGACCTCAAGCACTCGAGCCGCCCGGTGCAGACCCGAATGCCGGGTGGTGTGGGAGCGGTCCAGCCTGCGATGGCTGGCCCCTATCCCGATTGGTGCTCGGTCCCATAGCCTCGTCGCCAACTCACTGCGCGAACTGCGTTCGCTCCGTTCAATCAGTCGCGACGAATTCAGAGCACGAGGCGCGCTGCGCGCGCTGGCCATGGGCCCTGCGCTCCTCGGCGCCTCACAGGCGCATCGCAGCCTGCCCGGGCCCGTCTTTGCGCCAGCGCTCGTGGTGTTCGGCCGAGAACAAACCCCGCCACGATTTCGCGACAGGCGGTACCTGGCAGGGACGATTTCTGCGGCGACGAGGAGCGCAGTGCCGGGGTCGGGCGCGCGCAGCGCGCTTCGTCCTCATGCTTGCCGCATCTGTTTGAACGCAGCGCCCGCCAGTGCGCGGAGTGCGTTATGCGGCACGACCCCGGCGTGAGCACCGCAGTGCAGTCGACGCGAAGCGGCGACCGCCGCAGCATGAGCCCCTGGCAGGTGCCGCCTGGCGCGATGCGATGAACTGGGCAGTAGAGTTGACTCTCGTGGACAGCCGCAATTCGCCGAGAACAACCGCTGGATTCTGGACGTTCGAACGCAACTCGGCGGCCCGCCTGGAGGGCCAGCGCCCGTACTCGTCAGCTGCCGCCGATGCCCGTCTGGGCGCCAGTCGCTATCCGAGCGCCTGCGCCGAATCGAGCGGTTTGCACCAGCGGTAGTGCATCTCGGCGCGGGTCACGAAGCCCAGCCGTTGGTACAGCGCGATCGCGCCCGCGTTGGCAGGCAGCACATGCAGGAAGGGCTGTTGCCCGCGCTGCAGCGCGTCGTGCATCAGCCGGCGCACCAGCCGCTCGGCCAGGCCGCGGCCGCGGGCCAGCGGGTGGGTGCAGATGGCGCTGAGCTCGACGTGTGCGTCAAGCCGCAAACGTTCACCGGCCATGGCCATCAATTGGCCGTGTTCGAACAAGCCGATGTAGTGGCCCATCTCCATGGTGCGCGGTCCGAACGGGCCCGGCTGTGTCAGCTCGACCAGCGCCATCACCGCGTCACGGTCGCGCGGCCCCAGCGTCGCGATGGCTGGGCCGTCGCGCTGGCAGCCGTCGAAGTGGCGCGCCTCCATCTGCAGCGGCGGCACGTCGTTGAGCAGGCTCCAGCCCGCCGGCACCGGCTCGGCGCGGGCGCGCACCAGGCGCGCCTCGGTGTCCGGCGGCAGGCCGCGCGCCAGGTCGGCATAGGCCATCGTGCTGCTTTCGGCGATGGCGGAGAAGGCCGCCACCTCCCGAGGGTAGTGCAGCGCCAGGCCGTGCCGCGTGGCCAGTGCGCGGTGCGGCCCGCTCAGCGCATGCCACACCGGGTTGTCCAGCGGATGGGTCATGCGTTCAGCTCGCGCAACAGGAAGTCCTCGATCGCCGCGTTCACAACCTCGGGGTGCGTGATCGGCCCCATGTGGCCCAGACCCTGCATTTCCAGGAGCCGCACCCGCGGCAGCACGCTGGCCAGCCGCCGCGCCACGCCGCGCGAGGACGCGGGCGACTCGCTTCCAACCATCAGCAGCACCGGCACATCCAGCTTGCCGAAGTCCGACAGCGGCGTGGGCTGCGTGAAAAGCGCCGTACCCCAGCCCTGCACGTGGACGATGGCTTCCTCGATGGGCGCGCGTCGCGCCTCGGGCGTGCGCTGCCAGCTGCCTTCGCCCATCCAGTAGTCGATGAAGCGACCGGCCGCCGCGCTGCGGTCGCCGCGGGCCAGGTGGGCTACCGCGTCGGCCACGGTCTGGCGGATGCCCTCGGCCTCGTTCGGCGGCGGCGCTGCTTGGTCCAGCAGCGCGAACAGCGTGGGCTCGTACAGCACCAGCGCGCGCGGCGGGTTCTGCAGCGCGGCCAGCAGCGCCACTGCACCGCCGTAGGAATGGCCGACCAGCGCCAGCGGCTGGCCGGCGCGCGAGCGCAGCGGCTGCAGCAGCGCCACCTCGTCCTGCAGGCGCAGCGTGCAATCGGTGGGCCAGGCCGGGCCGCGGCCGGCGCCATGGCCGTCGCCGGCCAGCACATGGAAGCGCGGCGCCAGCCGGTCCATCAGGCCGCGCCACTGCGCGCTGCTGCTGGCATTGCAGTGCACGCAGACCACGCCGGGGCCGGCGCCGGCCTCGCGGAAATAGGTGGCGTCGGTCATTGGACGACCCTGCGCACTTTGTGCTCCGGGATGAGCGCTTGGGAACGGCCCGGCGCGTTCATGCGCGCTCGATCACCACTTCGAGGTATTCGCTGGGCAGCACCAGCGTGGCATCGCCCGAGCGGTTGCGCGCGGCCATCAGCGCCAGCAGCTCCTGCTGGAATGTGGCCTGGCGCTCGGCGTCGAGCGCGGCGAAGGTCTTGTTCATCGGCCCGTAGTAGGTGCGGAAGACCTCGATCCAGTGTTCCGGCGAGTGGTAGCGGAACACAAACTCGCGGCTGTGGATGTGCAGCGCGCGAGCACCGGCACCGAACAGCTCCTGCAGGCGCGCCTGCGTGCCCCACAGCGCCGGAGACTTCAGCCCCGCTGCCGGCGGCACGTACTTGCCGATGGTCTTGAAAAGCTGGCCGATGAAGCTCTCCGGCGTCCAGTTGGCCAGGCCGATCTTGCCGCCCGGCCGGCACACGCGCAGCATCTCGCGCGCCGCCTGCTCTTGATCGGGCGTGAACATCACACCGAAGGTGGACAGCACCGCGTCGAAGCTGGCGTCGGCAAAGGGCAGCTTCTCGGCATCGGCCTCCTGGAACGCGATGTCATGGCCCTCGACCTGGGCGCGCAGGCGCCCGGCTTCGAGCAGCGACGGCACGTAGTCGGTGGAGGTCACCACACCGCCGCGGCGCGCCGCGGCCAGCGTGGCGTTGCCGTTGCCGGCGGCGACGTCGAGCACGCGCCAGCCCGCGCGCGGGTCCAGCGCTTCGCACAGCTGCTCGCCGACGATCTGCAAGGTGGTGCCGACCACGGCGTAGTTGCCGGTGGACCAGGCGGCTTGTTGGCGCGCCTTGACGGCGGCCAGGTCGGGCGTGGGGGTGGTGGGGGACAGAACGGCGGACATGTGAATTCTCCAGGTGGGTCAAGTGGCGAGGCGCCCATTGAGCGCCGGATGTCTTTCGAAGCGGTGTCGCCGAGTGGGACAAAAAGTGGGACAAGTTGCTAGAGTCGGCGCGGTGCAGGAACGATCCCATTCCTTCGGCTACTGGCTGCGCCGCCGCCGCAAGGCGCTTGACCTGACGCAGGAGGTGCTGGCGCAGCGCGTTAGCGTGTCGGTGTTCTCGATCCGCAAGATCGAGTCCGACGAGCGCCGGCCGTCGCGCCGCTTGGCCGAACGGCTGGCCGCCACGCTGGCCGTGCCCGACGCCGAGCGCGAGGCCTTTTTGCAGGCCTCGCGCGCGCTGCGCAGCCTGGAACGCCTGCCGCTCGATGGCCTGCCGGCGCAGCAGGGCGCCGCGCCGGTGCCGGCCGCCGTGCCCCCGCCGTCGACCGAAGCCACGCCCTTCGTCGGCCGTGGCCGCGAATTCGAGCAATTGCAGGCTTGCCTGGCGCAGCTGGCCGAAGGCCGCGGCGGCACCGTGCTGGTCGAAGGCGAACCCGGCATCGGCAAGACGCGATTGCTGCGCGAGCTGCAGCGCGAGGCGCACTCGCGCGGCCTGCCGCTGCTGGCCACCAAGTGCTACGAGATCGAGCGCGCCATGCCCTACCAGCCGGTGATCGACCTGGTGTCGCGCGCACTGGAACGCGCCAGTGCGGCCGACCTCGGCAAACTCGGCGCGGTGTCGCTGGCCGAGCTGAACGCGCTGGTGCCCGAGGTCGGTGAACGCGTGGCGCAGCTGCCCGCGCTGTCAAACGACTTCCCCGAGGCGCGCCAGGCGCGGCTGTCGCGCGCGGTGGGCCAGCTGCTGGACGCGGCCCTCGGCTCGGGCCCCTCGCTGCTGGTGGTAGACGATCTGCAATGGGCCGACGAGGCCAGCGTGCAGGTGCTGCACCACCTGGCGCGGCAGGGAGCCGAACGCGCGCGGCTCGTCGTCTTTGCCTACCGCGACGAGGACGTCGACCAGGATGAGCGCCTGGCGCGGCTGGTCGACAGCCTGTGCCGCGAGGCCGCGGCGCGGCGCCTGCCGTTGCCGCGGCTGGATGCGGCGGCCACCGCGCAGCTGGTGGCGGCCCTGGCCGATGCTTCCCTGGCCGAACGGCTGCATCTGGAAACCGAGGGCAACCCCTTCTTCCTGGTGTCGATGCTGCAGTCGCTGAGCGAGGGCGCGTCCGCTTCCGGCGCGCCCGCACCACCGCGTCCCAGCCCGCTGCCCGAGGCGCTGCGCGCGGCCGTGCGCGTGCGCCTGGCGCATGTGCCGAAGGCGCTGCGCCCGGTGCTGGAGACGGCTGCGGTGCTGGGCCGGCACTTCGACTTCGACACGCTGCTTCAGGCCGCGGGCGAGAGCGAGGCACAGTTGCTGGAGGCCGTGGAGGCCCTGGTCAAGCGGCGGCTGCTGCGCGAGCAACCCGAAGGCGGCGTCTACGATTTCAGCCACGACAAGCTGCGCGAGGTGGTCTACGGCGACATCGGCGGGGCGCGGCGCCGGCTGCTGCACCAGACGGTGGCCGAGGCGCTGGAACGCCATGGCGACGCCGACGCGCACGAACACATCGCGCGGCTGGCCGACCACTTCGAGCGCGCGCAGCTCTGGCCCAAGGCGCTGCAGTACCTGCGGCGCGCCGGAGAACGCTCGCGCGCGCTGTTTGCCATGCGCGATGCGCTGCACTGGCTGGACCGCGCCGTGGCCATCGCCGAGCTGCATCCGCAAGCGCTGGACGCGCCGCAGCGTCTGGCGCTGTACGCACAGCGCGGCGCGGCCCGCGCGCAGGCCGGGCAGACGCAGGGCGCGGTGGCCGACCTGCGGCGCGTGGTCGATGCGGCGCGCGCCGCCGGCGAGCGCGAGCGCACGCGCGACGCGCTGGTGCAGCTGGGCATGGCCTACCGCCGCGCCGACGCCTACGAGCCAGCCACCGCCTGTCTGGGCGAGGCGCTGGACGAAGCGCGCGCGATGAACGACGAACGCCAGGCCGCCGACACGCTGTACCACCTGGGCACGGTGGCCTGGAGCACCGGGCTCAACGACCAGGCCACCGCCCACCACCAGCAGGCGGTGCAGATCTGCGAGCGCCGCGGCTTCGTCGACCTGGTCGCCGTGCAGGCCTACCACGGGCGCGGCGAGGCGCACTTCGCCAACGCCGAGCCGGCGGCGGCCATTGCCTGCTACATGCGATCGCTGGCGCTGGCACGCAGCATTGGCGACCGCAGCTACGAGTCCGAGAACCTGATGATGATCGGCCACGCCTGCGTCGGCACCCGGGGCTGCGGCGACTACCCGCGTGCGTTGGCGCATTTCGAGGCGGCGCTGGACATCGCCCGCGCCGCCGACCTGCAATGGCACCTGGGGCCCACGTTGCTGGGGCTGGACCACGTGCGCGCCTGTACGGGCCACTACGGCGAGGCCTGGCTGGGCATGCAGCGAACTCTGCAGCAATTGCAGGAACTCGGCCAGCTGCGCTACCAGTTCATCGCGCTCGACAGCATCGGCCACCTGCTGCTCGACCTGGGCCTGCAGGCGCAGGCGCTGCCGCTGCTGCAGCGCGGCCAGGCGCTGGCGCGCGACAGCGGCATCCTGTTCTGGCGCGCCGCGCTCGACGCGCATGCGGCAGTAGCGCGCGCGCGGCTGGGCGAGCGTGGCGACACCGCGCTGCTGCAGCTGACGCTGGAGCACACGCGCACGCATGCCGAGCGCTACATGCAGGTGCGCTGCCTGGACGCGCTGGCCGAGATGGCGCTGCTGGAACGTGACGCCGCTCGGTGCCGCGCCCTGGCCGATGAACTGCTGCACATCGCCGACGCCAATGGCCTGCGCGAGCTGCAAGCCGTGGCGCGCCGTTGGCGCGGCGAGGCGCTGTTGCAGCAGCGCGCCTTTGCGGCCGCGCTGAACGAGCTGACGCAGGCCGCACACCTGGCGGAGTCAGTGGGCCGCGTGCGCCTGATGCTGGACCTGCAGCGCGCGCTGGCGCGGCTGCACGAGCAGCAGGGTGATGCCGGCGCGGCGCGGGGCCACACCGAACGCGCCCAGGCGCTGGCGCAGTCCATCGAAACCAGCCTCGACGGCAGCGGCCTGCAGGCCCGGCTCAACCCGTAGGCGGCGCGTCGCGCTGGTAGGCCGGCAGCTGGGCGCCGCAGTCGCGGCAGAACCTGGCGGTCGGCGAATGGCCTTCGCTCAGGCATTCCTGGCAGGTGCGCGTGGTCGGCTCGCGTCGGGTGGCGTGGCTGACCAGTTCAGCGCTGACGATGCCGGTGGGCACGGCCAGCGTGCCCTGATACGAAGTCGCGTTCAATGATATAGAAGTGATCCATTCGAATCCGGTCATGGAGTGGGTTCTTTCGGGGTCGGTTTCCAGGGTGCGCAAGCCGGCGGTGAGGGTTCGCTCCACCGCGCTGTTCGCGGGCACCTGCAGTTGGCCGGCCAGGTGCCAGCCGGCCCGGTCCATGACCATGAGCACGAACTCCCCGACGTGACGCTGGGCGACCTCGGCCAGGAACAGCGACATCGTCTGCGCGCTCACCCACGGCAGCACCAGGCTGTCCATCACGCCGTCGTGCGGACTGACGGCGCTGAAGGCGTACAGGTACTGGCGCTGCAGCCTGGCCTTGACCGTTGGACGCACGCCGCTGGGCCCAGCAGCGTCTTGGCGTGCCCAGCAGCCCGAAGCGGCCCTCGTCCTGGAACATCAGCCGCACCCGGCGGCCGGCTTCAGCCTGGCGCCAGACCTCTCGCCGTACCGCGCGGCACAGCCTTTTTTTAAAGGCGGCCTGCGCCGCCGTGTCCGCCTTCGGGTGCCTGGGCCGGGGCGCGACCTTGCGCCAGCCGTGCAGGTCCAGCAGCCGGTAGATGGTCGAGCGGGCCACATCCCGGCCGGTGTGCTGCCGGTAGGCCTGCTGGATCTCCGCCACCGTAAGCATGCCGCCGGCTTCGGCGCGCTGCGCGAACGGCGC
>Ga0316613_10001446_pt1 | contig 16265 bp, 13 predicted proteins | sample OWC_soil_day10_C_2_FD_207647 | JGI IMG/M metagenome (GOLD analysis project Ga0316613, IMG submission 207647) | Wetland soil microbial communities from Old Woman Creek delta, Ohio, United States - OWC_soil_day10_CT_b | ecosystem: Environmental > Terrestrial > Soil > Wetlands | place: USA: Ohio...
GCGCGCCGCCGGTCGGGCGGCAGCCAGCTTCTCGACGCTGTGGGTCAGCTGGTTGACCTTCCGGGCCAGGTCGCCGATTTCCTCGGCCGTCGGCATGCCAAGCTGGTGCAGCGCCCGCTGGACGCGAGTCTGGAAGATCTTCTCGAGGTTGTCCCAGGTCTCCGTTGCCTGGCCCTTGACGTCGCCGACCCGACGGTTGACGGACTTCTGCGCGCCCTCGAAGGCCTGCATGACGACCTTCTGGGCCGTGGTCAGGGCACCGCCCTGCAGCCTGGCGCCCTCGTGGACCAGGTCCTCGAAGAACCGGGTGCCGCCCGCCTGGGCGCGTGACATCGCGCCGAGGCCAGCCGACCAGATCTGCTGCGCGGAGTAGAGGGGGTTCGTTCCCCGCCCGGCCTTCTGGGCCGGCGCCGCGCCGCCGAGCTTGCCTTTCTTCCTGACCGCCATGATCCACTCCTTGCCGCGCACGGCATCATGCCGTTACCTTGACCGGAGAATAACCCGTTTCAGGGTGCGGCGGCGTCGCGTGGATCACGCGGGGCCGTGTCAGTACATGCCGCAGGAGGGCACAACGATGGCCGGCAACGCCTGGAGCAAGTTTCCCTACGATGCGAGGCCGTATTCCTATGCCGGTCCCGCCCTCAGGAAGGCCTGGGACCGCCTGCACGCCGGCGACCTCGAGCCCTTCCCGGAGCCCGACGGGCTTGCCGCGCTCGCGGGCGTCAAGCCCTCCGGCCCGGTGCCCGGCTTCAAGGGGGACTGGGACGACCTTGCGCTGCGGCTGCAGGATGCCTGGCGGGCGTTCCACCGCGGTGATTTCCAGGAGGCCTGCGAGACGGGTTCGAAACTCGGCCCGCTCGGCGCGCAGGTCGCCAACAAGGCGGCCGCCGTCTACTGCACTTACCTGGAGGACGATGACAGGCGGGCCGTGCGGCTGCTGACGGAGGCGGCGAAGCGCGGCGAGGAGGCGTGCCGCAAGCTGCCGCGCTGCGCCAACGCGTGGTACTTCCACGCCTTTGCGCTCGGCCGTTACGCGCAGCGGATCTCGGTGCTCAAGGCGCTCGGCGAGGGCGTCGGCAGCAAGGTCCAGAAGGCGCTGAACGCCGCCATCGAGCTCGAGCCGCGCCACGCGGACGCGCACATCGCCCTCGGTGCCTATCATTCCGAGATCATCGACAAGGTCGGGGCGCTCGCGGGCAAGCTGACCTACGGCGCGGACCGGGCGACGGCGGTGAAGCACTTCGAGAAGGCGATCAAGCTCAACCCGGAGGCGGCGGTCGCCTACATGGAGTACGCGAACGGCCTGCTGATGACCGAGGGCGACAAGAAGCGGGCGGAGGCCGTCAAGCTGTACCGCAAGGCGGCGGGCTGCAAGCCGGCGGATGCGATGGAGCGGCTCGACGTCGAGCAGGCCAGGGCCGAGCTGGCATGACGTCGGGCCCTCAGCGGGCCGACGCGAGGTAAGGGCCGAGCAGCGTCGCGAGCACGATCGACTCGAACTCGCCGGCGAACCGCGCGGCGATCGAGGTGGGATCGGGCACCCGCTTGCGGTCGGCGATCAGCCCGAACTGCACCTGCCCGTTGTAGCTCAGGATACTGAGCCCGAGCCCGATGTGACCGGACTGCGGCACCCAGAACATCAGCTGGGCGATCCGACGGCCGGCGACGTATACCGCGGTACGCGGGCCCGGGACATTCGAGGCGACCAGCGTCGCCTTGCGGGACAACAGGTCGATGGCCAGCCTTTCAGCCTGGTCGCCCAGGATCCCGAGCGCGCCCATCAACCCGAGGGTCAGTAGCGGCTGGTAACTGGACTTGAGGCCGGCCATGGCCGCGGCCACCGCCTGGACGCGCGCGATCGGGTCGCGGATGCCCACCGGCAGGTCGAGGAAGACGAGTCCGAACCGGTTGCCCAGGGCCTCCGCCTCCGACGGATCACGGAGGTTGACCGGAACCGCCGCGCGCAGCACGAGACCCTGGGTGTCATCGCCCTGCTCGCGCAGGTAAGCCCCGACCGCCCCGGCGGCGGCCGCCATCAGCACGTCGTTGATCGTGCAGCCCAGCGCGTGTGCGATCGTGCGCGCTTCGTGGAGCGGCAGCGGCTCCGCCCAGGCTGCGAGCTTGTGGGACCCGAGGGGTCCGCGCAGCGAGACATCGGGCTCGTCGCGCAGGGCCGCGACCTTGAGGAGCTCGAGCCCGGTGCCGAACGCATGCCGCGCGAGGTCGCCGGCATGGTCCGGGTGGCGCGCCATGTCGGCCAGCCGGCCCAGCCAGTCCGCCCCGCCGTCCAGCGCATGCTGCACGAGCGCCGCCCCCGGGATGCCCCGCAGGCCGTCCTTCCCGGAGCCCTGTGCGCGGCGTCGCGGCGCAGTCGCCGGCGGCGACGCGGCCTCCGCGTCACGCTCGGCATCGGTCAGCGACAGGAAAACCCGGCTGAGCGCAATCCCGTCGGCGTAACAATGGTGGATGCGCATGATCACGGCGGCGCCGGTGGCGTAATTCTCGACGAGCTGGAACTGCCACAGCGGCCGCCGCCCGTCGAGCTGCATGCCCGAGAGGTCCGAGACCAGTGCCTCGAGCTCCTGCTTGCCGGCCGGCGCGGGCAGCGCGACGCGCAGCACGTGCGCGTCGAGGTCGAAGTCGTGGTCGCACACCCAGCGCGCGCCACCCAGGTCGTCGACCGGCCTGCAGCGGAAGCGACCGAACTTCATGAACCGCTCGGCGATCACCCTGCGCAGGGACGCGAAGTCGAGCGGCTCGTCCAGGATCCAGACCCCGATGATCATCATCAGGTTGGACTGGCGATCCATGCGGAGCCAGGCGGCGTCCACCGCGGACATGCGTTCTTGGTCGGTGGCCATATGAGGCTCTGGGGCGGGATCGGCTATGCTTGCACACCAACTATAACCCGCCCGGGCGTCGGGCAACCGCGGTGCCCGGACCGGCGATGTCCAGGCGGGCCCCGTGAGGCCACCGAGGGAGATGCAGATGGCGTATTTCGTCACCGGCGCGACCGGTTTCATCGGGCAGCACCTGGTGCAGAGGCTCCTCGGCCGCAAGGGCACGGTCTACGTGCTGGTCCGGCGCCAGTCCAGGGACAAGTTCGCCGAGATGAGGGAGCGGTGGGGACATCGCGGCCGGCGGGTGATTCCCGTCTACGGCGACCTGGCGGAGCCGCACCTGGGCGTGTCCCTGGCGGACCGCAAGCGCCTCAAGGGGAAGGTCGAGCACCTGTTCCACCTGGCCGCGATCTATGACCTCAAGGCCGGCGCCGAGGAGCAGGAGCAGGCCAACGTCCTCGGCACGGACCACGCGATCCAGTTTGCCGCGGCGGTGAAGGCCGGCTGCTTTCACCTGGTCAGCTCGATTGCGGCGGCCGGGCAGTACCGCGGGACCTTCCGCGAGGACATGTTCGAGGAGGCCACGGGCCTCAACCATCCCTACTTCCGCACCAAGCACGATTCCGAAGCGCTGGTTCGCAAGCGCTGCAAGGTGCCGTGGCGCGTCTACCGCCCGGGCATCGTGGTCGGCCATTCGCAGACCGGCGAGATCGACAAGGTCGACGGGCCGTACTACTTCTTCAAGATGATCCAGAAGCTCCGGCAGACGCTGCCGGCCTGGTTCCCGCTGGTCGGTTTCGAGGGCGGCTACATCAACATCGTGCCGGTGGACTTCGTCGCCGACGCGCTCGACCACCTCGCGCACCTCGCAGGTCACGACGGCGAGTGCTTCCACCTGACGGATCCCCGGCAGCGCCGCGTCGGCGAGGTCCTGAACCTGTTCGCCCGGTCGGGGCACGCGCCGACCATGGCGTTCCGTCTGGACCCGAAGCTCTTCGAGTTCGTCCCGCCGGGGGTGAGCAAGTCACTCACCCACTACAAGCCGCTGCAACAGATGATCGACACCATCCTGCGCGATCTGTACATGCCGAGGGACGTGCTGCGTTTCTCGAACTGGCAGACGCGCTTCGACTCGACCCAGGCGCAACGCCTGCTCGAGCCGGCCGGCATCCGCGTGCCGTCGCTCGAGGACTATGCATGGCGGCTGTGGGACTACTGGGAGAGGCACCTCGACCCGGACCTGTCGCTGGACCGCAGCCTGGCCGGCGCCGTCCGCGGCAAGGTGGTGCTGATCACCGGGGGTTCGTCCGGCATCGGCCTCGCAGCCGCGGAGCGCTGCGCGGCGGCCGGCGCGAAGGTGATCATCGTGGCCCGCGACCCGGAAAAGCTCGAGGCGGCGCGCGCCCAGCTGGCCGAGCGGGGCGAAGTCCACGCCTACGCCTGCGACATCGCCGACCCGGCGGCCTGCGACGGCTTTGCGAAGCAGGTGCTCGAGAAGTTTGGCGGCGTCGACGTCCTGGTGAACAACGCCGGCAGGTCCATCCGTCGCTCGATCGACCTGTCCTACGACCGCTTCCACGACTTCGAGCGCACGATGCAGCTCAATTACTTCGCGGCGATCCGCCTGACCATGGCGTTGTTGCCGACGATGCTGGAGCGTCGCGGCGGCCATGTCGTGAACATCTCGTCCATCGGCGTGCTGTCCAATGCGCCGAGGTTCTCCGGCTACGTGGCCTCCAAGGCCGCGCTCGAGGCCTGGACCCGCTGCGCGGCGGCGGAGTTCGCCGACCGCGGCGTGACCTTCACCATCATCAACATGCCGCTGGTGCGCACGCCGATGATCGCGCCGACGAAGATCTATGAGCAGATGCCGGTGGCGACGCCCGACGATGCGGCCGACATGGTGGCGGAGGCGATCATTGCGCGGCCGAAGCGCATAGCCACCCGCCTGGGCCTGTTCTCGGAGGTCTTCTACCTGGCGGCGCCGCGCATCTCCGAGGTGATGATGAACACCGCCTACAAGATGTTCCCGGACTCCTCGGCCGCCAAGGGCGACGCGAAGGACAAGCCGAAGGACTCCACGCCGACGCCGGAGGCGGCGATCTTCGCCTCCCTGCTGCGCGGCGTGCACTGGTAGGCGATAATCGCGGCGCGGGAACCTGCGCCGCGGTGGCGGGTCCCCGGCGGCGGATCGGCAGATTCCCGGGCACCGCGCCTTTCGGGTATGAGATGGACTCCGCGCCGCTCCCGGACGGGAGCGACGCGCGCGAAGTTGCGTGAGAAACGGATTGCGAGAGGAACGAATGAGCAGATCGAGGATGCTGGCGGCGGCCGTGGCGCTGCTGTCGAACACCGGGATTGCAGCCGCACTGGACGAGGCGCCTGGCGCCGGGGAGGGAGCAGTCCGGCTCGAGGAGGTCGTCGTGACCGCCGAGAAGCGCAGCGAGAACCTGCAGCGCACGCCGGCCGCCATCACGGCGATCCCGGGCGATGCGCTGGTGGCGGCCGGGGTGGCCGACATCCGTGCGGCGCAGAACCTCGTTCCCTCGGTGCGCTTCCAGGCCGAGAACGCCTCGACGGAGATCTACATCCGGGGCATCGGCTCGACGCTGGACCTGCCCAACATCGAGCCGCCCACGGTCATGAACTTCAACGGGGCGTACATCCCGCGCGAGGGCACCAGCGTCGGCCTGTTCGACGTCGCGCGGATCGAGGTGCTGCCCGGCACGCAGGGCACGCTGTACGGCCGTGCCGCCCTGGGCGGCGCGGTCAACGTCGAGTTCAACCGGCCCGGTCCGGACTGGGACACCAGCGCACTGGTCGAAGCAGGCAACTACTCGTTGTTCCGGGTGTCCGCGGCGCAGAACCTGCCGGTGGACGAGACCCTCTCGTTCCGGCTGGCCGGGGACTACATCAGCCATGACGGCTACCAGACGACGGGCGCCGACTCGAAGGACGACTACGCGCTGCGGGCCTCGGGCCTGTTCGAGCCGAACGACGACGTGTCGCTGTACGTCTGGGCGCACGGCGCCCGCAAGGACGGTCGCTCGCCGAACCTGGTGCGCCGTGGATACAACGACGGCACCTTTGACGGCAATCCCAACGCCTTCAACACCGACGACCCGTGGAACGACGTGATCACCGAGGACGCTCCCGATGCGGGCACGCAGGACTACGAGAACCTCGTGATCGGGGCGCAGCTCGACTGGGACCTCGGCGCAGCCACGCTGACCTACATCCCGTCCTATTTTTACCTCGACTGGGCGGGAAACTACTGGCTGGAGGATCGCGCGTCGTTCCTGTCGGCGCACTACAACCAGGTCACGCACGAGCTGCGGCTGGCGGGCGAGGCCGGCGAGCGCTGGGAATGGCTCGCCGGGGTCTACGCCTATCGCGTCACCAACGACGGCCTGTTCGTCGCCGGCGGCTTCCCGCTGGCGGACATCGACCACAACAGGCTCGAGGGCTACGCCGGTTTCGGGCAGGCGACCTACAGCGTCAGCGAGCGGACGCGCCTGAGCTTCGGCGGCCGCTACAGCAGCGACGAGCGCGAGGGGCAGGGAACGACGGCCTTCGGCCAGGCCTACACCGCCAGTCCGGAATACGACCGCTTCGACTGGAAGTTGGGCATCGAGTGGGATGCCGCCGACGGGGCGATGCTGTACGCGACAATCCAGACGGGCTACCAGCCCGGCACCTACAACCTGTACCCCGCGACCGAGACGCTGGACAACGTGCTCGACGAGGCGACCCTGACCGCCTATACGGCGGGGATCAAGAGCCGCTGGCTGGACGGCCGCCTGCAGCTGAACGACGAGGTCTTTTACTACGACTATCGGGACCTGCTGGTGCAGTCGTTCAACTTCAATACGGCGATCCTGACGCAGTTCAACGCGCAGCAGACCGAGATCTACGGCAACCAGCTCGACCTGCTCTTCCAGGCCACCGAAGCCGACCGGCTGGGTCTTTCCGTGGGTTACCTGCACGCCCGTTACGAGGAGTTCATGGTGCCGCCGGAGATCAACATCGGCAGCGAGAACCGCGACTTCTCGGGCTACCAGCTGCAGTACGCGCCGGACTGGACGGCGTCGGCATCCTGGCAGCACGACTTCCGGCTGGGCGGCGGAATGCTGCGGGCGCGGGTGGAGACGCGCTACGAGAGTTCGTTCTGGGGCACCTTCGCCCACGATCGCGGCACGCAGCAGCAGGATTACTTCAAGTCGGGGGCGGCGCTGACCTGGTACCCGGCGGATGGCCGCTGGAGCCTCGGCGCGTGGATCAGGAATGTCGAGAACGTGGCAGTCCTGGCCGCGACGACGACCGGCCAGGAAGGACCCTACGCCGACGCCTTCATCGAGGCGCCGCGGACATACGGGCTGCGATTCACGCTGGATCTATGAGGCAGGGCCGTCGCCGCCACGCTTTGCGCGTGACGGCGACGGTGTCAAGATGGTGCCCAGGAGAGGACTCGAACCTCCACGCCTCGCGGCACTAATACCTGAAACTAGCGCGTCTACCAATTCCGCCACCTGGGCACAGGTTGCGGCCGGGGCTGTCCCCGGCGAGGGCAGCGAAATCTACGCACGCCGCCCGCTGTTGTCAAATCAGGACTTTCAATGAAAAAGCGTTCAACTTGGCAGGATCGGGATCCCCGCTTCCGGGAGGAATCCGGCCGCTACGAGAATCCGATCCCCAGCCGGGAATTCATCCTGCAGGCGCTCGCGGAGGCGCGCCAGCCCCTCGCTTTCGACGGGTTGTGCGAGCGCCTCGGGGTGCGCGACCGGGCCGTCAGGCAGGCCATCGGCAAGCGGCTCGGCGCCATGGTGCGCGAGGGCCAGCTGCTGGTGAATCGCGCCGACGAATACTGCCTGCTGGACCGCCTGCCTCTCGTGGTCGGCACGGTCAGCGGGCACAAGGACGGCTTCGGATTCCTGTCGCCGGAAGACGGCGTGGGCGACGACATCTTCCTGCCGTACCGGCAGATGCGCCAGGTCATGCACGGGGACCGCATCGCCGTGCGTGTCACCGGGACGGACGCGCGCGGCCGCAAGGAGGGCGCGCTGGTCGAGGTCCTGGAGCGGCGCACCCGGGAAGTCGCCGGCAAGTTCACCTTCGAGTCCGGGGTCGGCTTCATCGACCCGGACAACCGCCGCATCAGCCACCGGATCGTCATTCCCGCCAAGGCGCGGGCCGGCGCGAAGTCCGGGGACCTGGTGGTGGCGGAGATCGTCGAGCCACCGACCGCTCACGCGGACCCGGTCGGCCGCGTCACCCGGATCCTGCCCGAGGGCGGCGCCGCCGATACGGCGATCGAGCTCGCGGTGGCCGCGCACGGGCTGTCGCAGGAATTCCCGCCGGCGGCGCTGCGCGAGGCGCGGCGATTCGGCAAGACCGTGCCGGCGACGGCCGCCGTGGATCGGGCGGATCTGCGTGACCTGCCACTCGTGACCATCGACGGCGAAGACGCGCGCGACTTCGACGACGCGGTCTACGCCGAGGCGGCGCGCGGCGGTTTCAGGCTGGTGGTCGCCATCGCGGACGTGAGCCACTACGTCGTGCCGGGCTCGGCCCTCGACGCGGAGGCGCGCGAGCGGGCCACGTCCGTCTATTTCCCGGGTCGCGTCATCCCGATGCTGCCCGAGGAACTGTCCAATCACCTGTGTTCGCTGATGCCCCGGGTGGAGCGGTTGTGCATGCTCTGCGAGATGATGGTGTCGCGCGAGGGCCGCATCACGCGCTCGCGCTTCGGCGTCGGCCTGATGCGCTCGGCCGCCCGCCTGACCTACTCCAAGGTCGCGGCCGCGCTGGTCGACAAGGACGCGGCGGTCCGGCAGGAACTCGCGCCGGTGCTGCCGGTGCTGGAGACGCTCCACGAGGTCTACCGCTCGCTGCGCCGCCACCGCGAGGCGCGCGGCGCGCTCGACTTCGAGGCGCCCGAGGTCAAGGTGCTGGTGGACGAGTCCGGGCAGGTGACGGACATCCGCGCCTACCCGCGCAACGACGCGCACCGGATGATTGAGGAGTGCATGATCGCGGCCAACGTCGAGGCCGCGAGGTTTCTCAAACAGCACAAGATGCCGGCGCTGTTCCGCATCCACGGGACGCCGGAGGAGGAACGCATCGCTGACCTCAAGCGCTTCCTGTCCCAGAGGGGGGTGCTCCTCGAGACAGGGCACGAGCTCGAGCCGGCGCGGCTGCAGAAGGTGCTGAAGAGCGTCGTGGACCGGCCCGACGCGGCGGTCCTCGAGAACGCCATCATCCGCTCGCTGCCGCAGGCGTTGTACCAGCCGCTCAACATCGGCCACTTCGGCCTGGCGCTGAGCGAGTACGTGCACTTCACCTCGCCGATCCGCCGCTACCCGGACCTGCTGGTGCATCGTGCCATCCGGCACGCGATGGAAGGCGGCACGGCCGACGACTTCGTCCACCCGGCACGGGAGATGGAAGTGCTCGGCCGGGAGTGCTCGCTGCGCGAGCGCAAGGCCGACGAAGCGGCGCGCTCCGTGGTCGCCTTCCTGAAGTGCGAGTTCATGAAGGACCGGATCGGGGAGGAATTCGACGCCGTGGCGACCGGCGTGACCGACTTCGGGATCTTTGTCCAGCTCAGGGAGTGGCAGGTGGACGGCCTGGTGCACGTGACCTCGCTGCCCAAGGATTACTTCAGGTTCTTCGAGGAGGACCGGATGCTGGTCGGCGAGCGGACGGGCCTGCGGTTCGGCATCGGTGACGCGCTGCGCGTCAGGCTGACGCGGGTCGACTCGGCCGACCGCAAAATCGACTTCGAATTGGTCGAGAAGACCGAGACCGCGTTCCATCCGCGCCGCGCCAGGGGCAAGCGGGGCAAGTCGTGAGCGAAGGGGGCACGGTTTACGGCCTGCACGCCGTCCGGACGCTGCTCGAGCGGCAACCGGGGCGGGTGCGCCAGGTCTGGCTGCAGGCCGGCCGTGCGGATGCCCGGGCCGAACAGGTCCGGCGACTGGCGGCCGAGCGAGGGGTGCGGGTAGCGACCCGTCCCGGTCTGGAACTCGACCGGATGGCCGAGGGCGGCGTCCACCAAGGCGTGGTGGCGGAGGTCAGCGGGACAGCGACGCCGGGCGAGGACGACCTCGCGGACATTGTCCGGGCCGCCGGTCCGGCCGTGCTGCTGCTGGTCCTCGACGGGGTGCAGGATCCGCACAACCTCGGCGCATGCCTGCGCACCGCGGACGCCGCGGGGGTGCACGCGGTGATCGCGCCGCGTGACCGCGCCACGGGGCTGACGCCGGTGGCGCGCAAGGTCGCCGCCGGCGCTGCCGAGGCGGTGCCCTTCATCCAGGTGACCAACCTGGCACGCACCCTGGCGCGACTCAAGGAACTCGGCGTGTGGATCGTCGGGGCGGCCGGCCAGGCGGAGATGGAGCTCTACCAGGCGGACCTGAAGGGGCCGCTCGCGATCGTCATGGGCTCGGAGGGGGCCGGGCTGCGGCGGCTGACCCGGGAGGCCTGCGACTTCACGGTGCGGTTGCCGATGCTGGGCGTGGTCGAGTCGCTCAACGTCTCGGTCGCGACCGGCGTCGTCCTGTACGAGGCCCGCCGCCAGCGCCGCTGACGATCCCGCGGCACCTTTGTGCGCGCCTCGTCCAGTGTGCCAAGCACGGTTTGACGGGGTTTTCGCCAGCAGCGTGTCGCACCGCCCAGGCAGGCCTGGAGAGGCAGCGCCGGCCGATCGCGGACCGCGCCGGCAGGTGGCCCCGGATACAGTTGCGGAAAGCGAGCGATTCCGGTACCTTACGCACCCTTTCGCGCGCCCGACGGGCGCGTTTCTCCTTGCCTCACCGCGCTGCGTCTAGCGGGAGGCAAACCCATGAGGAGGTCACAAAGATGCGCCACTACGAGATCGTGTTTCTCGTCCATCCCGATCAGAGCGAACAGGTGCCGGCCATGGTCGAGCGCTATCGCGGCATGATTGCCGCGGGCGGCGGCCAGGTCCACCGCATGGAGGACTGGGGCCGGCGCCAGCTGGCGTTCCCCATCGCCAAGGTGCACAAGGCCCACTACGTGCTGATGAACATCGAGTGCGACGGCAAGGTCCTCGACGAGATCGTCGATGCCTTCCGCTTCAGCGACGCGGTGCTGCGCCACCTCGTCGTCAAGATGGAGCAGGCGGTCACCGAGCCCTCTCCGATGGCCAGGTCGTCGGAGGACAAGGACCGCCGCGACCGTGACGACCGCGATGATCGCGACGACCGCGACGACCGCGACGACCGGGACGATCGCGGTGACCGCGGCCGGCGCCGCGAATCGCGTGACGAGCCGGGCTCTGCGGCCGGCACCGACTGACCGGAGGACAGGAAAATGTCACGTTTCTTCCGTCGCAAGAAGTTCTGCAAGTTCACCGCCGAGGGCACGGACCAGATCGACTACAAGGACCTGGTCACCCTCAAGGGCTACATCACCGAGACGGGCAAGATCGTCCCGAGCCGGATCACGGGCACGCGCTCGTTCTACCAGCGCCAGCTGGCGACGGCGATCAAGCGTGCGCGCTACCTGGCACTGTTGCCCTACACCGACCAGCACTGAGGCGGCCGGGGCGGAGGCGCCCCGTCCAAGTCATGAACAAGTTCGCGGAGTGGCTGACAGCCCGGCCGATACGCAGCCTCTTTGCGGGCACGGTCCTGGCCGTGCTGGCGCTGATTGCGCTGCCGGTGCTGGCCTGGCTGCCGGCCGGGCTCGTCGTCCTCGGCCTGCTGGCGACCGGGTCGGGCGCCGCGACGCTGGCCGCAGCGGGCGCGGCACTGCCGATCGCCTGGGGATTCTCGCCGGTGATCGGGCTGGGTGGCGGGCTGGTGGTGGCTGCCGCCGTGCTGGTGCCGGCATACCTGGCGGGCTCGCTGCTGGTCCACAGCCGCAGCCTGAGCGTCGCCTTCCAGGCCGTCACGCTGGCCGCCTGCGCGCTGGTGCTGCTGGTCAGGCTCGTGCTGGGCGACCCGACTGGCGTGCTCATGCCGCTGCTGGACGTGTTCCGGCCGGCGCTGGAGGAGACCGCGCGCGCGCTGGCGGGCCTGGGCGTCGAGCGGACGCCCGAGGAAATCGGCGAGGCCACGGCGCGGGTCGCCTGGGCCACCGGCGCGTGGATGCTGCTGCTGCACACGATGACGTCGCTGTTCGCCGGACTGTGGGCCTTCGCGGCGATGCGTGAGCCGGGGTTGTTCGGCCGCCAGTTCCGCGGCCTGCGCCTCGGGTCGCTGGTCGCCTGGGCGGCCATGGGCGCGCTGCTGGTCAGCTTTGCGACGCAGTGGGCATCGGGTCGCGCGTGGGCGCCGGCGGAAGACGTGTTGTTCGTGCTGGCGGGCGCGTTCCTGCTGCAGGCGCTGGCGGTCGTGCACGGCCTGCGCGCCACGCAGGCGATCGGTCCGGTGCTGGTGGCGATGGCTTATGTCGGTGTCCTGCTGGTGCCGATGGCGCTCGTCGGCCTCGGCTTCGCGGACACGTGGGTTCGTTTTCGCGACAGGTTCGGGGCGCGCCCCGGTGCGTCGCAGGGTTGAGCGGGCTGGCCGGCCGCGTGGCCGGCGGGCCCGCTTGGGTTCTTCATTCAGGGTGTTCGAAACGGTGCGATCATGGAAGTAATTCTCCTGCAGAAGGTTGCCAAGCTCGGCAACATCGGTGACCGCGTCAAGGTCAAGTCCGGCTTCGGCCGCAACTACCTGCTGCCCAGTGGCAAGGCGACCCTCGCCACGCCGGAGCACATCGCCGCCTTCGAGGCGCGTCGAACGGAGCTCGAGGCGCGGGCGGCCAACGAGCTGACCGGCGCCCAGGCGCGGGCGGCGAAGCTGGAAGGCTTCGCGCTCACCATGACCGCGAAGGCGGGCAACGAGGGCAAGCTGTTCGGCTCGATCGGTACCGCCGACATCGCCGAGGCCTGCCAGAAGGCCGGCCACGAGATCGAGCGGTCGGAAGTCCGGTTGCCGGGCGGACCGTTGCGCATGGTGGGGGAGCACGCGGTCACGCTGCACCTGCACGCCGACGTGGACGTGACCCTGCCCGTGACGATCGTCGGCGAGGAGTAAACTCCCCGCTGACGGGCCGCTGGCGGCCCGACGGAAGGCGTCATGGCAATCGCTCCCTCCCGCACTCGCAGCACGGATCGCGGCGGCACCGACGCGATCCGCACGCCGCCTCACTCCGTCGAGGCCGAGCAGGCCGTGCTCGGCGGCCTGATGCTGGACTCGAACGCCTGGGACGCGGTCGCGGACATCGTTTCCGCGGCGGACTTCTACCGCCGCGACCATCGCCTGATCTTCGAGGCCGTGGCCGAGGTGGTCGAGCGTCGCGGTCCCTGCGACGCGGTGACCGTCGCCGAGCACCTCGAGCGCAAGGGGCTCGCGGAGGAAACCGGCGGGCTGGCCTACCTCGGCACGCTCGCGCGCGACACCCCCAGCGCCGCCAACGTCAGGACCTATGCCGAGATCGTGCGCGAGCGTGCGATCCTGCGGCAGCTCATCGAGGCCGGCGGGCAGATCGCCTCGTCGGTCTTCGAGGGCGGCGGCCGACCGGCGAACGAGCTGGTGGACGAGGCGGAGCGGCGGGTGTTCGAGATCGCCGAGCGCGGCGCGCGCTCGCGCGCCGGTTTCCAGTCGGTCAAGGAGATCCTGCCGGCGACCGTGGACCGGCTCGACGCGCTGCACCAGTCGCCCGGCCAGCTGACCGGCGTGACCACCGGCTTCACCGACCTCGACCGCATGACCACCGGCCTGCAGCCGGGCGACCTCGTCGTCATCGCCGGCCGGCCCTCGATGGGCAAGACGACGCTGGCGGTCAACATTGCCGAGAACGCCGCGGTCGGCCGCAAGGTCCCGGCCGCGATCTTCTCGATGGAGATGTCCTCCGAACAGGTGACGCTGCGCATGATCTCCTCGCTCGGCAGGGTCAACCAGACGCGGCTGCGCACCGGGCAGTGCTCGGACGAGGACTGGTCGCGCATCAACGGGGCCATCGCGCAGCTCTCCGACGCGCCGCTGTACGTGGACGAGACGCCGTCGCTCACCCCGACCGAGGTGCGCGCGCGGGCGCGGCGGCTGAAGCGCGAGCGCGGGCTGGGCCTGATCGTGGTCGACTACCTGCAGCTCATGCAGGTGTCCGGCAACAAGGAGAACCGCGCGACCGAGATCTCCGAGATCTCCCGCGGGCTCAAGGCGCTGGCGAAGGAGCTGCAGGTCCCGGTGATCGCCCTGTCGCAGCTCAACCGCAGCGTCGAGCAGCGCACCGAGAAGAAGCCGGTGATGTCGGACCTGCGCGAGTCGGGCGCGATCGAGCAGGACGCCGACGTGATCATGATGATCTACCGCGAGGAAGTGTACGAGCCGAACACGACGCGCAAGGGCATCGCCGACATCATCATCGCCAAGCAGCGCAACGGCCCGGTCGGCGAGGTGCACCTGACCTTCCTCGGCGAGTACACCCGCTTCGAGAACCTCGTCGCCGAGTCCTACGGCGAGGGCGTGTTCTGAGCCGCGCATGACCGCGATCGTCCGCGCCATCGTCGACACGGCGGCGTTGCGCCACAACCTGGAGCGCGTGCGCGCGACCGCGCCCGGCTCGAAAGTCCTTGCGGTCATCAAGGCGAATGCCTACGGCCACGGCATCGTGCCGACGGCCGTCGCGCTCGCCGGCGCGGACGGCTTCGCGGTCGCGCGCCTGGAGGAGGGGATCGCGCTGCGCGCGGCGGGCCTCCGCCACCGGGTCCTGCTCCTCGAGGGCGTCTTTGCGCCCGAGCAACTGAGGCTGGCGGCGCACCACGACTTCGACATCATGGTCCACGAGCCGGAGCAGCTGGCGCTGCTGGAGGCACTGCCGGCGGCCCGCCCGTACCGGGTCTGGCTGAAGGTCGACACGGGCATGAACCGCCTGGGCTTCAAGCCGGGGCAGGTGCGGCAGGCGATCGAACGCCTGCAGGCCTGCCCGGCGGCCGCGAAGCCGGTGACCCTGGTCACCCACCTGGCCAATGCCGACGATCGCGACGATGCCGCTACGACGGAGCAGGTCGCACTGTTCGAGCGGCTGGTTGAGGGCGTCCCAGGCGAGCGCAGCATCGCCAACTCGGCCGGCCTGATCGGATTCCCGGCGGCGCGCGGCGGCTGGGTGCGGCCTGGGCTGATGCTCTACGGCGTGTCGCCTTTCGCCGACGGCACGGGGGAATCGCTGGGACTCCGGCCGGCGATGACGCTGGCCACGCGCGTGATCGCGGTGAAGCAGGTCGAGGCCGGCGAGCGCGTCGGCTATGGCGGAGTGTGGCGGGCGTCACGGCCGTCGCGGCTCGCCATTGCCGCGGGGGGCTACGGCGACGGCTATCCGCGCAACACGGCCGCGGGAACGCAGGTCCTGGTCGCTGGCCGCCGCGCGACCCTGGCCGGACGCGTGTCGATGGACATGATCGCCGTGGACGTCACCGACCTGCCGTCGGTGTCGGTCGGGGAGGAGGTCGTCCTGTGGGGCCCGGGCGTGCCGGTCGAGGACGTCGCCAGGGCGGCCGGCACGATTCCCTACGAACTCATCTGCGGCGTCAGCCAGCGGGTGCACCTCGACGTCCGCTGAATCGAGACAGGAGGAACCCGTGTCATCAGATCTTGGCTTCGAGGCGACTTTGCCGCTGCCCTTCGACGCGGCCATCGCGCGCGTGACCGAGGCGCTCAAGGCCGAGGGCTTCGGCGTGCTCACCCGGATCGACGTGCACGACACGCTGAAGAAGAAGATCGGGGTGGACTTCCGCCCGTATGTAATCCTCGGCGCCTGCAATCCAGCGCTCGCCCACAGGTCGCTGTCGGCGCGTGGCGACGTCGGCCTGATGCTGCCGTGCAACGTGACCGTTGAGGCCGCAGGCGAAGGCGCGAGCCTCGTGCGCATCGCGGATCCGCAGATGATGATGACGGTCGGCGGCCTCGGCACCGTCGAGGCGCTGCGGCAGGTCGGCCGCGAGGCGCGCGAGCGCCTGCAACGCGTGGCCGCGGCGCTCAGCCGATAAAGAACCCCATCTTCACGCCGGCGAGCGTGATGACGTCGTTGTCCGACAGGCGCCGGGCCTGCGGCCCGGTCGGTTCGCCGTTGACCAGCGGATAGTCGCCGGGCCTGGAACTCTCGACGTGAACGATGGAATAGCCGTCGGCGCGGCGCGTGATGGCGGCCACCTGGATGCCCGGCCGCCCGAGCGTCGTCAGCGCCTTGGTCAGTTCCAGCTCACGCCCGGCAAACTGGCCCGACAGGACCTGCAGCTTCGCGGCGGGAACCAGCCTGGCGGCCGCGGCCGCGGCCGCCGGCGCTGCGGCTGCTGCCATGACAGCGGCCGGCTGCGGCGCAACCGCCGCCCGGATGCGATCCTCGCTGACCTGTCCCGGCCCGATGACCATCGTCCGCTCGAACTCGTCGGGCTCCGCCCCTTCCATCTGCGTGTCC
>Ga0316613_10001448_pt1 | contig 16258 bp, 13 predicted proteins | sample OWC_soil_day10_C_2_FD_207647 | JGI IMG/M metagenome (GOLD analysis project Ga0316613, IMG submission 207647) | Wetland soil microbial communities from Old Woman Creek delta, Ohio, United States - OWC_soil_day10_CT_b | ecosystem: Environmental > Terrestrial > Soil > Wetlands | place: USA: Ohio...
TGTCCGCCGGGCAGCCCGACACGACGCCGGGCGACCGCGCTGCCGGCGCGGTGATGAACTACACGTCGGGCACGACGGGGCGGCCCAAAGGGGTTCGGCGCCCGCTCCCGCCGATCGATCCCGATGTGGCCGCGACGCTCGGCACCGGCTTCTTCGCGATGTTCGGCGTGAAGGCCGAGGACGGCAATGTCCACCTCTGCGGCTCGCCGCTCTACCACACCGCCGTGCTGGTGTTCTCGTCGACGTCGCTTCACTTCGGACATGCCGTCGTGTTGATGGAGCGCTGGACGCCCGAGCTGTGCCTCGAGGCGATCCAGAAGTACCGCGTCTCGACCAGCCACATGGTTCCGACGCAGTTCCACCGGCTGCTCGCGCTCCCCGAGGACGTGCGCAAGCGCTACGACGTCAGCTCGACGCGCTGCATGGTGCACGCCGCCGCGCCGTGTCCCGTCGACGTGAAGCGCCGCATGATCGAGTGGTGGGGTCCCGCGATCTGCGAGTACTACGCCGCGACGGAAGGCGGCGGCACGCTCGTCGGCGCTGAAGAGTGGATGACCAGGCCCGGCACGGTCGGTCGCGCCTGGCCCGGCGCCGAGATCAAGATCTACGACGATGCGGCCAACGAACTCGCCCCCGGCCAGGTCGGAACCGTGTACATGAAACTCGGCGCCGCCGACTTCGAGTACTACAAGGACAAGGACAAGACCCGCAAGAATCGCATCAACAACTTCTTCACGGTCGGCGACGTCGGCTACCTCGATCCCGATGGCTACCTGTTCCTCTGTGATCGCAAGACCGACATGATCATCTCGGGCGGGGTCAACATCTATCCCGCCGAGATCGAAAGCGAGTTCCTCTCGCATCCCAAGGTGGGCGACGTCGCGGTGTTCGGCATCCCGCACGAAGATTGGGGCGAGGAGGTGCGAGCGGTCGTCGAGCCGGCGGCGGGCGTGAAGGCGGGCCCCGAACTCGAGCGCGAACTGCTCGACTGGTGCAAGGACCGTCTCGCCAAGTACAAGACGCCGAAGAAGATCGATTTCATCGCCGAGATGCCGCGCGATCCCAACGGCAAGCTCTACAAGCGCAAGCTCCGCGACCCCTATTGGGAAGGTCGCGAGCGCAGCATCTGAGAGGCGCACATGGATTTCGCGTTCAGCGACGAGCAGGACGAGTTTCGCGACATGGTGCGGCGCTTCCTAGAGGAACGCTGGTCGGCTGCGGAGCTGCGCAAGCTCGCCGAGACGCCCGCGGGTTTCGATCGCGGCACCTGGAAGCAGATGGCGGAGGAACTCGGGCTGCACGGACTTGCGTTGCCCGAGGCCTACGGCGGACAGGGCTTCGGCTTCATCGAACTCGGCATCTCGCTCGAAGAGATGGGGCGACGCCTCGCCGGTGGACCCTTCCTCGCGAGCGCCGTCGTCGGTGCGCACGCGATCCAGCTCGCCGCCACCCCCGCGCAGCGCGCCGAGCTGCTGCCCAGCCTGGCGAGCGGCGCGACGATCGCGACGCTCGCATTGCTCGAAGCCGCGGGCCGCCATGGTGCGGACGGCATCGCCGCGACCTGTCGTCGCGACGGCGACGGCTGGCGCGTCGCGGGTCGCAAGATCGCGGTGCTCGACGCGCAGAACGCGGATCTGCTGCTGGTCGCTGCGCGCGAAGCCGGCTCGCTGGGCGAAGCGGGCGTCTCGCTGCTCGCCGTGCGCGCCGACTCCGCGGGCGTCACCGTGAAGCCGACCGACGCGCTCGACCTCACGCGCAAGCTCGCCGAAGTCGAGCTGGTCGATGCACCCGCGACGCTGCTCGGCGACGCGGGCGCCGCCTGGCCCGCGCTCGCGCGCACACTCGATCTCGCGGCGATCGCGGTCGCAGCCGAGTCGGTCGGCGCCACCGCCCGCTGTCTCGAGATGGCGGTGGACTACGCCAAGTCGCGCATCCAGTTCGCCCGCCCGATCGGCTCGTTCCAGGCGATCAAGCACAAGACGGCGGAAGTGATGCTGGAGCTGGAGTCGGCGCGCTCGGCGGCCTACTGGTCGTGGTGGGTCGCGGCCCAGCCCGAAGTCTCGGCCGCGGATCTCGCCGAAGCCGCGAGCGTCGCGAAGGCCACCTGCAACGACGCCTTCCTGCGCGCCGCCGCCGAGAACGTCCAAATTCATGGAGGCGTCGGCTTCACCTGGGAGTTCGACTGCCATCTCTACTACCGGCGGGCCAAGACGGCCGAGTTCCTGTTCGGCGATTCGCTCTGGCATCGCGCGCGGATCACCACCCAGCTCGGGCTCTGAGACCGCCGCATCCCCGTCTGTAGGGGCCTGCGCGCCGTCCGAGTCAAGCGCGCCCGTACGCGCTCCGAAGAGGAAACGGGACGGGAGGTGGCGGTGGGAGAGTTCGGACTCGGCGCGTACCTGGTGAAACGGGGCGTGATCTCGCGCGAGCGGCTCGGCGAAGCGCTCCAGGCGCAGGTCGTCTACGGCGGACGCCTCGGCACCAACCTGGTCGAAGTGGGCGTGCTCGATCTGGACCAGATCGCCGAGTGCCTGTCCGCCAAGTCCGGCTTCCCGTTGCCGCCGAAGGAATGGGTGGAGGCGCCCGATCCCAAGGCGATCGCGCTGGTGCCGTGCGAGCTGGCCGAGCGCCACAGCGTGCTTCCGTTGCATCTCGACGGCCGCTCGCTGCACGTCGCGCTGCTCGACCCGGACGACGCGCGACTCGTCGGCACGCTCACGCGCGCCACCAATCGCAACGTGCAGGTCTACGTGCTCCCGGAGCTGCGCCTGCTCTACGCGCTCGAGCGACACCTCGGGATCGCGCGGCCGGTGCGCTTCGTGAACGTCGCGAAGAAGCTCGAGCGGGTGCGGCGACAGGCTGCCGTCGAGCCGGACGACCGCCCCGAAGAAGTCCGCCTGCGCGAGGCGCTCGGCATCGAGGCGCTCGGCCAGGGGGAAGACCTGATCGACGAGTCCAGCTTCGCCGAGTTGCACCAGCGACTCGTGCTGGCTCGCGAACAGGCAGCGGGCGGTCCGGCCTCGGGCGCGGAGCCCGAGCCCGTCGATGCGGCGCCCACCGAGTTGCCGCGCGACGCCGCGTCGCTCGAAGCGCTGCTCGCCGCTGCGCCCGATCGCGACGACGCCGGTCGCGTCGCCATCGCGCTGGCGCGTTTGCACGTTCCCGCCGCGGCACTGCTCATCGTGCACCGCGGCATGGTGATGGGCCTGTTCGGCGCAGGCGGCGAACTCGAACACCACATCGGCGCCGTGCTGGTGCCGATCGACGCCGACTCCGTGCTGGCGCACACCGCCACCAGCGGCGAGCCGTATCTCGGTGCGCCGCCCCAGGGTGCCCTCGACGTCCGCGTGCTGCGCGCACTCGGTCGCGCCGAGGTGCGCGAGATCGCGGTGCTTCCGATCGCAGTGCGCCGTCGCGTCGTGAATCTGCTCTACGCCGACGCCGGCCCGCAGCGGCTCGCCGAGACGGCGCTCGGGGCGCTTCACGCGCTCACACTCTGCGTCGCGCGCAGCTACGAGCGGCTGATCCTCGCGCGCAAGCAGCAAGCCCTCTCAGGCGTCGACGCCTAGCTGCGCGAAAGCGTGCTCCGCTTGTTTCGCCCAGCCGCGGTTCGCCGCGGGGCTCGCCGGGCTCGGGTGCGGAATGCGGCCGATCTGGAGATCCAGTCCCGCGAGCGCATGACGCGCGCGCGCCTCGGCGAAGTGGCCGACGCCCACCACGACGCGCGGCTGTAGCAGCAGGATGGTCTGGCGCAGCGCGCGATCGCAGGCGCGCTCGAGCGGTGCCCGCTCCACTGCGGGGAGTTTGTCGGGCGTGCGGTTGCGACCGCTCGCTTCGAGGAAGAGCAGCGGGCAGTAGTTCGCGACGAAGAAGCGCGCGAAGAATCGCTCGGGCTTCTCGAAGCGATCGCGCGCGAAGCCCCACAGACGCCGGCCCGAGACCTCGCTTCGCGTGCAGGCAAAGCCCTCGACCGGCCGCTTCGGATGTTCGCGATCCGGCTTGCCGACCGGCGCGTCGATCGCGAGCCAGTCGCGCACCAGCCCGACTTCGCCGAACGGCACACCGGTCTGCGCCATCCCGAACGGGCCCGGGTTCATGCCGACCAGCACCACTTCCTTCGGTCCGCGCCCGTAGCGCTGCGTGTACTCGCGAAACGGGGCGCGCGCGTAGCGAAGCGGCTGGTAGACGTTCGTCACCGGCGCCGCGAAGCGCAGCTTCGACAGCGCGCGCACCAGCGCATCGGCGACCGCGAGCAGATCGCGCGGGGTCTCAGCGCGCGGCATCGGAGGCGGGCGGTTCGGGCACTTCGAGTTTCCAGTGCCCGCGCCGCGTGGGCGCTGCGAGCGAGCGTTGCAGCGCGGCGAGGAAGCGCCGCCGCGTCCATTCGCGCGCGCCGAAGCGCGCGAGGTGATCGGTGTGCACCTGGCAGTCGATGAGATCGAAACCCCAGGCGTGGAGCTGTCGCACCAAGACGACGAAGGCGACCTTCGAGGCGTCGGGGCGATCGGCGAACATCGATTCGCCGAAGAAGCTCAGCCCGAGCGAGACGCCGTAGAGACCGCCGACGAGTTCGCCGTCCTGCCACGCCTCGGCGGAGTGCGCGAAGCCGAGTTCGTGAAGGCCCGCATATGCGTTGGCGATGTCGCTGGTGATCCAGGTTCCCGCTTCGCCGCGGCGCGGCACTTTGGCGCAGCGGTGCACGACGCGATGGAACGCGGTGTCGAGTCGCACTTCGAAGCCGCCGCGGCGCAGCGTCTTGCGCAAACTGCGCGACACCACGAGTTCCGCCGGTCGCAGCACCATGCGCGGATCGGGGGAGAACCAGAGCAGCGGTCGCTCGACGAGCGGCCACGGGAAGATTCCGTTCGAGTATGCGAGCAGCAGACGATCGGGCGAGAGATCGCCGCCGACCGCGAGCAGTCCCGACGGATCCGCCTCCTCGGGCGGAGGGAATCGGAGCGCTTCGCCGAGGCGGTAGACCGGCACGGCGCCAAGATAGCTGGATGCGCCGCTATTCGGAGAGCGCCGTTCGCCGCGAGCGATGGGGAGGGAAGAACGCGAACCAGATGCCGCTCGCGGCGCCGAGTCCGAGCGCCGCTTGCACGGTCAGCAACGCGGGGTGGATCGTATCAGGATCGAGAAAGCGGTTGGCCGCCGAACAGACGTGGATGCCGACGGCGGCGCTGCCGGCGACACCCCACAGCAAGAATCGCCGCGCGATGTCGGCGTCGGCGAGACCGATCCGCATCCGGCGTCGCAACATCGCGTGAAAGCGCAGCGACTCGAAGGCGCTCCACGCGTAGCTCGCGACGCTGCCGATCGTGAAGGTCCAGAATACGAATGCGGGAGCGGGCACTACCGCGACATTCCGCAGCCGACCGACGAAGGAGACCACGAGCAGCGCCACGATCACGGCCGTCAAGGCGAGCGGCCAGCGATCCGCCGGGCGAAAGATCCGCCAGATCCCGAACGCCAATGCGATCGCGCCGCAGCTGGCCGACGTGTTGCCCACGAGCACCGCGATCGGCATCACGGGAGCCGAGAAGGCGTGGAGCGCGAACGCCAACACGATGAGTCCGTAGCCGAGCCCACCGCTGGCGAGGAACGCGGCTCCGATCGCCAGTTCGGGCGCCTTGCCGGTGCGCGTTGCGATGCCGAGCAGTCGCAAACCCACCAGGAAGCTCGCGACGACGAAGGAGCCGAAGCCGACGATGGAAAGGGCGCCCAAGCAGACCTCCGCGACGCGCATCGGTTCGTCGCAGGGCGCTCTTGAGAGAGCGCGCTTCAGGAGCGCGGAATCTCGTCGAACGGCACGTCGCGGTCGCGGCGCGGTTCGCGCGGCAGCCCGAGCACGCGCTCGGCGACGACGTTCTTCTGGATCTCGTCGGTACCGCCGGCGATGTGCATCGAAGGCGCAGTCAGGAACTGGTGTTGCCAATGACCGCGGCGCAGCAGCGCATCGGGGCCGGCGAGGCGCAAGCCGAGTTCGGCGCCGAGCGTGAGGATGCGGCCGAGCGCGAGCTTCATCACCGACGACTCCGCGTCCGGGATGACGCCGCGGCCGAGCTTGCTCACGACGCGTGCGTTCAGCAGGTCGAGCGTCTTGTTCCAGGTGTAGAGGCGGGCGAGCTGGTCGCGCGTCACGCCGTCGAGGCGTTCCCGGTGGGCGCGCGCGAAGGCGGCGAGCTCGTCGAACGAAAAGAAGCCGCCGGTGCCGCCGAGCGCCATGCGCTCGTTGAGCAGCGTCGTCATCGCAGCGCCCCAGCCGGCGCCTGCGGGCCCGAGCCGATTCGCGTCGGGGATGCGCACTTCGTTCAGGAACACGTCGTTGAAGTGCGAGCCGCCCGACATCTGGCGCAGCGGACGGATCTCGACGCCGGGCGCGCGCATGTCGAGCAGGAAGTAGGTGATGCCCGCGTGCTTCGGCACGCTGGGATCACTGCGCGCCAGCAGGATGCCGAAGTCCGCGTAGTGCGCGCCGGAGCACCAGGTCTTCTGGCCGCTGACGACCCAGTCGAATGTTCCGGCGGGTTGGCGCGGATCTCCGTCTTTCACGGCGCGCGCGGAGAGCGCCGCGAGATCCGATCCTGCGCCGGGTTCGCTGAAGAGTTGACACCAGATCTCGTCGCCGCGCGCGAGCGGTTCGAGGTAGCGCGACTTCTGCTCGGGCGTGCCGTGGGCGATGATCGTCGGCCCCGCCATCGCCGTGCCCACCACGAAGATCGACTGGCCGAGCCCGAACCGAACCAGCTCCTGGTTCCAGATGATCGCCTCGATCGGGCCGAGCCCGCGCCCGCCGAACTCCTTCGGCCAGAGGATGGCGCCCCAGCCGTTCTGATGGAGCGTGCGCTGCCAGGCCTTCGAGCCCACGAGCAGTGCGTGCTCATCGACGTCGTCGTCGAACGGGTGCTGCCACCTGGCCGGCTTGTGCGCCTCGAGAAACACCCGCGCCTCCGCCCGAAACGCCGCCTCTTTCTCCGAATCCCGAAAGTCCATCCCCAAAAACTAGAACAAGTTTCAGTTCGGAGGAAGAGGAGAAAGGGGACGGTCCTCACCGAGGACGGGCTGAGGAGAAAAGGGACACACCTCGCGCGCTTGCAACGGACCGCTCGGTCGCCTTCCCTTGCGCTCCAATGACCAACCTGCCCTTCGTTCCGCGACGGGTTCTCGCGATCGGCGCACATCCCGACGACGTCGAGTTCTTCGCCGCCGCGACCGTCGCACAGCTTCTCGACGCCGCCGCGCAGGTTGCGCTCGTGGTGTGCAGCGACGGCGCGCGCGGCGGGCGCAACCTGGGCGATCCTGCCGCAGTCCGCCGCGGCGAGCAGGCGCGCGCCGCCGCCGCGCTCGGCATCGACGACTGGCTCTGGCTCGCGCACCCCGACGGCGCCCTCGCCGCGGGCGACCCGCTGCGCAGCGACCTGGTTCGCAGCGTGCGGCGTGTGCGTCCCGAGCTGGTGCTCGCCCACGACCCGCGCACGCTCTGGACGATCATCGCCGGCATCGCCCAGCCCGGTCACAGCGATCACCGCGCCGCCGGCCAGGCGACGCTCGACGCCATCTACCCGCGCTCGCCGAGTCCGAACTTCTACGCCGAGCAGCTCGGCGGCGACGAGGCGTTGCAGTCCTGGTACCCGCGCGAAGTCTGGCTCTTCGACACCGCGCAGCCCGATCTGTGCATCGACGTCGCCGACGGCTTCGAACGCAAAAAAGCGTCCCTTCTCGCGCACGCCAGTCAGGAAGAAGCCGTCGGCGGACTCGCTGCCGCCGCGCGCGCGATGGGCGCGCATTGGGGATCCGAACAGCGCCCGGCCGAAGCGTTCGTGCGTCTCCGCCTCTACTGAGAGCCTGTGAAAAAATCGCCTCGGTCGAATCGCTTGCGGCGACAGGCCATCTGCTGCGTTGCTCCTCCTCGCCATATCTCGATATGACTCGTCGTCGCGCCTTGCACCTGGCCCGTCGGCGCAGCGCGCTGCTCGGCCGGCGATTTCTTCACAGGCTCTGACTTCGCAGCACCGCGCGGGCGCCGATCGCGGCGCCGCAGATCACGAGCAGCGAGCCGAGCAGCGTCGCGACGCCAGGGATCTCGCCGAAGAACAGCACGCCCCAGAGCGTCGCGAATGCGATCTGCACGTACGAGATCGCCATCGCGCGACCGGCGGGCTCGAGCGCGAGGCCCCGCGTCAGGCACACCTGCCCGATCTGCGCGAAGACGCCGACGCCCAGCAGCACGAGCCACTCGAACCCGCGCGGCCAGACGCCCTGCGCGAGCGTCGCGGGCAGCGAAGCCGGCAGCGACACCAACGGGAACCACAACACGATCACCAGCGGATACTCGGTGCGCGCGAGTTCCCGTACGCCGACGTACGCGACCGCGGTGAGCACGGCGCCGCCCAGCGCCGCCGCGACACCCAGCGGAGCGAGCGCCGGGCCGCCCGCATCGAAGAGGAACGCCGGGCGCGTCACGAGCACGACGCCCGCCGAGCCGAGCAGCACCGACGCCGCGAGCGAGCGATCCGCGCGCTCGCCGAGCACCACCGCGGCGAGCATCGCCGTGAAGACGGGGTGCAGGTACTGGATCATCGTCGCTTCGGCGAGCGGAAGCTTCGTCATCGCATAGAACCCGCACGACAGCGCGGCGTAGCCCCAGATGCCGCGCGCCAGCAGCAACCAGCGCCGATTTCCCAGTGTGTGCACGCCCGCCCGGCGCAGCAGCGCGACCGAGATCACGATCGCCACGACCGAGCGCGCGAACACCAGCTCCTGCGACGCCAGTCGCGCGCCCGCGTATTTCACCAGCGCACTCATCACGCTGAACGCCAGCGCGCTGCCGAGCATGAAGCGCACGCCGAGCGGGATGCGGGACCACACGGCGGCGGACGATAGCTGCTAGACGCGCGTACCCACGCTGAAGAGCGCGCCGTCCGCGCTGGCCGCTGCGACCTCCCCGATGCAAACCGCCGCGACGTCGCCCGCCGCGCGCAACCTCGCGACCGCTTCGTCGGCGCGCGCCGCCATCACCCCGAACAGCAGGTCGCCCGAGGGCTGCGGGTCGAAGAGCGCATCGCGTTCGGGACGCGCCGCGATCTTCGGGTCGATACGCAGTCCGCTTCGCGCCTTCGCATTTTCCGGATGCGCGGTGCTGCGCAGTCCGCGCGCGAAGCACGCGCGCGTACCCGGAAGATCGAAACCGTGACGCTGCGAGCCGGTCATCGCTCCTATGCTAGGCCTGTTCGCCTCGCGCGGGACCGCTCCGTTCCCAGCTCATCGCGACACCGAGCAGCACGATCGCGATTCCGGCGAGCGCGAGGCCCCGCCGGAACGAGCGCGCCCGGTACCGCATCTCGACGACGTGCTCGCCCGCCGGTACCAGCACCGCGCGAAACGCGGTGTTCGCGCGCAGCAGCGGCGCGGCGGCGCCGTCGAGCGTCGCTTCCCAGCCGGGATAGAACGCGTCGTTGAGCACCAGCACGGCGGGGTTCGCGCCGCGCGTGCGGATCGCGATGTGCTCCGGCTCGTCGCGTTCGAGACGCGTCTCGGCGCCGGCGTCGCTCGGTGCGTTCCATGTCGCGACCTCGGGCGGCAGCGGATCGAGCAGCACCGTCGTGTGGATGTCGAAGAGCGGATCGACGAGGCGCGTGAGCGCTGCGTGCGGATCCGCCGGCTGCGCCTCGCCCCGGATCGCGCGCCACGCGCGCGGCAGCGCGTTCGGATTCTCGAAGACGAAGGGCGCCTCGCGCACTTCGTAATCGCGCCGGTAGCGTGTATCGAGCCACGGCGGCGGCGACTCGACCACCAGGAAGCGCACCGAGATCAGATCGAGCAGCGCCGCGCGCGACTCGTCGTTCGGAAGCTCCGCGCTGCCAGCGTACGGCGCGCCGTGCGCCGCGTGCGGATCCGCGCCGCGCTCCGGATCGGCGCCCGCGTCGGCGCCGTCACCAACCTCGAAGAAGGTCATGATGCGGCCGGTCGTCGCGAGCGAGAGCGGCTCGCGGTCGTGTACGGCCAGCAGTCCCTTGCGCTGTCCGATCTTGTCGGTGCCGAAGGCGCGCCAGTAGCTGCGCGATTCCCGGTTTTCCGGTCGCCGCACGATCGCGAGCTGCTTCGAGAACTCGCTCTTGGTGGCGAGCGGAGCGAAGAGGCCACCGGTGCTGCGCGGTTGCTCGTGCGGGAATACGTTCGCGGGCTGTGTCGCGTGCACCAGCATCGGCACCCCTTGCAGCGCCACGGCGATCGCCGCGATGGCGGCCGCCAGCAGCAGGCCGCGCCGCCCACCGCGCAGCTCGATGCGCGAGATCCCGAGTCCGGCGCACACGGCGATGGCGAGCATGCTGAGCAGCCTGTAGCGGAACGGGAAACGGAACTCTCCGAGCAGCGGAATGTGGCGCGACCAGTCGAAGAGCGGCGTGTGATTCGGGAACGAGACGGCGAGGGCGAGGGCCGCGACGGCGAGCAGCACCGCCGCGCGGGCGCGCCCGGAGCCGGCGAGTACGACCGCCAATACGGCGAGCACGGGGCTCACGAGGCCCGGCACCCCATTGCTGAGCCCGTCTTGCACGAGGCTGTCGAGGAAGACTCGCGGCTCGTGGACCGCGCCCTCGCGACCCGCACTCGACGCGTCGAGCGAGCCCGGCGCACGCGTGCTCTGCTGCATCAACTCGAGCGACGGCAGCAGCTGGGGGGCCGCGAGCAAGCCGCCCGCGCAGGCGCCCAACGAGACGGTCAGCAGCGCCGCGAGCGGAAGCCGGCGCGTTCGCCACGCTGCGAACAGCAGCGACGCAGTTCCGGTGATCGCCGCCGCGAGCATCGTCATCGCCACCGCTTGCGGCCAGCCGGCGAGAATCAGCGCGGCGAGGACGAGGGCCAGGCCCGCTGCGCGCCTCGCGCCCGGCCGCTGCACCGCGTTCTCCACGGCAAGCAGCACTCCGGGTGCCCACGCAGCGGTGTAGAGCATCGGTGGCGTCCACACGCTGTCCCAGAGTGGGAGGGAAATGGCGTAGAGGAGTCCGGCGGTTACGCTCCCGAGCGTTCCCGCGCCGAGGCTGCGTGCGAGCAGACCCGCCAGCGCGGCAGCCAGCGCCACGTGCGCGAACGCCAGCCACACGTAGGCACGCTGTGACGGCAGCACCAGGTGCAGCCAGTTCGGCGGGTACAGCACGCCGGTCTGCAGCGTCGCGAGGAAGGGTCCGCCGAGTCCCTGGTTCGGATTCCAGAGCGGAAGATCGCCCTGGCGCAGGCGCGTGAACGCGTACTCGGCGTTGGGCCGGTAGTACGAAAAGAAGTCGTAGACGTGAGCCGGTCGTTCGCGTTCGAGCTGGACGTTGAACGGCTGCGTCGCGGCCGAGAACCAGATCGTTGCGGCCAGCAGCGCCGAGACGACGAGCAGAAAGACCGACGCCGTGCGCCTCACGCTGCCTCCCGTGCGCGCCCAGATGTCACGGGCGCACTTTACACCGCCGTCCTACCCGTGGGAGTGGTCTCCGCTGCCCGTTCGCAGATGGCGCGGCTGCTGCGGCCGAGCGCTAGCTTCGGCAGCCAGCAGGGGGTGATCATGAGACTGCAACACGTCACGCTCCACGGTCACGACGTCAGCTATCGGATGGCCGGAAGCGGGCCGGTCGTTCTGCTGATCCACGGCATGGCCGGCTCGTCGCGCACCTGGCACGACGTGATGCGGCTGCTGGCGCGCGACTACACCGTCGTCGCACCCGATCTGCTGGGCCACGGCGAGTCCGCCAAGCCGATGGGCGACTACTCGCTCGGCGCCTACGCGAGTGGCCTGCGCGATCTGCTCGGCGCCCTCGGGATCGAGCGCGCCACGCTGGTCGGGCAGTCGCTCGGCGGCGGGGTCGTGATGCAGCTCGCGTATCAGCACCCGGAGATCGCCGAGCGGCTGGTGCTGGTCGGCAGCGGTGGCCTCGGCCGCGAGGTGAGCTGGATGCTGCGGGCGCTCGCGTTGCCCGCAGCCGAGTACGTGATGCCGGTGCTGTTCCCGCGCTTCGTGCGCACGGGTGGCGAGAAGGTCGTCGCGTTCTTCCGCAACCGCGGCGTGCGTGCGCCCCACATCGCCGAGATGTGGAGCGCGTACGCCTCGCTCACCGAGACCGAGAACCGCCGCGCGTTCATCCGCACCGTGCGCGCGGTGATCGATCCCGGCGGTCAATCGGTTTCGGCAAGGGACCGCCTCTATCTGGCGGCCGCCGTGCCGACGCTGATCGCCTGGGGCGACCGCGACGAGATCATTCCGGTGCAGCACGCCTACGACACCCACGAATTGCTGCCGGAGAGCCAGCTCGAGATCTTCGAGGGGGCGGGGCACTTCCTGCACGTCGAATACCCGGCGCGCTTCGCCGAAGTGCTGCGCGACTTCATCGAGCGCACCGAGCCCGCGAATCAAGACCGCGGGACCTATCGCGAGCTGTTGCGGGCCGGCGCGGCCTGACCCGGGCGGCGGGCCGCGATGGCGGTTGCGCCGAGCGCGAGTGCGAGCAGCGCGAGCGCGGCCCAGGGCCGCGCGAGCCACCCCGGCGCCGCGAGCAGCACCACACCGAGCCCCGCCATCATCAGCCCCGAGAGCAGTTTGAGCAGGTGCCCCTCGCGTTCGCTCAGCTTGCGCGAGCCGAGCGTCCACGCGAACGCGACGACGATCGCGAAGAGCGGCGTCACGTAGATCGCGTTGTAGAGCGCGAGGTAGCCGTAGTACCTCGCCGTGGGCAGCGCGTGCAGCGTCAGGATGCGTGTGAACACCATCGGGAAGCCAGCGGTGCAGAGCAGCTCGTAGGCGTTCGCCACGATCGCGAGCGCCGCGGTCGCAGCGAGCATCGTCGCGAGCCGCTCGGCGCGCACCAGCCCGCGCATGCGCGCGAAGAGCCCCGGCTTCGCGGACTCGGGGATCGCGAGCGTCGCGGCGCCCTGCGCGCGCAGACCGTCGCGGGCGTTCACGATCCCGAGTGCAACGGCGAGCAGGCCGGCGCCGATCGTCACGGCGCGCAGCTCGCCGAGCACGAGGAAGAGGTTCAGCCAGGCCGCCATGAACGCGAAGTAGACGAGACCTGAGATCACGACGAAGACGCCGCCCACCGCGAGCATGCGGGCGCGGCTGCGCGCGTGCACCAGCAGACTCAGCAGGAATAGCAGCACGAAGAACGCGCAGGGGTTCACGGAGTCGAGCGCTCCGAGCACCAGCGTCAGAACGGGCAACGAGAGCGTTTCGGCTTCGAGTCCGCCGGGCAGCCGGAGCGCCGGCTCGAGTGGAGCCTCGGCGCGCACGCCGGGGGATCCTCGTGCCGCACGACGACACCGTTCGATGCCGTCGCGGAGCGCCTCGGGCGTCGTGCTCGCATCGAAGCCCGCCAGCATGCGGCCGCAGAACACGAAGCCCGGAACGACCCGTGCCTCCTCACCGGCGGCAGCCGCGAGTTCGCGGTAGCGCGCGACGTTCTCGGGATGCTCGGTCAGCTCGAGCGAGTGGACACTGAGGCCCGGCTCCGCGGCGAGCGTTTCGACGAACGGTTTCGCTTCGAGGCAGTGCGGGCAGGTCTGCGTCCAGAAGAACCAGAGGTGAACCGTGACCTCGCCGCTGTGATCGACCTCCGTCCACGTGACGTCCGGAGGCGCCAGGCCGGCAGGGGGCGCCGCATGCGGCGCCGCGGCGAGCACTGCGAGCAGCAGGGCTGCGATCGTCTGGAGCGCCGCTCGCAGCGGCTCGTCGCGCGTGATCATGGCTTCTTCCCGGCTCACGGCGGAGCGGAGGTATTCTCGCGCACGTGCGGGTCGTCGACGAGGCGGTGTTGCTGCTGCGCATGGCGCGCTGGGTCATCGCGACCGCGCGTCACGACACCCGCATTGCGACGCGGGTGCCGGGGAATCCGAAGTTCACGAGCGCGCGCGACGCCGTGACGCGGATTCGGGATGGCGCCGTCATCGCCGTCTCGGGCCTCGGTGGACACCAGCGCGCCGCGATCCTGCACTGGGCACTGCGCGAGCGCTTCGAGGCGACCGGACATCCTCGCCGGCTGACACTCGTGAACGTCGGCGGCCACGGCGGACGCGGGCTGCTCGCCGGGACGCTCGACGAGCTGGCGCGGCCGGGCCTCGTGACGCGCCTGTTCACCAGCCACTTCGAGACCTTTCGCGCCTTCCTCGAAGTGGCCGCGGCGCGCCGCTGCGAGCTCCAGTGCCTGCCGCTCGGCGTGATCGCCGAACTCTTCGACGCACTCGGCCGCGGCGGGGACACGGTGCTCTCGGAGGTCGGTGTCGGTACCTTCCTCGATCCGCGCGTGGGGCGCGGCTCGCCCGTGCAGGGCGGCCGGCGCGAGCAGTGGATCTGCGCCGAGGGTGAGAGGCTCCGCTACCGGCTGCCGCCGATCGATGTCGCGATCTTCAATCTCCCCGCCGCCGATCGGCGTGGCAATCTGTATGCGGACGGCGCCGCGATGATCGGCGACAGCCGCGAGATCGCGCGCGCGGCGCGGCGCAACGGCGGGTTCGTCATCGCGAACGTCGGGCTGCTCGTGGACGAGGATCCGTCGCGCGTCTTCCTGCCCGCCGGCGCGATCGACGCGATCGTCTGCCATCCCGACACCGAACAGACGATCGGCTTCTTCCACCGCGAGCCGTGGCCACTCGTCGCCGCGAGCGGCGAGGGCAGCGTCGCGGACGGACTTGCGCACGCGCAGTTCATCCGGCGCCTCGGCGAGCTGGCGGGCGGCTTCCCGCGCCGCAACGCGATGGACGCCGTGATCGCGCGCCTCGTGGCCGCGACCCTCGTCGCCGAACTCGAGCGCGGCGCGCACGTCGCGATCGGCACGGGGCTGCCCGAGGACGCCGTCGTCGCACTCTTCGAGCGCGGTCGCGCGGGAGAGTTCCGCTTCCTCGTCGAGAGCGGCACGGTGGGTGGCGTTCCGGCGCCGGGCCCTTACTTCGGCGCGGCGTTCGGCCCGAAACAAATCGTCTCGACGGCGGAGCTCTTCGCGCGCTGCAGGAGTCGTCTCGACGCGGCGTGCCTCGGCGCGCTCGAGATCGACGCCGCGGGTGACGTCAACGTCTCGAAGCGCGGCCGCGGCGTGCGCCGCTACGTCGGGCCCGGCGGCTTCCTCGACTTCACCAGCGCTGCACGCACGATCGTGTTCGTCTCGCGCTGGATGCGCGGTGGCGAGATCCGCGTCGAAGACGGCGCGGTCCGCATCGTCCGGCGCGGCCAGCCCAAGCTCGTGGCGCGCGTCGCCGAGCGCTGCTTCGACGCCGCCCGCGCGCTCCGCGCCGGCAAGCGGATCTTCTATGTGAGTTCCATCGGTGTCCTGCAGGCGACACCGTCCGGTCTCGCGCTGGTCCGCGTGATGCCAGGCATCGACGTCGAGCGCGACGTGCTCGCGATGGCGCCGTTCCCGATCGCGCTTCCGGCTTCGGGAGTCGTGCCGGTCGTGGATCGCGCCGTGCTCGCGCCTCCGACGCCCTCGTCCGCGTAGCTTGCTGCCTCACGGGCTGGGGCCATCCGCCCCTCCCGCGCCGTCGTTCCGGCCTGCCGGCATCGCTCCGCGGTGCGCGTAGTGTGGCATGTGGAATGCAGTTCCATTGGATCCGGCGCTCGCTGCGTGCGCGGATCCGAAACGGAGCAAGAAAATGAAGCTCAGGCAGACCCCCATTCTCCTGCTGCTCGTTGCGACGGTCTTGCTGCTCAGTGCGACGGGATCGCACGCGGCGGCGCCGAATCTGATCCTCAACCCGGAGCTCACGGCGGATCTCTCGAGCTGGACCGGCCAGGGAGGCGCGCTCTCATGGGTGACGCCGGATGTCTTCGGCCGCGCGGACTCCGGCTCGGCCCAGCTCGCGGCCGCGCTGGGCGCCAACGTGACCCTCGCGCAGTGCGTCGCGCTTCCCGCGAACGCCCACGTCGATTTCGGCGCGTGGCTCGAGATCCCGAGTTTCCAGGAAGTGACCGGCTCTGCAGTCGTGAAGCTGGAGTGGTGGAGTGAGCCGAGCTGCCTCGGGGCTCAGCTCGACGTCGCGGCCGAGACCGCGACGATCTCGACGACAGGCCGCTGGTCGCATGTGGCGCAGCGCAACGTCACGGCGCCTGGGGGAGCGAAGTCGGCGAAGCTCCGCGCGATCTCCCAACCGGACGCGCAAGGCTTCCTGGTCAAGTTCGACTCGCTCTTCGTCGCGCCGGCCGGCGAGCTCTTCGTGCCCGCGGTCGGCGAGATCGTAGTCGCCGACGGTTCGCAGAAGATCGTGAAGGTCGAGCCCGAGACGGGCGCGC
>Ga0316613_10001452_pt1 | contig 16241 bp, 14 predicted proteins | sample OWC_soil_day10_C_2_FD_207647 | JGI IMG/M metagenome (GOLD analysis project Ga0316613, IMG submission 207647) | Wetland soil microbial communities from Old Woman Creek delta, Ohio, United States - OWC_soil_day10_CT_b | ecosystem: Environmental > Terrestrial > Soil > Wetlands | place: USA: Ohio...
GCGGCCTGGCGTCGCGTGCAGGCCGAGTTCGTCACCCGTGGCGAGGCGGCAATCGAGCACTGGAAGCGCGAAGGCGGCGGGCACACGGTCGACGCCGTCATGGACGATCTGCAGAGACGCCTCGATGCCGCCAAGCGCCGAGCCGCCAAGCGCGCCGGCCGGTGACGATCAAGGACACCGTCACGCTGCTGCAGGAGGCGGTGGAAGACCTGCAGCGTCTGGAGGACTTTGCCATCGAGCGCGAGCTTGCGAGCGAGACGCCCGACTGGGCCACTCCGCAAAGGGCGCTGGACGCCATCCGCGAAGGCATGCGCCTGCTGTCCTGGTCGCCCTACTCATGCCGTCGGGCAGAGCTGGGCAATGGTCGCTCGCGGGAGCTGATCGTGCCCTTCGGTGCAGCGGGCTACATCGTGCTCTTCGAGATCGTCAACGATGTCGTCGTCATCGGCGCCGTGCGGCATCAGCGGGAAGAAGACTACCGGCACTGAACGAACCACCTCAGCGCTCTTCGGCTTGTTCCGGAAACGCAATCCGATAGGCCCGCACCGCATCGTCGATGGTGGCAAAGAAGGTCTGCTGGCCGAAGTGGCCGAACAGCCCGAAGCGCTTGAGCTTGTCCTTCACCGGGCCTTTCATCTCGGCAAAGCACAGTTCGATGCCCTGCTCTTGCAGCGACTCGTCCAGTTCGCGCAGCATGTCGGCGGCAGTGATGTCGACGCTGGTTACCGGCTCAGCCGTCACCACCAGCCAGCGCACCGGCGTGGGCGATGCGGCCAGCGTGTCGCGCACCACGCGTTCGAACCATTCGGCATTGGCAAAGAACAGCGGCGCATCCCAGCGCAGCAGCACCAGCCCGTCGATGCGCTGTGCCTCGGGGTGACGCTGCACGTCGTGCCAGCCGTCGACGCCCTGCACCTTGCCCAGCACCGCCGAATGCGGACGCCAGCCGTCCCACAGGAACTCGATCACCGCGACGACGATCGCCAGCACGATGCCCTGGATCGCACCCAGCAGCAGCACGCCCGCGGCACAGCCGATGGACAGCCAGAACTCCCAGGCCTGGATGCGGCGGATGCGCTGCAGGTCGCGCCATTCGATCAGCCCCATCACCGAGGCGATGACCACCGCCGCCAGTGCGCTGCCGGGCAGGCGTTCCAGCAACTGCGGCGCCAGCAGCAGCAATGCCGCCACGCTGAGCGCGCCCACCACGCCGGTCATCTGCGAACGCGCTCCTGCCGCCTCGGCCACCGGCGTGCGCGACGAGCTGCTGCTGATGGGAAAGCCCTGGAACAGGCCCACCAAAAGGTTGGTTGCGCCCAGCGCCACCATCTCCTGGTTCGGGTCGACGGCGATGCGCTGGCGCTGCGCATAGGTGCGCGACAGCACGCTGGTGTCGGCAAAGGCCACCATCGCCACGGCCAGGGCGCCGCCCAGCACCGGCAGCACATCGGCCCAGAGGATCCACGGCAGCGACGCTGACGGCAGCCCCTGCGGCAGCGTGCCGAGCACGCTCACGCCATGCTGCCGGTCCAGGTCGAAGAGCGCGACCGCGCTGGTCGCAGCGACGATGGCGATGAGCATGCCGGGCACGCGCGGCCAGCGCTTCAGCAGCAGGATCAGCGCCAGCGATCCCGCGCCGACGGCGAAGGCCGCGACATTGAGCCGCCCGTCCCACAGCGCCTGCACGAAAGCCACCGCTTGCGCCGGCGGGCCGTCGCCTTCGATGGCGATGCCGCACAACTTGGGCAGCTGGCTGACGATGACCGCCAGCGCGATGCCGTTCATGTAGCCGTAGCGAATGGGCGTGGACAGCAGCTCGGTGATGAAGCCCAGCTTCGCCAGTCCGGCGCCGATGCAGATCAGGCCCACGGCGAGGGCCATCGCGCCGGCCAGCGCCACCGCGCGCGCCGGGTCGCCGGCAGACAACGGCAGCACCACCGCCAGGATCAGCGCCGCCAGCGACGAATCCGGGCCCATCACCAGGATGCGGCTGGGCCCGAACAGGGCGTAGGCCAGCAGCCCGGCGATGGTGGCGTACAGCCCATGGATGCCGGGCACGCCCGAGGCCACCGCATAGGCGATGCCCACCGGCACCAGCATCGTCGTCAGCACCAGGCCGGCCGCCAGGTCGTGGCGCCACCAGGCGGCGGGGTAGTGGCGCAGCAGCTGCAGACCGGGCAGCCAATGCGCCGGGACGGGGCGGCTGCGCGCGGCGCCGGGTTGGGGCATCGGTGGGGAAGGCTCGCTCATGCAGACACGCCGCCGGTCGTGTCCGGAAGGCCAAGCCACGCTATCACAGCCACCATGCCGCGCAACGCGGCTCTATAGTCACCGCAAACCGTGGCCCTTGCGCGGCCACCGACCCTTGCCGCGATGCCGAAGCCGACACTCCGCCCACGCTGGCTCAAGCTGCTGCTCGGCGGCCTGGCCGGCATCGCGCTGCTGCTGGGCCTGCTGTACTTCGCGCTGAACCTGCTGTTCCCGCCGCAGCGGCTGGCCTCCTTGCTGGCCGCCCAGGTCAGCGCCGCCACCGGCCGCGACTTCGCGGTGCGCGGCACGCTGTCGATCCGGGTGCTGCCGCGCATCGGCGTGGCCGCCCACGACGTGGTGCTTGGCAATGCGCCCTGGGGCTCGCGCAAGGAGATGCTGCGGGTCAAGCAGGCGAGCTTCGACATCGCCTTCTGGCCGCTGCTGCAGGGCCTGGTGGATGTGGCCAGCGTGTCCTTCAGTGGCGTGGACCTGTTGCTCGAGACCGATCGCCACGGCGTCGGCAACTGGGTGATGGCCGGCCCGGACACCGCCGTGCCGCCCACGGGAGGCGACAGCGGCTCGCCGCTGCGCGTGCACCTGTCGCGCATCGCGCTGACCGACACGCATCTGGCCTACCGCGACGCCCGCAGCGGCACCACCCACAGCCTGCTGCTGCAGACGCTGGAGCTCGACGTCGCCGGCGAGGGCCACACACTCGACGCCAGCTTCGACAGCCGTGGCCAGCAATGGCAGCTGCAGGGCCAGATCGGGCGATTGGCCGAACTGTCCGCCAACCAGGCGGACTGGCCCTTCGACCTGCAGCTCAGCAGCGACGGCGCCCTGTTCGCCGCCAAGGGACTGCTGCGCCGCGGTGCCATGCCGCACCGGCTGGAGGCCGACATCAGTGCGCGGCTGACGCGGGTCGAGGCCTTGTCGCCCTGGCTTCCGAATGCGGCCCGCATCCCGCTGCCGATCGAGCTGACGGGGCAGCTGAACTATGCGCCGCAGTCGGTGCGCATCGACGGCCTGCAGCTGTCGGTGGCGCAGCAGCAGATCAGCGGCCAGCTCAAGGCCCTGGGCGGAACCCCGTGGCAGATCGATGCGCAACTGGCCTCGCCGTCGATCGACCTGGCGCGCTGGCTGCCGCCTCGGGCCGCGGCCCCGGCTGCGCCAGCGGCGAAAGACCGGCGCGTGTTCGGCACCACGCCGCTGGGCCTGGAGGCCCTGCCCGCAGGCCCGGCGACGCTGTCGCTGCACGTGGACAGGCTGCTGATGCCGGGGCTGCCACCACTGTCGAACCTGAAGGCGCAGTTCAATGCACAGCCCGGTCGCTTCAAGGCCGACCCGGTGAGCTTCGGCCTGGCCGGCGGCACGCTGCGCGGCAGCGTCACCGTGGCCTCGGCCGCCGGCTCAGCGCCGCGCGTGGCGCTGCAGGCGCAGGGCAGCAACCTGTCGATGGACGAACTGCTGCAGGCAACCGGACATTCGGCCTTCGCCAAGGGTGGGCAGGTGCAGCTGCGCGCCGACCTGAATCTGGCCGGCGGCACGCCGCGCGCGCTGGCCGCCAGCGCCAATGGCGAGCTGATGCTGTCGCTGGCCAACACCACGCTCGGCGGCGGCGCGTCGCCGCTAGGCACCTCCGTGCTGGCCAAGGTGCTGCAGGCGGTGAGCCTGCAGCCCACGGTGCCGACCTCCTCGCGGGTGCGATGTGCCGTGCTGCGCCTGCCGCTGAAGAACGGCGTCGCGGCAGTGGACCGCTCGATCGCGATGGAAACCGACCAGCTGTCGGTGTCGGCCAAGGGCGAGATCCGCCTGGACGACGAGACGCTGACACTGGCCTTCCGGCCATCGCCGAAGAGTGGGGTCAAGCTCAACCCGGTGGACCTGGCCAAGCTGGTGGTGCTGAAGGGGCCGTGGCTCGACCCGAAGCTGGCACTGGACGCGCAAGGGATGGTCGGCCTGGCCGCCTCGCTGGGCAGGGCCGGGGCCACCGGAGGGCTGTCGATGCTGGCCCAGCAGCTGCTGAAGGCCGCGCCCGAAGCCGACGTCTGCCGCACCGCCATGGGCGGTGCCGGCACCGCGCCGGTCCCCACGGTCAAGCCATCGCCACCGCCACCGCAGCCGGCTCAGGGCTTGCCGAAGGGCCTGCCCGACGCGCTGCGCCAGATCTTCAAGTAGCCCGCTCAGCCATCGGCGGTGGGCCGTTGTGCCAGGCGCAGCAACAGCTGATCGAGTGTGGCGTACACCTGGTCCAGCAGCTCGGGGCCGAGCGCCTGCTCCAACTCGCGGTACTGGGCGTCGATCCGCGGCGCCATCCTGCGGGCCAGCGCGCGGCTCTTCGGCGTGATCGACACGCGCACGCGGCGCTGGTCCTCGGCCATGCGCTCGCGCCTGACGAGCCCCAGCTCCTCCATGCGCGCCAGCACGCCGGTGGCGCTGGCGCTGAGCAGCTGGCAGGACTCGCAGATCTGGCGCGGCTCCAGCGGGGACTGATCGAGCAGCGCGCGCAGCACGCGCCATTGCTGCTCGGTCAGGCCATGCTGGTTGAGGATGGCGCGGAAGTGCGACATCACGCCCTCGCGCGAGCGCAGCAGCAGCAGCGGCAGGTTGCGGCGGCTCGGTGCATGAGGCATGGGTGCGGCCGTGGTTGACACTCGGCAGGGCTGGTGCTGTAATCATATACATGTTAGTAAATTCGGCGGTCTTCGGCAACCTGCGCGAGGTGCTGGCCTGGCCGACCAGCCAGTCCTGGCCCGAAGACCGGCCGCTGGCGCACTGGCAACGCGGCAGCGCCGCGGCCTTCCGCGCACCCCCTGTGGGCACGGCCTATGGCGCACTGCTCAACCACCGCGCGGCGCTGGCCGCGTTGGGCGACGCGGTGCATGCCGCGCCCTACAAGGCGCCGCCCAAGGCGCCGGTGCTGTACATCAAGCCGCGCAACACCTTCGCCGGCCCCGGCGATGCGATCGTCGTGCCTGCCGGCGTCGACGAGTTGGAGATAGGCGCCACGCTGGGCATCGTCATCGGCCGCGAGGCCTGCCGCGTCGGCGAAGCCGAGGCGCTGGCCTGCGTGGCCGGCTACACCGTGTGCAACGATGTCAGCGTGCCCCACGCCTCGTTCTACCGCCCGTCGCTGCGCTTCAAGTGCCGCGACGGTTTCCTGCCCGTGGGCCCGTGGGTCGTCGCCGCACGGCACGTGGCCGAGCCCGATGCGCTGGCCGTGCGCGTGCACCTCGACGGCCTGTTGGTGCAGCAGACCTCCACGACTGGCATGCAGCGTCCGGTGGCCCGACTGATCGCCGAAATCAGCGCCTTCATGACACTGGCCGTCGGTGACCTGCTGATGCTGGGCGTGGCGGCCGGCGCGCCACGCGCCCGCGCCGGGCAGCATGTGCGCATCGAGATCGACGGCATCGGTGCGCTCGAAAACCTGCTGGTGGCGCAATGCGAGGCATGAAACACGCGCGCATTGCCTGGGGTGGCGCCGTGCGCTCGGCGGTGGCCAGCGGCGGCGGGCTTCTTCTCACCGACGGCACCGTGCTGGCCGAGGAGCAGGTGGTCTGGCTGCCACCGGTGCAGCCCGGCGCGATCATTGCGCTCGGCATCAACTATGCCGACCACAAGAGGGAACTGGCCAAGGAATTGACGCTGAGTGCCAAGGACGAGCCGTTGGCCTTTCTGAAGGGGCCGAACGCGCTGCTCGGCCACCGCGGCGTCACGCCGCGGCCCGCCGATGCCACCTTCATGCACTATGAATGCGAGTTGGCGGTGGTGATCGGCCGCGCCGCGACGAAGGTCAAACGCGTCGACGCGATGCTTCATGTGGCCGGCTACACCGTCGCCAACGACTACGCGATCCGCGACTACCTGGAGAACTGGTACCGACCGAACCTGCGGGTGAAGAACCGCGACGGCTGTACCGTGCTGGGCCCGTGGCTGGTGGACGCGGACGACGTGCCCGACCCGCACGCGCTGGAGTTGCGCACCTTCGTCAACGGCGAGTTGAAGCAGCACGGCAACACGCGCGACCTGATCGACGATGTCCCGGCACTGATCGAATACCTGAGCAGCTTCATGACGCTGCTGCCGGGCGACATCATCCTCACCGGCACGCCCGAAGGCGTGGTCAACGTCAACCCCGGCGACGAGGTCGTGTGCGAGATCGACGGCATCGGCCGGCTGCTCAACACCGTCGTCGCCGATGCACGCTGAATCAAGGACCGAGCCCATGCGCATCCCCCACCTGATCGACGGCCGCGCGGTCGAAAGCCGCGACTGCTTCGAGACCCTCAACCCGACCAACCAGCAGGTGCTGGCCGAGGTGGCCGCTGGCGGCGAGGCCGAGGTGCATGCCGCGGTGGCGGCGGCCAAGGCGGCGTTCCCCAAGTGGGCGGCCACGCCCGCGGCCGAGCGCGCCAAGATGATGCACAAACTCGGCGAGCTGATCACCAAGCACGTGGCCGAGATCTCGGCCATCGAGACCGGTGACACCGGCCAGACCATCAGCCAGACCGGCAAGCAGCTGGTGCCGCGCGCGGCCGACAACTTCCACTACTTCGCCGAGATGTGCACGCGGGTCGATGGCCACACCTACCCGACACCGACGCACCTGAACTACACGCTGTTCCATCCGGTGGGCGTGTGTGCGCTGATCAGCCCGTGGAACGTGCCCTTCATGACCGGCACCTGGAAGATCGCGCCCTGCCTGGCCTTCGGCAACACCGCGGTGCTGAAGATGAGCGAGCTGTCGCCGCTGTCGATATCGCGCTTCGGCGAACTGGCCACCGAGGCCGGGCTGCCCAAGGGCGTGCTCAACATCGTGCACGGCACCGGCAAAGACGCCGGCGAGCCGTTGTGCGCACACCCCGACGTGCGTGCGATCTCCTTCACCGGCTCCACCGCCACCGGCCAACGCATCGTGAAGAGCGCGGGGCTGAAGAAGTTCAGCATGGAACTGGGCGGCAAGAGCCCTTTCGTGGTCTTCGACGACGCGGACTTCGAGCGCGCGCTCGACGCCGCGCTGTTCATGATCTTCAGCAACAACGGCGAGCGCTGCACCGCCGGCAGCCGCATCCTGGTGCAAAAGTCGATCTACCCGCGCTTCGTCGAGCGCTTCGCCGAGCGCGCCAAGCGCATCGCGGTCGGCGACCCGATGGACGAGAAGACGATCGTCGGCCCGATGATCAGCCCGCAGCACCTGGCCAAGGTACGCAGCTACATCGAACTCGGCCCCAAGGAAGGCGCGACGCTGCTGACCGGCGGGCTGGACGCGCCCGAGCTGCCCGGCGCTTTCCGCCAGGGCAACTTCGTGCGGCCGACGGTCTTCGCCGACGTGAAGAACTCGATGCGCATCGCGCAGGAGGAGATCTTCGGCCCCGTCGCCTGCCTGATCCCCTTCGACGACGAGGCCGATGCCGTTGTGCAAGCCAACGACATCCCCTACGGCCTGTCGAGCTACGTCTGGAGCCAGGACATCGGCCGCGCGCACCGCGTGGCCGCAGCCATCGAGGCCGGCATGTGCTTCGTCAACAGCCAGAACGTGCGCGACCTGCGCCAGCCCTTCGGCGGCACCAAGGCCAGCGGCACGGGGCGCGAGGGCGGAACCTGGAGCTACGAGGTCTTCCTCGAGCCGAAGAACGTGGCGGTGTCCTTGGGTTCGCACCACATTCCACACTGGGGAGTCTGAGCATGGGCAAGCTGGCACTGGCCGCGAAGATCACCCACGTGCCGTCGATGTACCTGAGCGAACTGCCCGGCCCGCGCCAGGGCACGCGGCAGGATGCGATCGACGGCCATGTCGAGATCGGCCGACGCTGTCGCGAACTGGGCGTGGACACCATCGTCGTCTTCGACACGCATTGGCTGGTCAACGCCAACTACCACCTGAACTGCGCGCCGCACTTCAAGGGGCTGTACACCAGCAACGAGTTGCCGCACTTCATCAGCAACCTGGGCTACGAGTTCCCTGGCAACCCGGCGCTCGGCCAGCTGCTGGCACAGGCGGCAAACGACATGGGCGTCGAGACGCTCGCCCACGACCGCACCACGCTTGGCCCGGAGTACGGCACGCTGGTGCCGATGCGCTACATGAACACCGATCAGCACTTCAAGGTGGTGTCGGTGTCGGCGCTGTGCATGGCGCACTACCTGAACGACAGCGCGCGCCTGGGCTGGGCCTTCCGCCAGGCGGTGGAGGCGCATTACGACGGGACGGTGGCCTTCTTCGCCAGCGGGTCGCTTTCCCACCGCTTTGCGCAGAACGGCCTGGCGCCGGAGTTCGCCTTTCGGATCTGGAGTCCCTTCCTGGAGCACCTGGACCACGAGGTCATCCGCATGTGGCAGGCGGGCGAATGGAAAGCCTTCTGCGAGATGCTGCCCGAGTACGCCGCCAAGGGCCACGGCGAAGGCTTCATGCACGACACCGCGATGCTGCTCGGCGCGCTGGGCTGGAGCGACTACGATGCGCCGGCCGAAGTGGTCACGCCCTACTTCGGCGCCAGCGGCACCGGGCAGATCAACGTGCTGCTGCCGGTGACGCCTCAGGACGGCCGCGCCATTCCCAGGCCTGTAGCCTCGACGGCCGAGGGCTACACCCACATCTCGACGAGACTCTGATCATGAAGCCCCCACGCTCACTTCGTTCGCTGCCCCCCGAGGGGGCGCTCAGTACCTTTGGAACGGCCGGGCGGTACTGACATGCCCCACCTGGTGATGCTCTACACCCCGCAACTCGAGGCGCAGGCCGACCTGTCGCGCTTGTGCCGCAAGTTGGCCGACGCGATGCTGTCGGTGCGCGACGAGCAGGGCGCGCAGGTCTTCCCCACCGGCGGCACGCGCGTGCTGGCCTATCCGGCCGCACACTACGCGGTGGCCGACGGCAGCGGCGACCATGGCTTCATCTACTTCAACGTGCGCATGGCGCGGGGCCGCAGCGCCGCGGTGCACCAGTCCATCGGCGAGGCGCTGTCGGCCGTGGTGCGTGAGGAACTCGCGCCGCTGCTCGCCGCCCGGCCGGTGGGCCTGACGCTGCAGATCGACGAAGGCCACGAGGTCTTCGACGCCAAGCTCGGCAACCTGCATCCACTGTTCGCGAAGAAATGAGCAGCAGCCTCGACCCGCAGACCATTGCCGCGCTGGCGCACGAGCTCTACGACGCACGCAAGTCGCGCATGCCGCTGCGCCACTTCTCGAAGCGGTATCCCGGCATGAGCATCGAGGACGGCTATGCCATCCAGCGCGCCTGGGTGGCACTGGAGCTGGCCGACGGTCGGGTGATCAAGGGCCACAAGATCGGCCTGACCTCACGCGCGATGCAGCAGTCCAGCCAGATCGACGAGCCCGACTTCGCACCGCTGATGGACGACATGTTCTTCACCAACGGCGGTGACATCCCGGTGAGCCGCTTCATTGCACCGCGCATCGAGGTCGAGCTCGCCTTCATCCTGGGCAAGCCGCTCAAAGGCCCGGGCGTGACGCTGTTCGATGTGCTCTCGGCTACCGACTACGTCAGCCCGGCGATCGAGATCATCGACGCGCGCATCGAGCAGTTCGACCGCGAGACCAAGGCGCCGCGCAAGGTGTTCGACACCATCAGCGACTTTGCCGCCAATGCCGGCATCGTGCTCGGCGGCCGGCCGGTGCGGCCGAACGACGTCGACCTGCGCTGGGTGGGCGCGATGCTGTTCAAGAACGGCGTGATCGAGGAGACCGGCCTGGCCGCTGCGGTGCTGAACCACCCGGGCAACGGCGTGGCCTGGCTGGCCAACAAGATCGCACCATACGATGAGCAGCTGCATGCCGGCGAGGTGATCCTCTGCGGCTCCTTCACGCGCCCGGCCACCGCAGTAGCGGGCGACAACTTCCATGCCGACTACGGGCCGCTGGGCGCCGTGTCCTTCCGCTTCGTCTGAGGACCGTTCTATGGCACTAATCACCTACCTCACGCAAATCCAGATCGAACATGGCGCGCGCAAGCTGCTGGCCGGCGAGTGCGAGCGTGTCGGCATCAGGAAGCCGCTGATCGTCACCGACGCCGGCGTGCGCGCGGCCGGCGTGCTGCAGCAGGTGCTGGACGCACTGCCCGTCGAGATGCGCGGCGCGGTCTACGACGGCACGCCGCCCAACCCCAACGAGGGTGCGGTGCGCGAAGCCGTTGCACTGTTCCAGCAACGGGGCTGCGACGGGCTGATCGCGGTGGGCGGTGGTTCCTCGATCGACTGCGCCAAGGGCGCGGCCATCGCCGCGCGCCACCCGGGGCCACTGAAGACCTACGCCACCATCGAAGGCGGCGCCCCGTTGATCACCGAGGCCTGCGTGCCGCTGATCGCCGTGCCCACGACTGCCGGCACCGGCAGCGAGGTGGCGCGCGGCGCGATCATCATCCTCGACGACGGGCGCAAGGTGGGCTTCCACTCCTGGTTCCTGATGCCCAAGGCAGCGATCTGCGACCCGGAACTCACGTTCGGGCTGCCGCCGCTGCTGACCGCCGCCACCGGCATGGACGCGATCGCGCACTGCATGGAAACCTTCATGGCGCCGCCCTACAACCCGCCGGCCGACGGCATTGCGCTGGACGGCCTGGGCCGCGGCTGGGCGCACATCGAACGCGCCACGCGCGATGGCCAGGACCGCGACGCGCGACTGCAGATGATGAGCACCTCGGCCCAGGGCGCGCTGGCCTTCCAGAAGGGGCTGGGCTGCGTGCACTCGCTGAGCCATTCGCTGGGCGGCGTCAACCCGAAGCTGCACCACGGCACGTTGAATGCGATGTTCCTGCCGGCTGTCATCCGCTTCAATGCCAGCGCCGAGTCGATGAAAAAGGAACGCCGCCTCGACCGCATGGCGCAGGCCATGGGCCTGGCGAAGGGGGATGAGGTCCCCGACGCCATCCGCGCGATGAACCAGCGCCTGGGCCTGCCCACCGGGCTGGCCGCGATGGGCGTGCAGCGCGAGGGGTTCGAGCGCATCATCGAAGGCGCGCTGGCCGACCATTGCCACAAGACCAACCCGCGCATCGCCACGGCGCAGGACTACCGGGCGATGCTCGACGCATCGATGTAGCTCGTGCGCACGGCCTGCCGCAGACGCAGGCACCGAAGGAGACTCCACATGAAGCTCGACATCCGGCCGCAGGTTGCGCCGTGCGGCGCCTTCATCCACGGCCTGGACCTGAAGCGCGACCTCACGCCGCAGCACGTCGCCGCCCTCCGCGCCGCGTGGCTGCAGCACCAGGTGCTGGCCTTCCCCGGCCAGGACTTGTCGCTGGACGATCTGGAGCGCTTCGCGTTCACCCTCGGGCCCTTCGGCGTGGATCCTTACTTCGGCAGCGTGCCCGGCCACCCGCACATCGCCCAGGTGCGTCGCGATGCCGACGAGAAGACGAAGATCTTTGCCGAAACCTGGCATTCGGACTGGAGCTTCCTGCCGACGCCGCCACAGGCCACGGTGCTGTACGGCAACGTCATCCCGCCGGTCGGCGGCGACACGCTGTTCGCCAACCAATACGCCGCCTGGGATGCGCTGCCGCCGACGATGAGGGCGTTGTTGCAGAACAAGCGGGGCATTCATTCGGCGCGCCGCGGCTACGCGCGCGACGGCATGTACGGCGAGCGCGACAAGGGCCGCTCGATGGCCATCCGCTACGACGACAGTGCCCTGGCCACGCAGTTGCACCCCATCGCGCGTGTGCATCCGGAAACCGGCCGCACCGCGCTCTTCGTCAGCCCCGGCTACACCATCGGCATCGACGGCATGGCCGATGCCGAGGCGCAGCCACTTCTGATGGAGCTGTTCCGCCACCAGGTGCGCGAGGACTTCGTCTACCGCCACCGCTGGCAGCCCGGCATGCTGCTACTTTGGGACAACCGCTGCGTGCTGCATGCCGCCACCGGCGGCTACGACGGCCACGCGCGGCTGCTGCACCGCATCACGCTGGCCGAGCGCGCGGCGGCCTGAACTACAGATTCGGCGCCGGCACGCCGCCAAGCACGGCTTCGAAGGCCAGCGCGATAGCGATCAGCCGCGCATCACTGCCCAGCGGCCCGTCGAGCTCCAGGCCCACCGGCAGCCCGCCGGCCGTCAACCCGGCCGGCAGCGACAGACCCGGAATGCCAGCATTGCTGCCGGGGTCGGTGTTGCGGATGAAAGTGCCGAAGGTGTCGACCAGCGGCCCGCCATTGATCGACACCTTGCCCGAGCCGGCCGCCAGGTCGATGGGCACCGCCGGCAGGATCGTGGTCGGGAACAGCATCGCGTCCAGCCGGTGGGTGGCGAAGTAGTCGGCATACAGCGCCTGCAGCTTGGGCCGGTGCACGCGCAGCGCGGCGTCGTAATCCTTGCCGAAGGCATCTGCCAGGATCGCGTCGAAGGCACCCTTCACGTCGGGGCTGGCCACCATCGCGGCGATGTCCTTCAAGGTGATGCCGGTCACGCCGGTGGCCGCGAGGTAGGCCGGGATGTCGGCGATCGGCTCGTGCAGCGCCAGCTGAAAGGACACGCTGTTGTTCAGCGCCTGCAGGCCCGGCAGGTCGACATCGACGAAGACCACGCCGGCATTGGCCAGCCGGGCCTCGGCCTTGATGACCACCGCCGCCAGCTGCGAATCCATGCCCTCCCAGAAAGAGGCCGGCACGCCGATGCGCAGGCCGCGCAGCGCCGCGGCGGTGGCCACCGGGGCGCCGGTGATCACCGCATCGAGCAGGGCGATGTCGGCCACGCTGCGGGCCATCGGGCCGACGGTGTCGCGGGTGTGGCTGATCGGCACCACCGCGTGGGTATCGGTGTAGCGCCGCTGCGCGCCGCCATTGCCCACCGACGGACGCAGCCCGACGATGCCGCACAGCGCCGCCGGCACGCGTGACGAGCCGCCGGTGTCGGTGCCCAGACCGGCCGGCACGATGCGCGCGGCGATGGCCGCCGCGGTGCCGCCCGACGAGCCGCCGGGAATGCGGGTGCGGTCGTAGGGGTTCTTCACCGCGCCGGCAAAAGGCGTGAGATTGGTACTGGTGATGCCGAAGGCCAGCTCGTGCAGGTTGGACTTGCCGATGACGATGGCGCCGGCATCGAGCAGCTTCTGCAGCGATGGCGCATTGCGCTTCGGCCGCACACCGCGCAGTGCCGCGGTGCCGCCGGTGGTGGGCAGCGCCGAGGTGTTGATGTTGTCCTTGACGACGATGGGCAGCCCGGCCAGGCGCGGCAGCGCCTGGCCCGAATCGCGCATGGCGTCGATGCGCTGCGCGGCCTGCATTGCGCCGGCCGTGTCGAGCACGATCAGCGCGTTCAGGTCCTTCAGCGCCTCGGCCCGCGCGATCAGCGTGCGCATGTAGGTCTGCGCCGGGATGCGGCCGCTGCGGATGGCGTCCACCGCCTGCACCGAACTGAGCTGCAATTGCTCGGCCGTGCTCAGTGGCGGCGCCGGGAAGCTCGGTGCGGCGCAGCCGCCGAGGCCGCTGCCGAGCAGCGAGCTCGCCGACAGCGCGCCCGATGTCTTCAGGAAAGCGCGGCGTGAGGAACGGTCGGGCATGGGGGTCTCCTGCGTCGGGTTGTTGTGGTGCCGGGCCCAGCGCCCGCAGACCCACACCATAGCGCAGGGCCTGGCCGGCCCGCGCACAGCGGCGGAGGATCAGGCCAGCGCGTCGAGCGCGCTGTGGGCGCTGCTGGCAGCGCGCAGCGGCATGGCGTCATCCTGGCCCATGGCCAAGCGGATGTGCGCGATCAGCGCGTCTTCCGGGTAGGGTTTGCCGAGCAGCACGCTGACGCCGGCGGAGTCGGCCTGCTCGCGATGGCGGTCGTCGGCGGCGGTGATCATGATCACCGGCAGCTGCGCGGTCTGCGCATTGCCGCGGATTTGCCGCGTCAGCTCGAAGCCGTCCATGCCGGGCATTTCCACGTCGGTGATCACCACGTCGGGCAGGCGGGCCTGCATCTGCTGCACGGCGTCGAGCCCGTCGTTGGCGTAGGCGACCTGGTACTGGTGCTGCGCCAGCAGGCGGCCCGTCTTGATGCGCACGACCTTGGAGTCATCGGCCACCAGCACCAGGGTCTGCGCCGCGCCCTTGATGGTGCGGCGCGGCAGCACGGTGGCGCGTTCGGCCTCGGCACGTTCGGCGGCGGCGCGTACCTGCTCGGTGTGTATTTCGGCCAGGCGCAGGGCCTCGGCCCGGGCCTGGGCCTCGCGCGCGGCCTGTGCGGCCTGCTCGGCCGCAAGTCGCTGTACCTCGCGCTCGGCTTCCAGCGCAGCGACCCGCTCGCGTTCGGCTCGCTCGGTGGCTTCGCGTCGAAGGTCGGCCGCGAGGCGGCCGGCCTCGGCACGCTGCGCCGCCAGCCGCTCTTCTTCGGCACGCCGTTCCGCCTGACGCTGCGCCTCGGCCCGGGCTTCGGCTTGGCGTGCGGCCTGTTCCGCTGCGAGGCGTCGAGCCTCACGCTCGGCTTCCTGGACGGCAACACGTTCACGTTCGGCTCGTTCGGCGGCCTCGCGTTGACGTTCGGCCTCGATGCGCTGGGCCTCGACGCGTTCGGCGTCCAGGCGTTCGTCTTCGGCACGGAGTTCGGCCTGGCGCTGCAACTCGGCCCGTGCCGTCGCGTCGCGACCGGCCTGCTCGTCGTTGCGCAGCGAGTCGGCGCGGCGGCCGAGTATCTGCCAGCCGACCAGCAGGCACAGGCCCGTTCCGACCAGCAACCAAAGGAGGTATTCGCCCATGAGTGGAATGTCCGGCGCACGCGGTGCGGCGAGCATAGGTGCGAATCGGCCGTGACGCCACGCCGCCAGTGGCGGCATGCGCACAAATTCCTCGAACTCCTCGCATGTTTCATGCACCGGGCCGCATCGCCCTGCGGCGGCGCTGCCACACACATCGCTATGCTGCGGCATGGATCCGCGTTTCATTTCGACACCTCTGTTGCCTTGGCTGGCCACGGCCCGAGCGCAATGCAGATGATCGACACCCAGGCCACGCGCGACGCGCTACCCTTCGCCCGGCTGGTGCCGGCCCTGCACCGGGCCTTTGCCGAGGGCTGCGAGGTGCCGCCGCGGCAGGCCCATGCCATCGGCCAGGCGGACGGCAGTGTCTGCACCTCGCTGATCATGCCGGCCTGGTCGCGGCCGCGCAGCGCCCGGCCGCACTACGGCGTCAAGATCGTCAACATCGCGCCGGGCAATGCGGCGCGCGGGCTGCCCGGATTGCATGCCAGCTACCTGCTCTTCGACGCGCTGACCGGCGTGCCCCTGTCCTGCATCGATGGCAGCGTGCTGACCACGCGCCGCACCGCCGCGGCGTCGGCGCTGGCCGCGTCCTTCCTCGCCCGCAGTGACGCACGCCGCCTGCTGGTGGTGGGCACGGGCGCGGTGGCTCGCGTGCTGCCCGAAGCCTATCGCGCGGTGCGGCCCATCGAACATGTGGCGGTGTGGGCGCGCGCGCCGGACAAGGCGGCGGCGCTGGCCGACGCCCTGCGTGCCGACGGCTTCGATGCCGCGGCCGAAGGCGATCTGGCCGCGGCGGTGGCGCAATCAGACATCGTCAGCTGCGCCACGCTGGCCACCGAGCCGCTGGTGCAGGGCCGCTGGCTCGCTCCAGGCAGCCACCTCGACCTGATCGGCAGCTTCACGCCGCAGATGCGCGAGGCCGATGACGACTGCTTCGCCGGCGCCAGCCTGTTCGTCGACACCGACGAGGCATTGCGCAAGAGCGGGGACCTGCTCGGTCCGCTGTCGCGCGGCGTGCTCGACGCCGCGCGCCGCTACGGCACGCTGGCCGACCTGTGCAGCGGCAGCCTGCCCGGACGGCAAGGCCCACTGGAACGCACGGTGTTCAAGTCGGTGGGCACGGCGCTGGAAGACTTGGCGGCGGCCGTGCTGGTGCTTGACACTGGCCAGCGGCGATGACGCGACGGCGCGGGCGCCGGCCGCACCGGCAGCCGCTTGCGGCTGACGCCGCCAGCGTCACGAATCCGTCATCTTGAATCACTATGATTCGACAATGCTGGAAACGTCTGAA
>Ga0316613_10001454_pt1 | contig 16219 bp, 15 predicted proteins | sample OWC_soil_day10_C_2_FD_207647 | JGI IMG/M metagenome (GOLD analysis project Ga0316613, IMG submission 207647) | Wetland soil microbial communities from Old Woman Creek delta, Ohio, United States - OWC_soil_day10_CT_b | ecosystem: Environmental > Terrestrial > Soil > Wetlands | place: USA: Ohio...
CTGCCGGAATCAGATGATCCGGCTTTGTAATAGAAAGGACAAACATGATGAAAGACATAATGGACCTGCATACACATACCGTGGCCAGCGGACACGCATACAGCACCTTGTATGAAATGGTAAGATCGGCCTCTGAAAAAGGGCTGGCTCTCATGGGTTCCACCGACCACGCACCAAAAATGCCAGGAACATGCAACGAATTTTATTTTATTAATTTTAAAGTGATCCCGCGAACACTCTTTGGAATTCATATTCTTATGGGAGCAGAGCTAAATATACTGGATTATACCGGCCGGATCGACTTAAGAGAAGGCATTCTTCAAAATATCGATTACACCATAGCCAGCATACACGAACCATGCTACAAAAGCGGAACAATGGCGCAGAATACCAGTGCCTATGTAGGTGCTATGGAAAACCCATATGTGAAAATTATCGGCCACCCGGATGACAGCCGCTTTCCTATTGATTATGATACCCTGGTCTCCGCTGCGGCAGAAACCCATACCCTTTTGGAAGTCAACTCCAGCTCTCTCCACCCATTATGCCCACGAAGGAATGCCAGAGAAAACTATAAGGTGATGCTGGATTTATGCTGTCGCTACGGAGCATCCGTTATTATAAACAGTGATGCCCACATTGAGGCTGATGTAGGAAACCACACCCGGGCATTGGAACTGCTTGATGAGCTTTCATTTCCGGAGGAGCTGGTTGTAAACAGTTCCATTGACCGACTGATCCCTTATATTCCCAAGCTGGAGGCTTATTTATGATTAACTTCCTCAACCTGGAATATTTTCTGGCTGTTGCGGAAGAATTAAATATTACAAGAGCCGCCAAGCGGCTTTATATCTCCCAGCAGTCTTTAAGCAACCATATTTCCAATATGGAGAAAGAATTTGATGTTCAGCTCTTTAATCGTACCATGCCCCTGACACTGACCTACGCAGGCCGCGCCTTAAAGATCCGTGCCAAGGAGCTCCTGGATTTAAAGGATGAAACATACCGCCAGTTGGCAGACATAAAGGATTTCACCATTGGTCAGCTCTCCATTGGTGTATCTCATACCAGAGGACGCTTTCTTCTCCCCGTTATTCTTCCCGCTTTTCAGGAGAAGTTTCCCAATATTGAGCTTCATCTGGTAGAGGGAAATTCTTTTGAATTAAGCAATGCTCTGATACATGGAGACATCGATCTTATGATTGACCTTCTTCCATTTAAAGCTGAGAGTGTAGAAACTGTTCCCATCTGTGAGGAGGAAATTCTACTTGTTGTTCCGGATCAGATTTTAGACCGCTATTTTCCGGGCAGACAGGAGGCAGTTAAAAAGGAACTGGAATCCAATGCAGATGTTACCCTGTTAAAGGATTGTCCTTACCTGCTCATTAATAAGGGAAACCGGGTACGCACCATAGCCGATGAAATATTTGAGGAAGCACAGCTTACTCCCAATATTCTTTTGGAGACAGAAAATATTGAAACAGTTCTCGCCCTTGCTTCCAAAGGAATGGGCATCACCTTTTATCCTAAGATGTTTATGTCCGGAAACCAGGATGGCTCCGGTTCCGCTATGAAAAAAAACGGATTAAATTACTTTTCGTTAAATTACATGCGAAGCCATGGCATTCTCGCTTTTGGATGCCACAAGGGCAGATACTTGTCCCAGGCTACAGAAGAATTTATCCGCATTGCAAGGGAAAATATATAGATTTAACTGCAGATTGACAAACGGAGCATAATCTTATATTATTAAATAGTAACAATTATTACTATAATTATCGTTTATAGAAAAGGAGCGGCCATGAAAACATTAAAGTACAGCCGTCAACGGGAGTCTATTAAGACCTGCTTAATGGCGAGACACGATCACCCCACTGCCGACGCCTTATACACATCGATCCGCGAAGAATTCCCCAATATCAGCCTTGGTACCGTTTATCGGAATTTAAACCTTTTGGTGGAACTGGGGGAAATTCAGAAGCTGACCTGTGGAGACGGTGCCGACCACTTTGATGCGGATACATCACCGCATTATCATTTTGTATGCAGGAATTGCGGGCAGGTGTATGATCTGCCTATGGAACCCATGGACAGTATTAATCAACTGGCTCAAAAACATGCGGAGGGTCAGGTAGACAGTCACAAGATTTATTTTTATGGAACTTGTAATGATTGTTTGGAAAATAATTGAGAAATTCTCTTGACATAAGATAAAACTTGTGGTAATTTAATATCAGTAATCATTATTGTTATTGATTGCCAACACTAAACAAAATATAAAATTAAAATAAAAGGAGACATGAGATCATGAAAAAATGGGTTTGTACAGTATGCGGTTATGTTCACGAAGGAGACACAGCTCCTGAATTTTGTCCAGTATGTAAAGTTGGTTCTGAGAAATTTAAATTACAGGACGAAGATATGTCCTGGGCCTGCGAGCATGAAATTGGTGTAGCTCAGGGTTCTCCAGAAGATATTATGAAGGATTTAAGAGCAAACTTTGAAGGAGAATGTTCTGAAGTTGGTATGTACCTTGCTATGTCCAGAGCTGCTCACAGAGAAGGCTATCCTGAAATCGGCTTATATTATGAAAAAGCTGCTTTTGAAGAGGCTGAGCATGCTTCCAAGTTTGCTGAATTATTAGGCGAATGCGTAACCTCCAGCACAAAGAAAAATCTTGAATTAAGAGTAGCAGCTGAAAATGGTGCAACAGCAGGCAAATTTGATCTTGCAAAGCGTGCAAAAGCATTAAACTTAGATGCAATCCATGATACCGTACATGAGATGGCAAAAGATGAAGCACGTCACGGAAAAGCATTCAAAGGCTTACTGGAAAGATACTTCGGCTAAATCCATTTTCAAAAGGAGGGTTTTACGATGTCTAAATATGCGGGTACAAAAACAGAACAGAACTTAAAAGATGCATTTGCAGGCGAGTCCATGGCAAGAAACAAGTATACATTCTATGCGTCTGCTGCTAAAAAAGCCGGCTATGAGCAGATGGCTGCTTTATATCTGGAAACTGCTGACCAGGAGAAAGAGCATGCCAAGATGTGGTTTAAAGAACTCCACGGCATCGGCACCCCGGCAGAAAACCTTGCAGACGCTGCAGAGGGTGAAAACTATGAGTGGACCGATATGTATAAAAGAATGGCGGAAGAAGCCAGAGCAGAAGGATTCACTGAGCTTGCACTGAAGTTTGAATTCGTGGGCAAGGTAGAGGCAGCTCACGAAAAGAGATATTTAAAACTGTTGGATAGCTTAAAGAATGATAAAACCTTTAAGGGAGATGCTCCCCTTGGCTGGAAGTGCCGCAACTGCGGTTATATCCATGAAGGTGTGGATGCTCCTGAGATTTGTCCGGTATGTGCTCATCCGAAAGCCTATTTTGAAAGAAAATCTGAAAATTACTAAAGCAGCTGCCATAAACTCTCCGTTATGGCAAAAACAGGGCAGAAGCCAGATGAATTTAATTCGTTTGACTTCTGCCCCGTTTTTTTATTATCTAATCTTTTAATACCACCTCATCTGATGATTTACCGGCAAGCTCTTCATAAAATGCTGCCTGAGTCATATCTCCTGAGCATTCATAGCATCTGGCAAGTTTAAGCAGAGGTAGTTCCCTGGAATACCGGATATTCAGTTCGCATTCTGTTTCATAAGCGGCATTATAGTACCAGATCACAGCCTCCTTAAAATCTCCCGCCTCAAAAAAATACTCCCCCACATCATAGCAGACTTCTGCACTTGCCTTCCCGCAGGCAACATTTTTCAGAGCATTTTTTAAGATCTGGTTTCCATCCTTTTTAATCCGGCCGCATCTTGTCAGTACGCACTGAATGATTTTTAACTCTTCTTCTGTTCTGTCCTCTGAAAGTAATCCGTTAAAATAATCTTCCGCTTCCAGAAAATCCTGATCCTCTCCGGCAATAAAAAGTTCTCTGGCATACATGGATCGGAGCTTTTTTGAAAGAGGAATTCCTTTTGTTATCAGCTTTCTGAAAATACCAAAATCACGGTTTGAATGATTTCCTTCCGGCATATGTATGATTTCGATTTCACTGTCAAATATGACCGGTTCTAAGCGGACTGTCTCATGAACGGGATCCTGCCACTCAAACCTTCGGTTTCGTTTAAATAATTTGGGACGGTATTCGGTATCAAAGTTATACGTTGTATTAAACTGCAGCTGATTGGTGTATTTCATCTGTACAATTTCAATTTCAGACAGGATACACTGCTTTAAATTTATAAACCGTTTTTTGTTTACTTCGTCGATAACCTCATCTGCATCCGCCACATAAATATAATCCATCTCTGCTTTTTCAAAAGAAAAATTTCTTGCAGCGGCAAAATCATCTACCCAGGTAAAATCAAAGATTCTGCACCCAAACTGTTTCCCAATCTCCTTTGTACTGTCTGTTGATCCGGTATCTACAAGAACAATCTCATCAACCAGATCCTTCAGACTTAAAAGACAGCGGGCCAATACATTTTCTTCATTTTTTACAATCAGGCATGCACTGACAGTAATCATCTCTTTCGTACCTCTTCCCTCTCATTTCTTTTTTCTATTTTATCACTTTTATCATTTTTGTACAGCAGGTTTCAATTTTCTGCTGCCAGTGGCTTCATTTTCATTCATTATAATCCAATTAACATTAATTGCTTTACAAACAACATTTTTGTATGTTATACTAATATTTAGTTAGTTTTGGCTAACCGCATTGAAGATAAGGAGCGCTTACATGAACACAAAAGACAGAATTATGATCATAGGAGGGCACGGTAAAGTAGGGCAATACATCACAAGAGAGCTAAGAAACTACAACTTAATTCTGGCTGGACGGGACGAAGAAAAAATTAAAGGGTTTTTAGTTAAAGAAAAAATACAGGCGGAAATTTGTAAGATGGATATCAATCATATTGATTTTGCAAAAATGCATAATATCTCCTTTGTTATTGTTTGCGTTGATCAGAAAAACACTTTACTCCTTGAATTTTGTGATGAACATGCAATTGATTATATGGATGTAACGGCAAATTCCGAATATATTGAAAAAATACAGAACCTGCAGCTCCGTGGAACAAGCAGGATACTTTTAGGCGTTGGATTAGCTCCGGGTCTGACGAATCTTCTTGCAGAAAAGTTTGTCAGTATGTATCCTCTGGCCGAAAACATAAAGATACAACTTATTTTAGGCTTGGGAGAAAAACACGGAGATGCTGCCATCAAATGGACCTTAGATAATTTTTTAAAAGATTACTATCATAAAACTCTAGGACAGATCAGACCATATAAATTGAAAAGCATAATTAAAATCAGGCAGAAAAGTTTACGAACTTATAATTTCAATTTTGTTGATCAGCACATGTTAAATAAAAAATTTACGAACAAAAATTTTACAACGTACTTAGGCTTCGACCTCTCATGGGTAACAGCCCTCATTTATGGAGCTAAAAGTATTGGATTACTGGGATTGCTAAAACATAGAACCATTTATTATATTGCTGAGACATTATTAAGAAATCCTAAATTCGGATCTGATATTTTTATTATATCTATTACATCAGGTGAACAGGAATTATGTGCGTATGGACAGGAAGAGGGACGCTTTACCGGCTTGATCGCTGCTAAAGCAGCAAAGCGTTTCGTAACTATGGAGTTGAGTAAAGGTCTCTTAGGAATTACAGATATCATCAGTGTAGAAGAAATAGCCAATAATAATTTGTTTGGCCTGAAATTTATCACCCAGAACCGTCTCCCCTCATGAGCGAGGGGGTAAGGTACTGAGGGTTTCGAAGTCACACGCCCGATTACGGGCGATTATTAAACATATTCTGAAATCTGTTGTTTTATATCACACGATTTTTAATAAAGCCAATCTCCTCTATGATACATTCCACTTCATCGCCTGCAGAAAGAAATGCCGGCGGATTAAAGCCCATGCCCACCCCTTTAGGAGTTCCGGTGGATATAATGGTTCCGGCCTTTAAGGTCATGCCTCTTGATAATTCACTGATAATGTGATCAATCTGGAATATCATCAGTCCTGTATTACTGTCCTGTCTCAGTTCTCCGTTCACCTTTGACTGAATGGAAAGCTCCGGCGGATAGGAAATGGAATTGGCTGTGAGAATACAGGGACCCATGGGAGTGAATCCGTCCAGGCTTTTTCCAAAATACCATTGCTTGTGGGCTGTCTGTATATTACGTGCGCTCACGTCGTTTATGATTGTATAACCAAATATATAATCTTCTGCCTTTTCCGGAGGCACATCTTTTGCATCTTTTCCAATGATAACTGCTAATTCAGCTTCATAATCCAGGCTGTCCACCATATCGCTATGACTTAATATATCACCATAAGGAGCAACTGCCTCATTTACTCTCTTTGAGAAATAGACTGCATAGTTTCTTTCCCCGTCAAACGCTTCTTTTTTATAACGCGCTGACTCCTCGGCATGTTCCATGTAATTAAGACCCAGACAGATAATGTCCTGATCTGGTGTCAGAATCGGGGCCAGGAGGGTAACTTCTTTCATCATAGCTGCTCCAACGATGTTGCTGCTGTCAGGATCCAGCCCAGATGCATGTTCAAGCAAGTCCCGTTCTGACTGGCTCAGTCCCTTTACAACTTCCAGCATCTCTCTGTATTCCATACCAAAAGCCTTCAGAGGGAAAACCCACATCTCATCCCTGCTCACGACTCCGATATCTCTTCTACGGTCAACCTCGTAAGTAACTAATTTCATAAAATCCTCCTTTTACATGAACCATAACTCTTCCCTGGTAGTAGAGATCGCATCTGCTCCTGCGTTAAAAGCAGCCATAATATCCTTCTTGTCCGATATGAGTCCACCGGCAATGATGGGAATATTGGTGTATCTGCGGATCTCTTCCAGTGCTTTGGGCATTACTCCGGGCATGATCTCAACCATATCCGGATGGAAGGTATCAATCTGCTTTTTTGTCGTACTCATGGCAAGGGAATCGATAATAAACGTTCTCTGAATCCCGAACAACCCAAGTTCCACCGCGCGCTTTACAAGAAGCGGCTTCGTACTGATGATACCATCAGCTAACGTATTTTCCTTGATGAAATCCACCACGATCTCTTTTGAATTGAGACCATGGGTCAGATCTGCATGTACCATAGCGTACTTTCCATGTTCTTTTATCTGCCGTACTATCGTTCCGATGTTTAAAATACTTCCGTACAGAACAAAAACGACCTGGCACTCTGATTCAAAACACCGTTTCAGCCCGCCTTCATCCTTTACTGCCGCAATCACCGGAGATGTCTCCAGCAGTTCTATTGCTTTCATTATTATCCCTCCGCACCCAAAAAACTATGGATCTTGTTCTACTTTATCAATCCTTACCATCACCGTCAAGAAAATTCTTCCTCTTTCTTTATTTTCTTTCGAAAGTAAAGTCCCTTTTCAGACTTTTTCTATCACTGACTGATTAAAATAAACCCGCAGCAAAGGCTCTTTTGGACCCGCTTTGAAAGCGGGGGGCATTTGCTGCGGATTTTTATGATCAGTTATGATTTTTTACATTTCTTGCGGCAACGATGGATACTCCGGTGCCTGCGCAGTTTTCAATGATTACATCTCCAATGGCAACCGGGGCATGAACGGAGGCTTTCTGAATCTCCTTCATACAATCAAATATCTTACCTTTTGGAATATCTGTTTTGGTTTTTACAGGAACCATGGCAAATTCACCGTCAATAACTTTTACCGTGGAGGTCACAACCCGGGTTGGGCTTAACACTTCTTTCTCCCCGTATTCTGCACCTCTTGCACAGGAATTACCAGTAACGGTCACCGCACCGTTGTCGATACGTACGGTCATAGGGCAGCCCAGGGGACAGCAGATACAGATCAGTTCACGTTCTTCCATTTCAATCCTCCTCTGTGCAGATTACGATTTCTGCTAAATCCGGATATTTTTCCAGACTTTCTTTCTTAATTGCTACCTGCTCCATCTCCCCAGGTGCGAGAACCTTTTTCTTCTTATGATAAACCCGTTCATCTCCATAATAAATACTGATATAACGGTCCCGGTATACATCGGAAACGCGGAAACGGATCTTCCACTGATCAGCCTCAGATTCCCGGTTAACAAACTGGGGAACTGTATAGCGGACACCGTTCACAGCCCGGATTCTGATATTGGAGGAAGAAGGTTCCTCTTTCTGAGATCCGGCATAGGCTGCAGCACTTCTTCCAGCAAGAGCAGCCTCTTCGGAAACGTAATCCACCAGATCATGAACATGAAGTACATTTCCACAGGCAAATACGCCGCTTATGCTGGTTTCCAGACAGTCGTTCACAACAGGTCCGCCGGTTATCTGGTCAAGATCCACTCCTGCGCTTTTTGACAGCTCGTTTTCCGGAATCAGACCAACTGACAGAAGAAGTGTATCGCAGGAATAATATTCTTCCGTTCCCGGAACTGGTCTGCGTTTCTCATCCACTGCAGCCAGAGTCACCCCTGTTACCCGTTCTTTTCCATGAATCTCTACTACAGTGTGGCTTAATTTTAACGGAATTCCGTAATCATCCAGACACTGTACAATGTTTCTTTTTAATCCGCCGGAATAGGGCATAAGCTCTGCCACAACTTTAACCTTAGCACCCTCTAAAGTCATACGTCTTGCCATAATGAGACCGATGTCTCCTGAACCCAGTATGACCACTTCTTTTCCTACTTCATATCCGTCTAAATTCATAAGACGCTGGGCAGTTCCTGCTGAATAAATTCCTGCCGGACGATAACCTGGTATGTTAAGAGCTCCCCTTGGACGCTCCCTGCATCCCATTGCCAGGATCACAGCACCTGCTTTTATCTGAATTAAGCCTTCTTCCCGGTTGATAACGGTCAGCACTCTGTCACTGCTGATAGAAAGAACCATGGTATTAAGCTTATAAGGGATCTGTTCTTTTTCAATCATATCAATATAACGGGACGCATATTCCGGTCCTGTCAGCTCTTCTTTAAAGGTATGAAGACCAAAGCCATTGTGAATGCACTGATTTAAAATACCGCCTAAGTGACCTTCCCGCTCCAGGATCAGTATATCTTCTGTTCCCGCTTTCTTTGCAGCCGCAGCGGCAGCCAGACCAGCAGGTCCTCCCCCGATAATAACGATATCATGCTCTGTCATGTCACTCTCCTCCTTGTCTTTTCCCAGTCAGTAAATTAGAACCGGACCTGTTTTTGCAGATATCTTCCATGTTTCTTCCCGTTTCCCTTGCCAGAATTTCCATTGTTTTCGGGATACAGAAGCCTGACTGGCAGCGTCCCATTCCTGCACGCACCCGGCGCTTAACTCCATCTACAGAAACTGCTCCCAGGGTTCTTGTCACGGCATCTGAAATCTCACCCTCACTGATGCCTTCACAGCGGCAGATGATGGTACCGTATCTGGGATCCTTTCTGATCAGCTCTCCCCTCTCTTCCAGGGAAAGCTTCTGAGGATTAATAATACCTTTTCTGGTTTCAATGAAGTTTTCCTTCTTTTTTGCATTGGCTTTCAGGGCTATCTGCTCTGCTAAATAAGCTCCCACTGCAGGGGCGCTTGAGAGTCCCGGAGATTCCATGCCTGCGGCGTCGAAGAATCCGTCTGCATCCTTTACTTCTCCCACAACGAAATCATCTCCCTCTTCATGGGCACGAAGACCGGAGAAAGATGTAATCACCTGGCGGAACGGAATATTGTTCACTCCCCAGGCTGCTTTTTCCATAATATCGGCAAGCTCCTGAGCTGTTGTAGAGGTTTCCTCTTTGTCGGTTACATTAATTGCCGTGGGTCCTGTCAGCAGATTGCCGTGAACCGTAGGTGTAACTAAAACACCTTTTCCCATCTTTCCTGGAAGCTGGAATATGGTATGGCTCACCAGATTACCCGCTTCTTTATCTAACAGGCAGTAATCTCCCTTTCGTGGTATGATGTGAAGCTTTGACTCACTGACCATGTTGTGGATCTGGTCTGAGTAAACGCCGGCTGCATTGACCACGTAGGTGGCATGAATGATTTTATCACTGGAGATTAGATCATAACCGGAATCCGTTTTGTTAATTGTCTCAATTTCTGTCTCAAATAAGAAATCGGTTCCATTATCACAGGCATTTTCTGCCAGAGCGATGGTCAGTCCAAAGGGGCAGACAATTCCTCCGGTTGGCGCATATAATGCTGCTACCACTGTTTCAGAAACACTGGGTTCCATAGCACGTACTTCATCTCCCGTCAGTATGGATAATTGGGGAACACCGTTTTTTAATCCTTTTTCATACAGCGCATTGAGAGACGGTCTGTCTTCTTCAGAAAAACAGAGAACCAGTGAACCGTTTCGGACAAAGGAAAAATCAAGAGCTTTCGAAAGATCTCCCATTATGCGGTTTCCTTCTGTATTAAATCTTGCCTTTAATGAGCCTGGCTCAGCATCGTATCCTGCATGCACAATGGCACTGTTGGATTTTGATGTACCGGAGCAGACATCTTCCTCCCGCTCAATGACGCAGATGTTCAGCTGATAACGGGACAGCTCTCTGGCTATGGCACAGCCGGTAACGCCGCCGCCGATAATCGCCGCATCGTAATTTAATTCCTTCATAATCAATCTCCTCCAAATCCGTGATAATTCCCGGTTCGCCGGGACTATAGAAAAAAAGAGTAAGGAAAATAAACGGATAGCTCCGTATCATAATCCTTACTCTTTCGTCTCAAAGGTTATTTATTCAATTGTATTAATGCTAACATAATTTCATTCTGATTGTCAAGTGATTTATAGCCTGACTTAATCCTCATCCTGAGACCAGTAAAGGGCACATTTGACTGCCCGTTTCCAGCCCTTAATCCTCTTTTTGCGGCACTCGTCTTCCATCTGGTTGTCGAAGGTCCTGGAGGCTTCCCAGTTTTGTCTGATCTCTTCCCTGTCTTTCCAGTACCCTACAGCCAGGCCTGCCAGATAGGCAGCGCCGAGAGCAGTTGTCTCAATGCATTTTGGTCTGACAATCCGTGTATCCAATACATCTGCCTGGAACTGCAGGAGGAAATTGTTGGCACAGGCTCCTCCGTCCACTCTTAATTCCTTTAAATGGATCTGAGAGTCCTGCTCCATGGCTTCAATCAGATCAGATACCTGATATGCCATGGATTCCAGGGTGGCGCGGATAAACTGCTCCTTGCTGGTTCCTCTGGTTACTCCTACAATGGTACCTCTGGCATACTGATCCCAATAGGGAGCGCCAAGACCTGCAAATGCCGGTACAACGTAAACGCCTCCGGTGTCTTCCACCGCCTGGGCATACTCCTCTGTCTGGGAAGCAGACCGCACCATACGCATGGCATCCCGAAGCCATTGAATGGCAGCACCTGCCACAAATACGCTTCCTTCCAGTGCATACTGAATTCGTTCCTGATCACTGGCTGCTATGGTGGTCAGCAGACCGTGTTCTGATTTTACCGCTTTCTCTCCGGTGTTCATAAGGAGAAAGCAGCCGGTTCCGTATGTATTTTTAACTTCACCGGCTTCGAAGCAGCACTGTCCGAATAACGCTGCCTGCTGATCTCCTGCTGCCCCTGCAATGGGGATCTTTCCGCCCATTACGTCAGAAGAGGTATAACCGTATACACAGCTGGAGGGTTTTACATCCGGAAGCATTGCCTTTGGTATATTAAAATAGTTAAGAATGTCTTCGTCCCAGCATTTTTTATGAATATCAAACAGCATGGTTCGGGAAGCATTGGTATAATCCGTAACGTGGATACAGCCCTTGGTGAGATTCCAGATCAGCCAGCTGTCCACGGTTCCAAAAAGCAGTTCTCCACGTTCTGCCTTTTCTCTGGCTCCCTCTACGTGATCCAGGATCCATTCAATCTTACTTCCGGAAAAGTACGCGTCCGGAATCAGACCGGTTCGGTCTGTGATAAGCCCTTCCAGCCCATCTTCCTTTAGACGCTCAATGCGGTCAGCGGTCCTTCTGCACTGCCATACAATGGCATTGTAAACAGGCTCCCCGGTCTCCTTATCCCACACAATTGTGGTTTCTCTCTGATTTGTAATTCCGATTGCAGCTATGTCGCTGTAATGCGCCCCAATTTTCCCCATTGCTTCCATGGTCACTGAAAGCTGTGATGACCATATCTCCATGGGATCATGCTCCACCCAGCCTGGTTTTGGAAAAATCTGCCTGAACTCTTTTTGTGCCTCGCTGCAGATGCCCCCTTTCTCATCAAACAGTATGCACCGGGAACTGGTAGTTCCCTGATCCATAGCGATCACATATTTTCCCATGATTCCTTCCCCTTCCATCTTCTTTCATTCGTTAATATTTTACCAAACAATAAAGAAAGAGCCTTGGAAATGAACGGTTCCCCGCACTCATCACCTGGCTCTGTCATCTCTTAGGCTTATTATTAAATAACACAAATTTATACTACCACGCAGGCAAAAATATGTCAAGTTCTACAATAAAAACCTTAATGCATACTTTCCCGTATGGTTTTCATTGCCTGAATCACCAGTGTAGGAAGAATTGCAAATATAAATATAGTTATAAATTGTCTTCCTGTTAAATCTGCCACATAAAAAAGATCGTGAAGCGCCGGAATAAAAAGAACTGCTCCCAGTAAAACCGCTCCCGCCTCAAACGCCATGATACTCCATAAGTTGCTCATAAAACCAATCTTCAAAATAGAATGACTGCTGCGGCAGTTAAATCCATGAAACAGTCTGGCAAGTGTCAGGGTGGAGAATGCCATTGTGCTGGCTGCAGCTTCACTGCCGGTTAACAACCCGGTACTGTAGGAGGCCATGGTGCATACTGCAATCAGTGCCCCCTGAAAAAGAATCACAAGGATAAACCTCTTTGTTAAAATGCCTTCCTTGGGATTTCTGGGCTTCTGGGACAACAGGTCTGCTTCTGCCTGCTCCATTCCGATTGCAATGGCAGGAAGGGAGTCTGTCAGCAGGTTAATAAACAGCAGATGAACCGGTGCAAAGGGCATGGGGAGCGCCATAAGGGAGGTATAAAGCACACATAAAATTCCTGCCATGTTTCCTGAGAGCAGGAACTTAATGGCATTTCTTATATTCCGGTATACGTTGCGTCCATTGGCCACCGCTTTAATAATTGTAGCAAAATTGTCATCGGTCAGAATCATGGAAGATGCTTCTTTAGAAACTTCTGTTCCCATCTGTCCCATGGCGACTCCGATATCCGCCTGCTTTAATGCAGGAGCATCGTTGACACCATCTCCTGTCATGGCTACAATGTGCCCCTTCTTCTGCCATGCACGAACAATTCTAATTTTGTGTTCCGGGGATACCCGGGCATATACACTTATGGATTCCAGCCGGTGCCCCAGCTCATCTTCGGTCATATCATCAAGCTCCGGACCGCTGATAGACAGATCATCTTCCTCCAGAATGCCAATCCGTTCCGCAATGGCTGCTGCCGTAATCTTATGATCTCCCGTAATCATCACCGGGAAGATTCCCGCTCTTCTGGCATTGGAAACAGCATTCCTGGATTCCGGACGGGGAGGATCCATCATGGATACCATGCCCAGAAATGTATATCCGTTTTCTGAATTTTCCGAAAGCTTCTCCTGGTCTTCCATCTCCCTGCATACAAAGGTAAGAACCCGAAGCCCCTGGGCAGAAAACATCATGTTTTGCTCCATAAGCATCTGTTTATCACCGTCTCTGAACGGACGGATTCCTTCGGAAGACCAGATCTGGGTTATCCTGGGAAGAATGATATCCACTGCGCCTTTTGTAAACAGAATATTTTTTCCTTCCAGATAATGAAGCGTACTCATAAGCTTTCTTCTGGAATCAAAGGGAACCTCTCCTAATCTCGGGTGATAGGATCTTACCGCCTCATCATCTACTCCGGCACGCTCCGCCATCTGGAGTAACGCGGTTTCGGTAGGTTCACCGTTAAGAACTCCATTTACATGGCTGGAATCATTGTTTAAAACAGCATCGTAAAGCAAATATTTATGTACGGGAATCTCAGGCTTTAACATTTCCGGAAGATAAAGCCTGTTATTTACAAAAACCTGCTGTACCGTCATTCGGTTCTGGGTGAGGGTTCCTGTTTTATCGGAGCAGATAACAGATACACAACCAAGGCTTTCTACCGCTTTTAAATCCTTAATAATTGCATTTTCTCCGGCCATCTTCTGGGTTCCCATCGCCTGTACGATGGTGACGATAGAACTGAGGGCCTCTGGTATGGCGGCGACGGCCAGTGCTACTGCAAACATCAGGGAATCCAGAATTGGCATTTTTCTGTAAATGCTTAATCCAAAAACAATCGCACAGATAAAGAGGATTGCTACCGCCAGCCTGCTTCCAAACTGGTCAAGGCTCACCTGGAGAGGTGTCTTCTTCTCGCCTGTATCATTCATTAAAGAGGCAATTCTTCCAATTTCCGTATTCATGCCTGTTCCGGTGACCACTGCAATGGCTCTTCCCGCTGCAACCTGAGAGCCGGAAAAAACCATATTGGACTGTTCTGCCAGCGGAACCTTCTCCATACGCAGTCTTGCTGTATGCTTTTCCACATTGACTGATTCTCCGGTCAGAGAGCTTTCATTGACCAGAAGAGAATAATTTTCCAGGATACGGCCGTCTGCCGCCACTATATCTCCTGCCTCTAATAAAAGTATATCTCCTGGTACGATTTCTTCCGACAGGACTTCTTTATTTTTCCCATCTCTTCTCACCCACGCCACTGGCGCAGATAATGACATCAGGCTGTCTAAGGATTTTTCTGCTTTCTGATGCTGCACAGTTCCAAGAATTGCATTAAGCAGTAACACTGCAAAAATTACTCCGGTACTTTCCACGTCACCAGATACCATGGAAATTACCGCTGCTATAATCAGAATGATGACTAATAAGTCTTTAAACTGATCCAGAAATACTTGAAAGGCACCTTTACGTTTTGCTTTTTTCAGCAGATTGGGACCATGTACCTGCCTGCGCCTGAGAATTTCTTCGGAATTCAGTCCATTCCTGTCAGCATGAAGCTGTTTTAAGACTTCATCCTCTGATAAACGAAACCATTCTTCCATTAATGACGCTCCTTCCCATTTCTCCTACTATGGTATGAAACAGGACGGGATTTTCATGAATGATTTTCCCTGCTTAAGATGACGGCTGTTTTTTATTCCCATTTTTTAAGTATGTTAATGATATTTATTATCTGCACCTTTTATTGACACTTTACGTAAACCACGTTATACTGTTTCATAGGTTATTCAGACAAAAGGTCAACATGGTTGATCTTTTATTTTTGGCCTTTAGTTAGCTATTGCTAACCACATTGTGAAGATAAGGAGTGAACGTGTTTTGGAAAAGCAATACACCAATCACAAAAATATGAAACTGATTCTTTTTGGAATCCTTTTTATCCAAATGCATTTTGTCCATTCTGGTTGGTGTGAAAAACATCTCTTTTCTCCACCCGTCTCTGGAAGACATGGAAATCATCTTTATCAGCCGTTTTCCCAGACTGGTGAGTATACTGGTAGCTGGCTGCAGCTTAAGCATGACTGGCCTCATTATGCAGACCATTACGAAGAACAAATTTGTCTCTCCAACAACGGCCGGGACAGCTGACTGGGCAAGGCCTGGCATTTAAATAGCCATGTTGTTCTTTGGTAACTCCAGTACTATGGTCAAAATGCTGGTGGATTCCCTTTACTTATTTATACAGTCTTTTATTGTTTACCTCATGGACGCAGTTCAGTTAAAATCTCAGGCAGAAAAATTATCTATTTAAATCCGGCAACCTGGTATCTGTCCGGTTATGGACTGGAATCTGTTCCTATGATGCTTACAGAAGTTTCCGAGGCATTAAAATAAACAATCCATCAGAACATGGAAATGGCTGCATGCAATTGTTCCTATTGCATGCAGCCATTTTTTTTATTATAATTTGACTGAAGACAGCTAATTAATTTAACGGCTTAACCACCTTTCAGAAAGGACCTGATCAATATGGAAAAAATAACAAGCTTTACGATCAATCACTTAAAGCTTCTTCCGGGTATCTACGTCTCCCGCAAAGACAAAGTGAACGATACAGAAATTACTACGTTTGATATCCGCATGACCAGACCGAATTTCGAACCAGTCATGAATACTGCAGAGATACACACCATCGAACATTTAGGAGCTACCTTCT
>Ga0316613_10001462_pt1 | contig 16149 bp, 16 predicted proteins | sample OWC_soil_day10_C_2_FD_207647 | JGI IMG/M metagenome (GOLD analysis project Ga0316613, IMG submission 207647) | Wetland soil microbial communities from Old Woman Creek delta, Ohio, United States - OWC_soil_day10_CT_b | ecosystem: Environmental > Terrestrial > Soil > Wetlands | place: USA: Ohio...
TGCGGCCGCTGTTCGATGGTCTGCCCCGTCGGCAACGACATCGCCTACATGATCCGCAAGCAGCGCGAGGCCTTCGCAGCGGCGGGCTACTCCCCCGAGGGTTTGCAGGGTGCCACCCGGCGGGCGCTGGAGATCGGCAGCCCGATGGGCCTCACGCTCAAGGCGTTGGAGGCGCAGATCGGCCACGTCGAGGAGGAGACGGGCCTCGAGGTGCCGATGGACAAGCAGGGCGCGGACTACATGGCACTGCTGTCGTCCATGGAGGTGATCAACTTCCCCGAGTACATCGAGAGCCTGGTCCGGATCTTCGATGCTGCCGGCGTTAGCTGGACCTTCTCCAGGAAGGCCTTCGAGGCCACGAACAGCGGCATCCAGATCGGCGACTCGAAGATCGCCGCCGAGCTCGTCAGCCGCGTCGTCAATGCCGCCGAGGAGCTCGGCGTGAAATACGTCATAAGCCCCGAATGTGGCCACGCCTACACGGCGATCCGCTGGGACGGCCCGAACCTGATCAAGCGGCCCTACAAGTTCGAGGTGGTGCACATCCTCGAGCTGCTCGACCAGCTGCGTGCGGAGGGCCGGCTGCGCACGGAGGGCATCGAGACCGAGCGCCTGACCTTCCACGACCCCTGCCAGATCGTGCGCCGCGGCGGCGTGCTCGAGCCGCCCCGCAATCTGATGCGCATGGTCGCGCCGGATTACGCGGAGATGGGCGACCACGGCAAGATGAACTGGTGCTGTGGCGGTGGCGGCGGCGTCAGCGCCAACGAGGAGGCGGAAGAGCTGCGGCTCAAGGCCTTCAAGCGCAAGAAGCGCCAGCTCGAGGAGCTGAACGTGGAAGGCCTGGTGACGGCCTGCGCGAACTGCCGGATCGTGATCGAGGAGGGCCTCGAGCACTACGGGATGGACATCCACGTCACCGGGCTCACCGAGCTGCTGGCCAAGCACCTGGCGCCGCCGAAGGGGAAGGCCGAGGGGGGGTAGCGCAGAGCGCCGCCGTTCGCTAGGCCGCCGCCCGGTGCAGCAGGCGCTGCACCCGGGCGAGGTCGTCGGGCTGATTCAGGTTCACGAAATGGTCGCGGCGATCCGTGAACTCGGCGGTCGCCATGCGATGCCGCGCGTACCAGAGGTCGATCTTGCGATCGCCGGATGCGAGAAAGGCATCGAGGCTGTCCCGCAGTGCCGCCGGGATCAGCGCATAGACGGGTTGGAGGCGCTCGCCGTCGTGGGCCACCGCCAGTTCGGCGCCGTCGGCCTCGAGGGCGTCCAGCAACCGGGCCGCCAGGTCGGGCGGTGGTACCGGACTGTCGCAGGGCACGGTGAGGATGGCCGCATCGGCGGGCACCTCTTGCAGTGCCGCCGAGAAGCCGGCCAGCGGGCCCTGGTAGTCCGGCAGGCGGTCCTCGACGACGGGGAAGCCGTACCGGCGGTAACGCTCCGGGTTCCGGTTGGCGTTGATCAGCAGGGCGTCGACCTGTGGCACCAGGGCTTCGATGATCCACTCGATCATCGGCCGGCCGCCGACCTCGACCAAGCCCTTGTCGAGGCCTCCCAGCCGTCTCGCCTGGCCGCCGGCGAGGATGGTGCCGATGATCGCTGCCGGAGTCGCCGCCACGGGATGCCGTCGGGAAGGTTGCGGTTGGTACCCATTCTCGGCCGAAGGGTAGTCCGGTGCAAAGAATGCCGGGCAACGCCCTCGGGAATTGCGGCCCGCGGCGTGCCCACCGGCCGGGCCGGCCCGTCCGTCCGGCATTTCATTGACCAGGGGGACTCTATTAGTCCGGTCGGGTGGGTCAAAATGATCCCGCGATGCCCTTCTGTGCACCGAATAATTGCGACAAATTGTCGTAGTGGGGCTTTACGGGGCGAGCGAGACCAACCCGATGAGACGACAGGACTCAGTAAAGGCGGCGCCACTACCCAGTCGGACGGGGTGCCGGCCGCTGGGGTTCTCGATCCTCGTCATCACCCGCTCCGGGCACCTCTCGAGGCTGCTGGCCGATGGGTTCGGCGAGACCCGCGCGCTGGTCGAGGTGGCGCCCTCCCTCGAGGTGGCGGACCAGCTTCGGCGCCGGCTGCGTTTCGATGTCATCGTCAGCGAGCGGGAGCGGGTCGATGCCGTGGTGACCGAGTGGGTCGCGGAGCGCCGCCGGGGCGGTGACCACACGCCTGTCATCCTCGTGGCGGCCGTCGCCGACGGCGACGCCGTGCTTCGGGCGCTGCGCGCCGGCGTATCCGACCTTCTGACGGGCGCGCCGACCTTCGCCGATCTGGCCGAGCCGATCGAACGGCTGCTGGGCAGCGCCGCCACGCGCTGCGACGCGACGGCGGCCCCGCTTCCCGTCGGCGACGCCGTCTTCGACAGCGACGGCATCGTCGGCGAGAGCCTGGCCATGACCGACCTCTCCGAGGTGATCCGGCGCATCGCGCCCATGCCGACGACGGTGCTCGTCGAGGGCGAATCGGGCACCGGCAAGGAGCTGGTCGCTCGCGCGATACACCGGCTCAGCGGGCGGAAGGGGCATTTCGCGGCCATCAACTGCGGCGCCATCTCGGCGGAGCTGTTCGAAAGCGAGCTCTTCGGCCACACCAAAGGGGCATTCACGGGGGCGCTGCAGGCCCGCGACGGGCTGTTCGCCTACGCCGACGGTGGCACCCTCTTCCTGGACGAGATTGGCGAGATGCCGCTGCCGATGCAGGCCAAGCTGCTGCGGGTCCTGGAGGAGCGGACCATCCGCCCGGTCGGGAGCAACCGTGAGCTGCCGGTGGACGTGCGGGTCGTTGCCGCCACCAACCACGACCTGCGGGCCAGGGTGGCCGCCGGCGCGTTCCGCGAAGACCTGTTCCATCGGGTCAACGTCGTCGCCGTCCACGTGCCGGCGCTGCGCGAGCGGCCCGAGGACATTCCCGTGCTGGGCCGCTATTTCCTTGAGGGCGTCAGCGCCAGGATGGGCATCCGCCTGCCGCAGATCGGCGACGGCGAGTGGCTGCGGCTGCGGCAGTATGCCTGGCCCGGGAATGTCCGCGAGCTGCGCAATCTGGTGGAACGCTGCGCCTTGTTGAACCAGCGTCCGAGCGCCTGCCTCGCGGCAGCGACCGACGGGGGCGGCGGCGCCGGGCAGGCGGACGACGACCTGACCCTGGACGCATTCGAGCGCCAGCACATCCGGGCCGTGGTGGAACTGAGCGGAGGCAACAAGTCACAGGCCGCGCGCCGACTCGGGATCTCCCGCAAGACGCTCGAGCGCAAGCTGCGTCGCTGGGAGCGCCTCGGCGGTGCGGGGGCCGCACCTTCGCAGCCCGCTGCAAGCCGCCCCTGAGGCCCTTCCCGGGCGGATGTCCCGCCCGGCCGCCCTCCGCGTCAGCGCCCGACGCCGTGCGGTTTCCGCAGGGTGGATCGTTTGCCTCGAGCCGCTGGCTGCTGCATTCTCTCCGATGGATCCGGGGCGTTCGACAGAGAACGACACTTTATGCAGGATTTCGGCGAGGCCTTCCGGCTGGCGTTTTCTCTGGTCCTGAGCGCGGATGCGGACCTCCTCGAAATCATCGGGCTATCGCTGCGGGTGAGCCTCACCGCGGTCGCCCTTTCCTGTCTGATCGGCCTGCCGCTCGGGGCCGCGGTCGCCGTGACTCGATTCCGCGGTCGCGGCGCCGCGATCGTGGTGCTCAACGCGCTGATGGGTCTCCCGCCGGTCGTGGTCGGTCTGCTGGTCTACCTGCTGCTCTCCAATGCGGGGCCGCTCGGGTGGCTCCAGCTCCTGTACACCCCGGCGGCGATGATCATCGCCCAGTCGATACTCATCACGCCGATCGTCGCCGCGCTATCGCGCGAGATCATCGAGCACCTCCACGACGAATACGCGGAGCAGTTCCGATCGTTCTGCCTCAGCCGCCGGGCGACTGTCGCCGCCCTGCTCTGGGACGCGCGGTACAGCCTGTTGACCGTCGCGCTCGCCGGCTTCGGGCGGGCGACCGCGGAGGTCGGGGCGGTGATCATCGTCGGTGGCAACATCAATCACCTGACCCGCGTGATGACCACCGCGATCGCGCTGGAGACGTCCAAGGGCGACCTCGCGCTCGCGCTCGCGCTCGGCGTCGTGCTCATGACGATCGCCCTGGCGGTCAACGCGGGCGTGATGGCGCTGCGCAGGACGGCTGCACGGTATGCCTACGCCTGAGACGGCGGCATTCCGGGGGTGGGCCGACATGGCGGAGGCCGTGCCGCGCCCGCTGCTGCCCATCGAGGCGCGCGGCCTCGTCTTCGAGGCAGGCGGCAGGCGTCTCATCGACGGCATCGATCTCCTGATCGCACAGGGGGCCGTGACCGTGGTGATGGGGCCGAACGGCGCCGGCAAGAGCCTCCTGATGCGTCTGCTGCACGGCATGATTGCGCCCAGTGCGGGCACCGTGGTCTGGGGCGGAGCACCGCTCGACGCGCCCGCACGGAAACGCCAGGCGATGGTGTTTCAGCGCCCCACGCTCCTGCGCCGCTCGGTCGCCGCCAACATCGAGTTCGTGCTCGAGCTGCGCGGCAACGCCGCGACGGGTCGCTGCCACGATCTCCTTCGACAGGTCGGCCTGGAGCACTTGGCCGGTCGTCCCGCGCGACTGCTGTCCGGCGGCGAGCAGCAGCGTCTGGTGCTGGCGCGCGCGCTCGCCCTGGAGCCGGAGGTCCTGTTCCTCGACGAGCCGACGGCGAGCCTGGACCCGCACTCCACGGCCGTGATCGAGCGCATCGTGCAGGCGGCCCACGAGCGCGGCACCAAGATCATCTTCGTCACCCACGACCTCGGGCAGGCGCGCCGGCTCGCGCACGAGGTGATCTTCGTGCACGACGGCCACCTGATGGAGCACACCCCGGCACCGCATTTCTTCGACGAGCCGCGTTCGCGCGAGGCCCGCGACTATCTGGCGGGCCGGCTCGTGTTCTGACGATCGATCACCCGCAACCGAGGAGAGAGAGCCCATGCGTAACCACTCAATTCTGCGCGCTGCCGCGACTGGCATCATCGCCGGGGCCCTGAGCGCGCCAGGCGTCGCCGCTGACGCCTCGATCGTCGTGCAGTCGACGACTTCTACTGCGAACTCCGGGCTGTATGACGTCCTGCTGCCGAAATTCACGGAGACGACGGGCATCAAGGTGAACGTGGTCGCCGTCGGCACGGGCCAGGCGATCAAGAACGCCATGAACGGCGATGGCGACGTGCTGCTCGTTCACGCCAAGCCGGCCGAGGAGAAGTTCGTTGCGGACGGCTATGGCGTCGCGCGCTTCGACCTGATGTACAACGACTATGTCATCGTGGGTCCGCCCGCTGATCCAGCAGGAATCGGCGGGCTGAAGGACGCCGCGGCCGCGCTGAAGAAGATTGCGGACGCCAAGGCGATCTTCGCGTCACGCGGCGACAACTCGGGCACCCACCAGCAGGAGCTGGAGATCTGGAAGGCGACGGGCGTCGACGTCGAGTCCGCGAGCGGCAACTGGTACCGCGAGACGGGGTCCGGGATGGGCGCGACCCTGAATACCGGCATCGGCATGGGCGCGTACGTGCTGACCGATCGGGGCACCTGGATCAGCTTCAAGAACAAGGGTGACTACAGGATCGCGGTGGAGGGCGACAAGGCGCTGTTCAATCAATACGGCGTCATCCTGGTCAACCCCCAGAAGCATCCGAGGGTGAAGGCGAAGGAGGGGCAGGCTTTCATCGACTGGATCCTCGGTGCGGAGGGCCAGAAGGCGATCGCCGACTACCGGATCGAAGGCCAGCAGCTGTTCTTCCCGAATGCGAAGAAGTAGGACGGATCTGTGTGCGTGCAGGCCCCGCGGCCTGGCTTCGGGGCCCGGCTGCGCGGCTCAGGCGCCGTTGAAACGCACCTGTCCGGTCCCGGTCGCGTCGTAGCCCTGCAACGCTTCCGCCTTCGCCGTGAAGGCGGGAGACCGGCAGAAGCCGAAGAGCCGCTGGAGGGGCGGCTCGAACCAGGATCGCCGGTCGACGAGGAGGTCGAACCGCTCCCGAACGATCGGGACGAAACCGAGCTGGTACTGGCGCGCCAGGCATCGCAGGCCGAACGCCGCATCGGCCTTGCCGTCGAGCACGGCGATTGCCGCGTCGGTCTCCGAACGAGCCGCGGCCGTCAGGTCCAGGTCGGCATGCGTCAGGCCGTGTCCTGCGAGGAGCTGGTCCAGGAGCACCTGACTGCCGGCCTCCGCCTGCCGCGGGGTGACGCGCTGCCCGCGCAGATCGGCGATGCCACGAATCCTGGTCGCACAGTGCGGCGCCACGATCAGACCGCGGTCGCGCCAGGCAAACTCGATCAACGCCACTGGCTCGGTGCCGAAGCGGCGCCGAATCAATGGCTCGTTCCAGGCATCAGCCTCCGGTGCGTACAGGTGCAGGCCCGCCGCCACGCCCTCGCCCTTGGCGAAACGCTCCACTCCGTCGAGGCTGCCATCCAGGTAAGTGGCGAGACCGGAGCGCGACTCCCGCAATGCCCATTCGAGCAGCGGGTCGTGGCTGCCGAGCAGGACGTTCGGGCGTTGGACGGTGGTGCCGGGCACCGGCCCCGAGCTGCGCCGGGCAATCCAGGCCGCGACGGCCAGCCGCGGAAACAGCAGCTTGCCCGTGGCGCGCGAGCACGGGATCTCGCCCGAGGACGCGAGCTCGTAGACCTTGCGCTCCTTGATGCGAAGCAGCTCGGCGAGCTCTCGGGTCGTCAGAAATTCGTTGCTCGATCCCGTCATGGGTGTGGTGCGGCGCGGCGCCGCCAGGCCAACGAACGAATCTTGCCGCAAGACGGTCGGTTGCTTCCCGACAGCGGCGATGATGCCGCCATTGGGGTTAAATAGTCACCCCACAGCAGCCGGCGGGCCCGGCCGACGCCGGACGGAGGCCCTGATGAAGCGACGAATTGCGCGGCGACTCCGCCGCGCCTTCGCAGGCACGGTAGTCACGGTTGTCGCAGGCATGCCAGCCTTGGCCGTGGGCGCAACGGATGGCGAGGCGATCTACGCCGCGGTCTGCGTGCGCTGCCACGGTCCGGGCGAGTATGGCGCGCCGAAGCTCGGCGACCGTGTGGCCTGGCAGCCGCGCTTCCACGAGGGCGTGGACCATCTGCTGGACCAGGCGATCAACGGCCTCGGCGCAATGCCGCCGCGCGGCGGCAAGGACGATCTCGGCGACGTCGAGCTGCGCGCGGCGATCGTCCACATGCTGCGGGCGGCGGGGTTCGAGGCCGAATGATCGCGCCGAAGGCGGCGCTCCCACCGGCTGGCTCCCTTCAGGCGGCGCTCCCATTGGGGACCGTTCAACCGTCGTCGCCGAGCATCGCCCGCAGGCCCGCGAGGCTCTCGCGGCCACGCTGGCGCTGCGTCTCGCGGTCCCCCGGCGTGTCGCGCCCTTCCCACTGCAGGTCCTTGGCCGGCAGCTCCGCGAGGAACCGGCTCGGCTCGCAGCTGATCTGCTCGCCGAAGCGGCGGCGCCTGGCCGCGAACGTCAGCGTCAGCGTGCGTTGCGCGCGCGTGATGCCGACATAGGCGAGCCGCCGCTCCTCCTCGATGGTGTCGGCCTCGATGCTGGAGCGGTGCGGCAGCAGCTCCTCCTCGACGCCGGCGAGGTAGACGTTCGGGAACTCGAGCCCTTTCGCGGCATGCAGCGTCATGAGGTGCACCCGCTCGCCGCCTGTCTCGTCGCCCTGCCGCTCCAGCACGTCCTGCAGCGTGAGGCGCTGGACGATCTCCGCGAGCGACGCGTCGCGGTCGTCGCCCTGCAGCCGCGCGATCCACTCGACCAGCTCCGCCACGTTCTCGGCGCGCCGCTCCGCCGTCTTGGGCGAGCTGCTCTGCTCGCGCAGCCAGTCGTCGTAGTCGACGTCACGCAGGACCGAGCGCACCGCCTCCACCGTTCCCTCGCGGTCGGCGATCCGGACGTGCCGGGCGACCCAGTGCGCCAGCTCGCGCAGCCGCTCCAGGGGCCGGCCGCTGAGAACCGACGACAGCCCCAGCTCCTCGCAGGCGGCGAGCAGGCCGATGCCGCGGCTGCCGGCGTAGCCGCCGAGCTTCTCGACGGTGTGCGGGCCGATCTCGCGGCGCGGCACGTTGACGAGGCGCAGGAAGGCGGCGTCATCGTCGGGGTTGGCGAGCAGTCGCAGGTAGGCCATGACGTCCTTGACCTCGGTGCGGGCGAAGAACGACTGGCCGCCGCTCAGGAAATACGGGATGTCGTGGGCGCGCAGCGCCTTCTCGAACAGCCGCGCCTGGTGATTGCCGCGGTAGAGGATCGCGCAGTCGCCGAAGCCCTCGTTCCTGCCGTAGCGGCGCTGCAGGATCTCGGCGACGATGCGCTCGGCCTCGTGCTCCTCGTCGCGGCACTGCACGACGCGGATCGGCTCGCCGGGCCCGAGCTCGCTCCACAGCTTCTTCTCGAACAGGTGCGGGTTGTTCGCGATCAGCGCGTTGGCCGCGCGCAGGATGCGCGTGCTCGAGCGGTAATTCTGCTCGAGCTTGATGACGCGCAGCCTCGGCAAGTCCTCGCGCAGCCGCGCGAGGTTCTCGGGCCGCGCCCCGCGCCAGGCGTAGATCGACTGATCGTCGTCGCCGACCACGGTGAGCGCGCCGCGCACGCCGACCAGCAGGCGCACCAGCTCATACTGCGCGCCGTTGGTGTCCTGGTACTCGTCGACCAGCAGGTGATGGACACGGTTCTGCCAGCGCTCGCGCAGCTCGGCGTGATCGCGCAGCAACTCGACCGGCCGCAGGATCAGGTCGTCGAAGTCGACCGCGTTGTAGGCGCGCAGCGCCCGCTCGTACTCGCCATAGAGGCGCGCCTGCCGCGCCTCGCGCTCGTCGGCGGCGTGGGACAGGGCGACGGCTGGCGGGACCAGGTCGTTCTTCCACTGCGAGATGCGGGCGCGGGCGTCCGCGGTCGCGGGATCGTCATCGCCGTGGCGCAGGATCTCGCGCAGCAGCGCGTCGCTATCCTGCTCGTCGAGCAGGCTGAAGCCGGCCTTCAGCCCGGCCGCCGCGCGCTCGCGGCGCAGGATCTCGAGGCCGAGCGAATGGAAGGTCGTGATGGTGAGGCCGGTGGTCCCGCCGCGGCTCGAGAGCGCGGCGACGCGGGCCTTCATCTCGCGTGCCGCCTTGTTGGTGAAGGTGACGGCGACGATGTGGCGCGGTGCGATGCCCGCGGTCCCGATGAGGTAGGCGATCTTGCGGGTGATCACCCGTGTCTTGCCGGAGCCCGCGCCGGCGAGTACGAGCAGCGGGCCGTCGATATACTGCACCGCCGCCCGCTGCGCCGGGTTGAGGTCCGCCTGGCCCGATACGGCGGGTGCCCCGCGCCCCCTGGTGGCGGTGGAGCGGCGGCTGGGGCCATTCGGGCGGTCGGACGACATCGAGCGGCGGCGATTGCGGGGAACGGTGAAGGGGATGCGTGGGCGCCTGCGCCGCCGTTCCCGGACGGGTGGCGGCCAGCGGGCGGCGGATTATTCCAGAGGCCGAGGGCCTTTTCAGCACGGGATCGATAGGAATGGACGACCGGATGCAGAACGTCGCGGCGCGCAAGGGCCCGCCGCTCAACGGCCAGCTCACGCGCGAGGCCTGGCGGATCTTCCAGATCATGGCGGAGTTCGTCGAGGGCTTCGAGCAGCTCGCCCAGATCCGCCCGTCGGTCAGCTTCTTTGGGTCATCGCGGACGCCGGAGGGTCACCCCTGGTACCGCAAGGCCGAGGAGATCGCCAAGCGGCTCTCCGACGCCGGCTTCGCGGTCGTGAGCGGCGGGGGGCCGGGCATCATGGAGGCGGCGAATCGCGGTGCCTACGCGGGCCGCTCGCCGAGCGTCGGGCTCAACATCCAGCTGCCGCACGAGCAGCACGCCAACCCCTACCAGGACATCTCCCTGCACTTCCGGCACTTCTTTGCCCGCAAGGTGATGTTCGTGAAGTACGCCTCCGCCTACGTGGTGCTGCCAGGGGGATTCGGGACCCTCGACGAGCTGGCCGAGATCCTCACGCTGGTGCAGACCGGCAAGACGCGGCGCATTCCGATCTGCCTCGTGGAGTCGAAGTTCTGGGCCGGGCTGCTGGGCTGGCTGCGTGAGACCATGGTGGTGGCGCGCACCATCGACCCCGGCGATCTCGAGCTCGTCAAGCTCTGCGACGAGCCGAAGGAGGTCGTGGATGCGATCTTCGCCCACTACGAGGTCCGCGGCTTCGAGCCCTCGGCAGCGGAGCAGGAAATCCTGCTGGAACTGTAATAGGATCTTTGACGTATACCGTCGCGTTTGCCTGGGATCTCGATGAACCGTCTGCTCACCGTCGTACTGCTGACCTTCCCGCTCGTCACCACTGCGCAGGAGTCCGCGCCGGTGCCGCCGCCGCCGGCCCATCCGGCGGGCGTGGAGGCGGTCGAGGAGCCGACGCCGGAGCCGGAGGTGACCATCGTCGAGCGCGAGAAGGACACCGTGTACGAGTACCGGGTCAACGGCCGGGTCTACATGATCAAGGTCGTGCCGCAGGTCGGCCCGCCCTACTATTTCCTGGATCAGGACGGCGACGGGAACATGGAGACCCGCGCGACCGACTACACGCTGATCCGCGTTCCGCAGTGGGTTCTCGCGACCTGGTAGTGCAGGTCGGCCGTCGTGCTGACAGGGTTGGCGCCCCGAAAGACCGGCCGTCGGGCCGGCGTTGCGACCTCATGAGCTAGGCCGGCCTTCAGGCCGACCTGGCCGGTCTCCGTCGGGCTCAGGCCCGACCTGCGCGCCACCAGAGGCTTCGATCCTTCAGCGGCCGCAGGAGGGGCGGAGGCGGAGTCCAAAGCCCATCGCCTGGCCTCAAGCTCGCAAACCTTCCAGCAGCTTGCGCAGCGCCTGCCCGCGGTGGCTCAGGCGGTTCTTGACCTCTGGCGGCAGCTCGGCCGCGCTCGCGTCCTGGTCCGGCACGAGAAACGCGGGGTCGTAGCCGAAGCCGTTCGTGCCGCGCGGCACGGTCAGGATGCGGCCCTCCCAGGTGCCCTGGCAGATCAGCGGCGTGGGGTCCTCCGCGTGCCGCAGGTAGACGATCACGCACTGGAACCGCGCACCGCGCTCGCTCTCCGGAAGGCCCTCGAGCGCCGCGAGCAGCTTGCGCAGGTTGTCGTCGTCGCTGGCACCGCTACCCGCGTAGCGCGCCGAGTAGATCCCCGGCGCGCCGTTCAGTGCGTCGACCTCGATCCCCGAGTCGTCCGCGAGCGCCGGGAGGCCGGTGTGGCGCGCGGCGTTGCGCGCCTTGAGGATGGCGTTCTCGACGAAGGTGAGGCCCGTCTCCTCGGCCTCCGGCACGCCGAAGCTCGACTGCGGCAGGACCTCGATGTGCGCGCCGGCGAGCAGTTGGTTGAACTCGCGGACCTTGCCGGTGTTGCCACTGGCGAGCACGACCCTGGGTCTGGCATAGCTGGCGGTCACTCCCCCGTCCCTCCCGGTGCGCCGGTCGCGAGTGCTGCGTGCTGCGCGGCCATGATGTCCTGGATGCCACGGCTCGCGAGGCCGAGCAGGGCGTCTAGCTCGGCGGTGGTGAAGGGGTGGCCCTCGGCCGTGCCCTGCACCTCGATGAAGCGGCCCTGGTCGTCCATCACCACGTTCATGTCGGTTTCGGCCTTCGAGTCTTCGGCGTAGTCGAGATCGAGCACCGGCGTCCCCGCGTGGATGCCGACAGACACCGCTGCCACGGCGCCACGCAGCGGATCGGTGGTCAGGACGCCGCGCGCGACCAGGCCGTGCACCGCATCGGCGAGGGCGATCCACGCGCCCGAAATGGCGGCGGTGCGGGTGCCGCCGTCTGCCTGCAGGACGTCGCAGTCGAGAGTGATCATGCGCTCGCCGAGCTGGCCGAGGTCGATGCAGGCGCGCAGCGAGCGACCGATCAGGCGCTGGATCTCCAGCGTGCGCCCGCTCTGCTTGCCGCGCGCCGCCTCGCGGTCGGTGCGCTCGGTCGTGGCGCGGGGCAGCATGCCGTACTCGGCCGTCACCCAGCCCTGGCCGCTGCCCTTGAGGAACCGCGGCACGCTGTCGGCGACGCTCGCGGTGCAGAGCACGCGGGTGTCGCCGAACTCGGCCAGCACGGAGCCTTCTGCATGGCGCGTGAAGCCGCGGGTGAAGCGCAGGCTGCGCAGCTGGTCTGGGCGTCGTCCGCTCGGGCGCATGGATCCTCTCCTGTCGATGAGTGTCAGAGGCCGGAGAGGTCGGAGCGGTCCTGCCGCGACGACGCGCCGGCCAGGTCGCTGTCGCCCCAGTCGGGCAGCACCTCGGGGGCGTGCGCGAGCAGGGCGTCGCGCAGCTCGCGCGCGGTCTGGGGCCGTTCCGGCGGTACCAGGGCCATTGCCCAGTCGATCGCCTCGAGCAGCCAGCCCGGGTATCGCCCCGCATAGACCCGGGTGGCCGGCGCGAGCGCCGCGGGGTTGTTGATGCGCTCGATGGCCGACGGGGGCGGGCGCCCGTCCAGGCAGGTCCGCATCGTGGCCCCGACCGCGTGAACGTCGGTCCAGGGGCCGATCTCCTCGCCGGACTGGTACTGCTCGGGGGGCGAGAAGCCGGGTGTGACCAGCTTGGCCTTCTCGCCCGTCTCGCCGAACCTGAGCTTGTAGGCCGACCCGAAGTCGAGCAGCAGCGGGCGCCCGCCGGGCCGCAGCCGGACGTTGCTCGGCTTGATGTCGAGATGAAGGTGGCGGTGGCCGTGGATCAGCTCGAGCGCGTCGAGCAGGGACGGGAACACCGTCATCATGAAGCGCAGCGAGAGGCCGCCGCCGCGTTCCTGGATGAATCGGGCGAGGCTGGTGCCGGGCTCGTAGTCGAGCACCGAGTAGGCGGTGTTGTTGCTCAGGAAGCAGTTGTAGACCGCGACGATGCTGGGGTGGCGCAGCGTCGCCAGCGTCTTCACCTCCTGGAAGAACAGGCGCCGGCCCCGGTCGAAATGGACCTGATACTCCGGTGCCATCGGCCGCACGGCGTGCCCGGGACCGCGCGCGCCGAAGCGCTTGGGAAAGTATTCCTTGATGGCGACCTGGTCGAAGGTGTCCTCGTCCTCGGCCAGGTAGATCAGGCTGAAGCCCCCGCTCCCGATCTGTCGGGACAGCCGGTAGCAGTTGAGCGCCGTGCCGGATGGCAACGGGGGGCGGGACGAGTTCACGATCGCGGGTGTAGGGTGGCTGGCGGCCCCGTATGATACCGACAATCGCCGAGCCCACCGCCGCACCCTGGCGGCGTCACCCGCCGTCCTTTGCCCCGGAGGTCCGACAGTGATCCGCAGCATGACGGGATTCGCGCGCGAGGAACGCCGCGACCAGCTCGGTGAATTGGTGTGGGAGATCCGCTCGGTCAACCACCGCTTCCTGGAAACCTTCGTCCGTCTGCCCGACGAGTTCCGGGTGCTCGAGACGACGGTGCGCGAGCGGGTGGCCGGGCGGCTGAGCCGCGGCAAGGTCGAGTGCGCCCTGCGCTTCCGGCCGGCGGCAAGCACGGTCGCCGCCGTCCGGGTCAACCGACCCCTCGCCGAGCGGCTGGTCGCGGCCGCCCGTGAGCTGTCCGACCTGCTGCCGGGCACGCCGGCCCCGACCGCCTTCGACGTCCTGCGCTGGCCCGGCGTCATCGAGACCGACGCCGAGGACCTCACGCCCGCCCAGGTTGCCGCCGCCGAGCTGCTCGATGCGACGCTGGAGTCGCTGACGGCGGCTCGCGGGCGCGAGGGCCTGCGCCTGGCCGAGCTGATCGCGCAGCGTTGCGAGGCCCTGCGGGGCTGGGTCGCGAGGGCGAAGGAGCGCATGCCGGTCGTCATCGAGGGCCTGCGCGGACGCCTGCAGGCGCGCCTGGCCGAGGTCGCCGATCAGCTCGATCCGCAGCGCCTCGAGCTGGAGATGGTCCTCGTCGCCCAGCGCCTCGACGTCGACGAGGAGATGGATCGCCTCAGCACCCACGTGGCGGAGGTCGAGCGCGTGCTGAAGCGACCCGAGCCGGCGGGCCGGCGACTCGACTTCCTGATGCAGGAGCTCAACCGGGAGGCGAACACGCTCTCGTCGAAGTCGGCCGATGCCGAGCTGACCTCGATCGCGGTGGAGATGAAAGTGTTGATCGAGCAGATGCGGGAGCAGGTGCAGAACATTGAGTGAGGGCACTGCCGATGCCCGAAGCTGGGCCATGCGCAATCTGACGAGCCGTCATCGGTGACAGGAGGCTGAGATGTTTGATGCGGGGGATGATCCGCGCACGGCGGCGGCACCGAGGATGCCTGGAGTCGCGGTTTTGGCAGTGGTCGTCACGGGCCTCGCCGCCTGTGCGTCGGACCCCAATGACCCCTATGGTGGGTGGGCCGGCAATTTCGAACGTGCCAACCTTGCACCGGGCGTCAGCGTCAGCTGTTACAGCGACCCATGCACGGCCCAGTACAAGATGCCCGACGCCGGTGGTGGAACCTATGTCGTCCGGGTCAACAACCTGCTGGCCGGCGAGTATCCGGCGGCCGGGCAGGTCGTGAGCCTCGGCGCCTATTATCATTTGGGCTCGCCGTACCGTTTCACGATCGACGGCCTGAATGTGCCGGCCGCCATCCTGTGGGTCGGCGGCTTTCGGTAGCGCGGACCTGGGCGGCCGGCAGGTCGGGACGAACTTCCTGCGGATTCGAGCCCTGCGATTCAAGTCGCTGATTCGTGTATCGAGATGTCGTGATCCTCGATCCGGCCTGAAGTGCGTCCCCGGCGCAGACGACGGCGAGCGAGATGGCCGGCGCAGGTGCTGGGGCAGGGTTCGCCCTGCCGGGCACGGGGGGCATTCGACAACCGCTCGCGCCGTTCCCCGATCGCCTTGCGTCTGTGGCTCGCAGGTGACTATACGAGGCCTCCCTTGACGTTTTATTCGAGGATGCAGCAGTGACGAGCGGCGTGTTGTTCGTGGTGTCGGCACCGTCGGGTGCGGGCAAGACCAGCCTGCTGCGGGCGCTCATCCCGGGCGATCCGCGACTGCGCCTGTCGGTCTCCCACACCACTCGGGCGCAGCGCCCCGGGGAGGTGGACGGCTCACACTATCATTTCGTCGACCGGTCGAGGTTCGAGGCCATGGCGGCGGCGGGCGCCTTCCTCGAGCACGCGCAGGTCTTCGACAACCTTTATGGCACCGCCGAGCAGGCGGTGCGGGACGTGCTCGCGTCGGACCACGACGTCGTGCTGGAGATCGACTGGCAGGGCGCACGCCAGGTGCGCGCACGGTTTGCGGACGCGGTGTCGGTGTTCATCGTGCCGCCGAGCGTCGAGGCGCTTCGCGCCCGGCTCAGCGGTCGTGGTCAGGACAGCCCAGAGGTCATCGACCGGCGGATGCGTGACGCCCGCAGCGAGCTGTCGCACTTCGGCGAATACGATTACCTCGTGGTGAACGACGCATTCGACCAGGCCCTGGCGGACCTGCGCACGATCGTCGGGGCCGAGCGGCTGCGCCGCCGGCGGCAGGAAGGACGCCTGGCCGCGGCGCTCGCGGCGATGCTGCGAGACTGAGTCGGGCGCCGCCGTCGGGGGTCAGCGGCCGCCCTGGGCGTCGGTGGAGAGGCGCCGGTAGAGCAGCACGTCGCCCTCCGGCGTGCGCAGGGCGAGCTGGTCGTCCTGGTGGCGCATCTCGTACTCGCGCGTGCGGCCCGATTCCGCGTCCTTGAGCTGCAGACGCTCGCCCTGGAACTGGAGATGACCGTCGCGATAGGTCTCGGCGTCGGCGTAGATGCGGAACATGCCGCGGCGGATCAGCAGCAGCTCCCCGCCCTGTCCCTCCCAGGCGCCGTCGAGAAGCTCGCTCGACGCCGGTCCTCTTGCCCTGCCGCCCCAGGGTGCGGCCGGCATCGAGGGCGTCGGCATGCCCGGCATCTGGCCGCCGCTCCACGGCATGCCGCCACCGCCCCAGGGCATGCCGCCACCGCCCCAGGGCATGCCACCACCGCCCCAGGGCATGCCACCACCGCCCCAGGGCATGCTGCCGCCACTCAAGGGAAGCGACGACCAGGGCGACATCGGGTTGGTGAAGCCGCCGAGCGGCGAGCTTCCGGGCATGCCGAAGGCGGACGCGCCGGGCATCATGCCGAACGGCGACGCCCCCGGCATGCCGAAGCCCGAGCCGGGCATGCCCGAGGGCCAGGTCCCGAACGACGACG
>Ga0316613_10001464_pt1 | contig 16140 bp, 14 predicted proteins | sample OWC_soil_day10_C_2_FD_207647 | JGI IMG/M metagenome (GOLD analysis project Ga0316613, IMG submission 207647) | Wetland soil microbial communities from Old Woman Creek delta, Ohio, United States - OWC_soil_day10_CT_b | ecosystem: Environmental > Terrestrial > Soil > Wetlands | place: USA: Ohio...
CCTGTACTGCGTGGTGGCGCACGGCGCCATCCTGCGTGTGTACGAGAAGAAGCCGCTGATCGCCGACCAGCTGGCGACCAACTACCGCAAGGCCGACATCACGCCGCGCCAACGCGCGATGCTGGACTTCGCGATGAAGGTCTGCACCGATTCCGCGGCCGTCGAGGAGGCCGACTTCGCTGCGCTGCGCGCCCACGGCTTCGACGACGAGGACATCTGGGACATCGGCGCCATCACCGCCTTCTTCGGGCTGAGCAACCGCATGGCCAACCTCAGCGGCATGCGGCCCAACGATCAGTTCTTCCTGATGGGCCGCCTGCCGCGCGAGAAGAAGTGATTCAGGTTTTGTAGCTCGGGTCCAGGCGCTCGCACTTGCGCAGCAGTGCGGGCCAGGCCAGCGACGCGCCCATGCCGGCGGTGGCCGTCTTCATCACCTGCGACAGGCCCTGCAGGATGGCCGGGTTGACATGCACCAGCTCGCCGCCGGCCTGCGCATCGATCTGGATGCGGCAGGTGTTCTCGAAGGTGTACATGTGCAGGAAGGCGTCGGCGATGGTGCGGCCCACCGTCAGCAGCCCGTGGTTGCGCAGCATCAGGTAGTTGGCATGCCCCAGATCGGCCTGCAGGCGCGGCTTCTCGTCGTCGCGCAGCGCCACGCCTTCGTACTCGTGGTAGCCCAGCGAGGCCAGCACGAAGGTGCTCTGCTGGCTGATCGGCAGCACGCCGCACTTCTGTGCGCTGACGGCCACACCGGCGCGCGAGTGCGTGTGCAGCACGCAACCGGCGTCTTCGCGCACCTGGTGGATGGCGCTGTGGATCACGAAGCCGGCTGGGTTGACCGGGAACGGCGAGTCGATCAGCTTGTGGCAGTCCTGGTCCACCTTGACCAGCGACGAGGCGGTGATCTCGTCGAACATCAGCCCGTAGGGGTTGATCAGGAAGTGGTGCTCCGGCCCCGGGATGCGTGCGCTGACATGGGTGAACACCAGGTCGCTCCAGCCGTAGGCCGCCACCAGCCGGTAGCAGGCGGCGAGATCACAACGCAACTGCCATTCTTCGGCGCTGACGACTTCCTTGAGCGAGGCGATGTGCATGGCGGTCTCCTTGGATCGGTATGGCGTGGGAAAACACAGTTTAGGCCCGCCGGCCCACCCTTTGCCAGCCGCCGGGAAAGCTCAATGCACCAGCAGCATCGGCACCGTACAGCGCGCCAGCACGCCCTGGGCTACCGAACCGAGGACCGCGTTGCCCAGCGCCGAATGGCCATGTGTGCCCATGACGATCAGCGCCGGCTTCTGTGCCTTGGCGTAGGCGGCAATTTCCTCGGCCGCGTGGCCGGCGGCATGGGCACTGCGCACGGCCCAGCCCTGCTTCTCGGCGAACGTGCGCGCGGCGCGCAGTGCCTTCTCGGCCTCAGCCTCGTAGTAGCCGTCGAGCGTACGTCGGTCGAAGAACTCGGCGGCCCGGCTGGTCAGCCGCGGCACCACGGTGAACAGCAGGTACTCGTGGCCGCTGCCGAGCAGTTCGTCGTGCGCGGCGATGTAGCTGAGCATGCGCTTGGTGTACTTGCTTCCGTCCACGGGCAGCAGGATCTTCATCGGTGTCTCCAAGGGCGAGGAAAGGCATGATGCTGCGCCAGCGCGGCCCGGCACCGGTTGACTGGCGTCAACGCAGGCAGGTTCACCCCGTGCGGCCCGTCTGCACCGCCGGCGCGGCCAGACGCAGCCGCCCAGCCATGCGCAAGCCGTCGCGCACGTTCAGGCCCATCAGCGTCAGGTTGGTGGCCCCGGCGATCAGCTCGATGGCCTGCACGACGTAGAAGGCGGTATCGAAGCTGCCCGCGCCAGCCCAGCGGTTGAGCACGATCGCGCAGGGCAGCAGCACCAGCAGCCCGTTGGCGGCAATGAAGGGCATGCGCTTCTTCTTGGCATCGACCAGCCGCCCCTTGCGCGTGCGGCCCATGAACATGCCGCTGCCGCCGGCCGCGGCGAGGGCTGGGATCAGGATCCACAGCCCTGGCGTGACGATCAGCGACTTGAGCTGCGCCACCGCCTCGTGCGAGCCGAACAGCTCGACCCCGATCGTGGACAGGAAGAAGATGGCGATGCACAGCGGGGCAAGGAGCCCCGCGATGAGGTGGGCGCGCTTGGGCATGGTGGTTTTGGCAGTAGTTCGATGCACGGCACAGTAGTAAGCACGGTGCAGCGCGCATAGCCCGCGGTGGGCAACATACTGTTGGACAGTCACCGACAATCGATCTGACGCCTTGTGGAGGCCCCGATGGACCGTTTCGACGCGATGCGCGCCTTCGTTCAGGTGGTGGACAGCGGCAGCTACACCAAGGCGGCGCAGCAGCTGGGCCTGCACAAGGCCACGGTCAGCCAGCAGATCCAGCAGCTGGAGGACAAGCTCGGCACGCGGTTGCTGACGCGTACCACGCGCTCGGTCTCGCCCACCGCCGAGGGGCTGAGCTACTACCAGCACGCCGGCACGATCCTGCTGCAGCTGGACGATGTGGAGGCGATGCTGCGCAAGGGCGGCAGCGCGCCGTCAGGCCACTTGCGCGTCGACGTGCCGGTGGCGATGGGGCGGCTGGTGTTCGCGCCCGAGATCCGCGGCTTCCTGGAACGCTATCCGAAGATCACACTGGAGATGGGCTGCACCGACCGCACCACCGACCTGGTGCAGGACGGCGTGGACTGCGCGCTGCGCGGCGGCACGCTGCCCGATTCCAGCCTGTCCGCACGCCGCGTCGGCGACCTGCGCTTCGCTCTGTGCGCCGCGCCGCGCTACATCGAGCAGCACGGCCTGCCGGCCGCGCCCGAGGAGCTGGTGCGCCACCATCAGGTCGGCTTCCTGCTCGCGTCCACGACCAAGCTGCGCCCGGTACGGTTGACGCGCGACGCACGCAGCGAGGAGTTCGACGTACCGGCGCGCTTTCTCACTACCGACAGCGCGGCCGCGCTGAGCGCGGGCCTGGACGGGCTGGGCCTGATCGTGCTGGCCGAGTTCGTGGCCAGCCATTACCTGACCAGCGGCGCGCTGGTGCGTGTATTACCGGGTTGGCAATGCCCGTCGCTGCCGCTGCACCTGGTGACGCCGACAGCGCGCAAGCGCGCCGCGCGCGTGCAGGCCTTCATGGACTGGGCGCACGCGCTGCTGCTGCGCCGGCTGGGGCCGCAGCTCCAGACGTCTTGAGCGATCCAGGGCGCTCGTGACATCGGCCGGCGCAGTCTCTACATCAGAACGATGTCGTATTGAAGAGGCGGATTCGGAAAGCGTTGATGGGACAACGACTTGCGTTCACACCCTGGGCGGGTGCCGCTTCGAGCTACCCGTCTGGCTACCTGCACGGCATGGGCTTTCGCGAGACCCCGTGGGTCGGCGTGAACCCGAATCATGGCGGACCCAACCGCACCGCGCGCAGCATCGGCAAGAGCGCAGTGACGTCGGCGACGACAATGCTCCAAAGCGTGTCGTTGTCGATGCCGAGATAGGCGTGGACGAGGCGGTTGCGTGTCGCGATGACCATGCGCCAAGGCACCTCAGGGTGCGCCTGCCGCACTTCGTCGGGCACGTGGGTCGCTGCCTCGCCGATCAGCTCGAGATTGCGCAGCGTCGCGTCGTAGACCAGCGAGTTGGCGACGAAAGCCGGCTGATCCATCCCAGCCGTATAGGCCAGCACCTTCTCGGCGAAGACGATCATGTCGTCGACATAGAAGCGCCACTCGCGAACGCCGTCAGACATGCACAGCCTCGCGTTCGACATAGGGCCGCAGCTCTGGGCGAAGCGCCTTGTTGGTGACCAGGTCGACCGGCCGGCCGAGCAGATCTTCGAGGAAGAACTGGACCCCGAAGTACCGCGCCGACGTGGCCGGCCCGTCGAACGAAACCAGGACGTCCACGTCGCTGTCGGCACGCGCCGCGTCCCGGACCACCGATCCGAAGAGCGCGAGACCAGTGACGCCGAACCGAGTCGCCAGTTCGGCTTTGCTCGCGGCCAGTTGTTGCAGCACCTGCGCGCGGGTCATGGTCGCCTCATCCGTCCCTTGATATGCCAATGTTCCATTGTCGCCGGTCCGGCTGACACGAACGCGGACGCGGGCAACGATGCTGGCGAGTGCCCCACATCGACCACATTACTTCGCGCCTGGCCCGTCATGCCGCGGTCTTCGGTGGCTCTGGGTCTGCAAGGGGGGCGGGCGTGCCGTATACACAGGACTTCTCACAGAGCAAGTCAACTTTCTCTAAAGAGCCTTGTCTTTCCCCAGGCCGGTTCGGGGCCCACGCCGAACTCGGCCCAGACCAGTTCACCCTCCACCACCTCGACGAACCGCTCTGCACTGAACCCCGCTGGGTACAAGCTTGCATGCAGCTCCTGGTCCGCCGCCTGACGCGCGGCCGGCAGTTGTCCGGACCAGAGCCCTTCGGGGTCACCAAGCAGGTGCCGGTCGTCACGCAGCGCCACGATCACCTCCTCCAGCGACACCTTGAGGAAGCCGCTGAACCGCTCGTGGTCCGACTCGATCGACGTGTCCACGATCCATCCGTGAACGCGCTGTGGCGGCTGCCCTCGCGCGAAACCCAGCGCCTCGCAGAGTTCAGCATCCGTACCCAAGACCCACTGAACGACATCGACCTTGCGCCGCAGCTGCACTCCGGCCTTGCGCAAGGTCGTGGAAGCGTGCAGCCAGGCCTCATGCATCGAGCGCCGGATGTAGGTCGACTTGACCTCGAGGACGAACAGATGCCCGTTCAGCGCCGCAATCACATCCACTTCGCCGGCATCGCGCCGCTCCGCTGGCGGCTGCCAGTTCAGCAGCACACGAAATCCTCGCCCACGCAGCAGCGTTGCGAGCTGGCTCTCGATGCGCCTCGTTTCCTCGGCGGCTTCACCACGCCGCGCCGCCAGCCGTCGCAGGTTGTTGATCGCTGCCGTGCTGTTGCTCTGCAGGGCGGCCACCCATGGCAGCTGAACCAACTGGTGTCCGAACTTGAGATACGGACGCTCGATGAGCCTCGGCGCCAGGCCAGGCTCGCCCTTCTGCAGGCGCTCGGCCTCGGAGACCATGTCGTGGGTCCAGAAGTCCAGGATCGCCGCTGCCATGCGGGCACTTCCCGCAGGCTGGCTCGGCGTGACCGTCCACCCCGTGGTCTTGCTGACCTTCTCGGCGCGGCCCGACCAGGTGAGCGGAAGGCGATTCTGCATACCGTTGATCAGACCACCCATGGCGAGCCCGCGGAGCGACACGATCCAGTCGCCGGTCTGCTCGGCGCCTTCCACGAAGGGCACGATGAAGTCCAGCATGAAGAAGCGTGCCGTCAGCTCCAGAGACAGCAAGGCCTGAAACATGTCGGCGGTTTCACCGGTGTGAGCGGTCACCGTATCAGCGACACCATAGACCTCGCGTAGTCGCAGCTGGGTGGCCATGGCACGGATGTAAGCCAGCCTGTTTTCGGCGTCGTTCTCTGGCCGCCCGATACGGACATGAACCATATCGGACGCGGCGAAGTCATGGAACGCACGATGGAGCCAGTAACCCGGCAGCAGCTCCAACTTCTTGCCGTCGCGAAACCACTTCGTCTTGGCCGCTGGATCGATCTCCTCCAGAAGTAGGCGGCGGTTGTCGACCAGAACGAAGCGCACCGAGTCGTCGAAGCAGTGCGCGTCGACGCTGCGGGACAGGAACGCGTTCAGCTCGATCTGCACCGCCAGGAGGCCCGCAAAGGCTTGAAGCCTGGCGACAAGCTCGGTCGGTGGCTCACGATCAGGGAACAGGAGCGGAGACAGGTATCGCTTCAGCGAGGGGCCGATGACCTCGTCGTCGAGCTTCAAGGTCTCTCGTTGTGTCGTCCGCAGCTTCCAGGTCAGCAGGTCGTTGATCGCATCCCAGTGAACGTCCAGCCGATCGCCGCGCTCCTCCACCAAAGACTTGCCCGTCATCGTGTGCGGCACAAGGTGCTCATAGGCATACAGGCTTGCCAGCATCAGCAGCTCGAAGGCCGTCGAGTCCTCGAGCATCGCCTTCCCACGAGCCAGCTCGACTTCTCGCTCCCGAAGGGCTCCCACCAGCACGTCGTGCACCCGGACCGCCTCGCCCACGATCGGGCTGAACGTACGCACGGCCCGGAGCGCCTGCAGCTGAGGTGAATCTGGCACCAGAAGCAGGCGGGCCCGACGCATGGCCACCACCAACGCCTCCGGCGCCGAGCGGGCCATGCCCTCCACGAGCCCGTCGACCAGAACCTTGGACTGCGAGAGGTAGCGAGTCAGCGCGAGGATGCCTGCATCGCTGCCCCAGTCGCTGCTGCTGCATACGCCGACGAAACCGCTCGACCAGAACCACCGATCGCGCTCAGCACGCGTCGGGCTGAGGCGCACCGTTGCCTGCGGCTTGCCGTCGAGATAGGCATCGAAGACGGCTCGCAGCGCCTCATGAGGTGGGTATCCATCGTCGAGCAGGCGACGATGAAGCCTGTCGAAGTAGTCGTTCTGCGGCCGAGCAACACCACGCAGACGCGCTAACTCGTCGAACTGCTCACCGTGGAGTTCAAGCATAGCTACCCGTCTTCGCCGAAAGCCAGATCGACGTCGCGACCACTGTGGAGCACCCGCACCACATCGACCCCATCCTCCACCGCCACGTAGAAAATGACGTACCGCCCGAACGGAAAGCTCCGCAGACTCGCCAGCAGCTCGTCTCTGGCGCGCCCCATCAAGGGCTGCGTGGCCAGGAGATCAAGCTTCTCGTCCAGCCTGTCGACCCAGCGGTCGGCCTCATCGAGGCTGTCCTCGGCGATGCAGTCCCAGATGTCGAGGATGTCGGCCGCGGCCAGCGGCCGGCGGGACACGCGCGCCATCGCGCGCTACGCCGCCTTGCGCGCGCGGCGGGCGCGACCTTCACGCTTGACCTCGTCCGCGCTCCAGGGCTGGCTCGGGCCACTGGCCATGCCCTGGCGAACGTCGTCGCGAAGTTGATGGAGCTTGGCCTCGCGCAGGCGGTCCTGCTCGTCCATCAGGCGCAACGCTTCGCGGACCACTTCACTGGCGGAGGTGTAGAGCCCCGAGGCCACCTTGGAACGAACCAGTTCCTCGAGCTGCGGGGTCAGGTTGACGTTCATGCCCATGGTTGCACTCCTTCGTCTGCGTGGCCGCAAGAATATCAGGCTATGTCAAAGATGGACATTTCTGGTCGCAACCCAAGCCCGTACGCCCGTCGCGCCAGGAGCCGATGCAACGAGCGGCACGGATCAGCGACACCGCGTCGGCGTCGCCCTGGCTCATCGCTTGCGCCTGAATGCCACAACCTTTCCCGAGGGTTTTGGCGACGGGTCGAACTGGCCCTCGGCCGGCAGAGCCGCTCGCGCAACCCTGGTGATCGTGACGTCGACCTGCCTTGCCCGAACCGAGCGCCACACCCCTCGCACGGCACCGGCGATCAATAGCCAGACACCCCCGGCCGCGACGGCGACACCCGGCGCCGCGTCCCCGAACCACCAGATCGCGCCGATGCTCAGCAGGACAAGCACGCCGACATCCCACCCGCGCAGCAACGGCGGCGGATCGATCTCCGCATAGTTCACCGCCTCCAGCGTCGTCCAGTTGATGAGGGCGACCACCGTCGGCGGCCCACCGCCGACGGACTCGATCACCGTGACCTCATGGCCTCGGCGGGCCGGCATCGTGCGCGTGTGGATGGTGAACTGGAACTCCTGGCCGGCGTCGTCGCGCAGCCAGAGTTCGTAGCGGTCGCTCGGGCCCGGCGGGCGCCGGTGGTACAGGTGGACGTTGGTGTAGCGGCGCAGGTCGACGATGCGACCCCGGATGAGTTCGTGCTCGGGCATGGTTTGCTCCTCGGACAGAGAAGCCGAGCCTTTGCCCGAACCGCGCCGCGTCAACCCCATCCAGGCCCGCTCCAGGACCGGGGTCGACCTCGATCGCGACCGTGGTGGGACTGCAGGACCGCTCCAGTGCGGGCCACAACCCGTCGGAAAGGCCAGGCCACAGGCCGCGACCCGGACCGCGACGGAGCCACGCTCCGGCTGTTCTCCCGTCGCAGTGGAGAGCGACAAGCCACACCGACAAGCCGACGTGTGCGTCGGTTCGGTACCTGAGGCAGGAATCGACGCCGTCAACACGAGCGAACGAGGTGCTGAGGCCGATTGGAGGCACACATACCGGCATTTTTCGGGTTCGCAAGTGCCCGTCATCGCGGACACTGACCTCGCTCACCGCCGGTAGCTGGCCCACCGAGCGCATCGCGCGCTGAACCCAGCCCTGTCGACGATGGCGCAACTCGCGCCCCAGTGTCGCGACGCATACCGTCGCCACGTCAAGCATCGCGCCTGCCGCCTCGAGCGGCGCGCGCCGAGACGGTGACCCGATCACCGTGAGCCCCGAGCTCGAAACCATCGACGACTGCACGCAGCGTGCAGTCGTCCGAGTCCCCAGCCTCGCACCCACGCCATGACATCGGTCCTCCGCGCATGCGCTTCGCCCCGTGCGAAGCCGGCGCGGACCGCGTGGACGGCCCCGCGCGTCCGCCACGGAGCGGACGCAGCCAGTCGGGCCGGCGAGGCCCTGAGTACGCGGTGCCACAGAGCACCGCGCCGAGGGTCAAGCCCTCGGATCGCCTCCGGTTCTCTTTGAACCGGGCTTGGCTCGTCCCGATGGACGGGCCGGCACCTTCACGCGCCCGACGCGTGCTGGCTGGCGATGACTCTTACGCACCTCCGTGCGGCCGAAGGCATGCCTTCCACCGCGAACCCTGGCAGCGACACCGGCGCCTGGAAAGCGCCGATGTCGAGATCCCGTCGCCCGATGCCCCCACCAACCCTCAACTCCTGGAGAACGTGATGACCTCAGACTCTCCCACCCGCAAGCCCGCTCAGCGGCCGTTCGGGCCACGCACCTACGAGCAGCCGGACCTGGACAGCGTCCCGCTCAACCCGAAGCGCTGGCGCTACGTGCTCAACCTGATCCTCGCGCGCCATGCCTGGCGGCACAGCACCCGCAACAAGGGTGTCGGCTACGACACCATCGCCGAGCACGGGCGCCTGATCGTGTGGATGTTCCGCTTTCTGCGCGAGCACCCCAAACGCTATCGACTCGACCCGCGCTCATTCACCGGCCGCCACGTCGACTGCGTGATGGGCCACTGGGCGCAGGAGGTCAAGGCCGGGCGGCTGAAGCCCTCGACGATCCAGAACTACGCCAGCCAGTTGCGCACCTTCACCGGCTGGATCGGCAAGCCCAAGCTGGTGAAGCCGATGAGCGCGTACTTCGACGACGCAGCGCTGTACGCGCGACATCAGAACGCGACCGAGGACAAGGCGTGGCGCGCGAAGGGCGTCGATGTGATGACCGTGGTCAGCGATGTCGAGGGCTACGACCGTTACGCGGCGGCGGCGCTGCGACTGATGCACGCCTTCCACCTTCGATTCAAGGAGAGCCTGATGTTCCGACCGAACAGTGATGTGCTCAGCGCGGCACAGGCGGGCCGCGCCGACGCAGAGGTGGACGCGTACCTGCGGGTTCATCGCGGCACGAAGGGTGGCCGGCCGCGGCTCTTTCCGATCGACAACGAACTGCGGCGCAGCGCAATCGAGTTCGCCCGCCGGGTGGCGCCGGGTCCGAACGACAGCATCGGCGACCCTCGGCTGGACCTGAAGCGCGCGATGCGGCGGCTGCGCTACGTGATGGAGCGCTTCGGCATCACGCGGGCCGACCTCGGCGTGACGCCGCACGGGCTGCGGCATCAGGGAGCGGCGACGGACTACGAGGAGATGACAGGAGAGAAGCCACCCGTCGCGGGTGGGAAGGCCGTCGCCAAGGAGGTTGATGCGAAGGCGCGGCAGGAGATCGCCCAGCGGCTCGGGCACGGGCGTACGAGGATCGCAGGCATGTATTTGGGTCGATCAGTTGCTACGCGCGGCAAGACGCCCACTCGCCCCGCGGACCTCGAGGAGACGGAGAGCTCGAACTCGACATGACAGACCTTCGCTCGGGACATGCTCTACGGCATCACCTCGAGCTCGGGCCAGACACAAGGACCGCGACCGTTGTGTCCTGCGCAGACCGCTTAGCCTGGTAAAAGGTGGCAATCACAAGGGAGAGCGGAACAAATGGCAAGACGCGGAAAGACGAGCCCCGCCGAAGATTTGATGGACCTGGTCGCGCTGCTGCCCTGGTGGGCCGGGGTCGGTCTGGCTGTGGCCAGCTATCTCGTCCTCCATGCCGTAGCAGCGCAGCCGATCGTGGTGTCGGCCCAGCCAGGTCAGATCGGCGCGACGGTCAGCGCGTCGATCTGGAAGGGCCTGGCCACCGCCGGCCAGTACATCGCACCCTTGATCTGCCTCGGCGGCGCCGGCCTGTCGGCATGGCGACGCAGCCAGCGCAAGCGACTGGTCAACGACGTTGCGCAGACGCAAGGCGCCGATGCCCTGAACGGCATGCGATGGCAGGAATTCGAGATGCTCGTCGGTGAGTCCTTCAGGCTGCAGGGATTCCAGGTCGTGGAGACCGGCGGCGGCGGCGCCGATGGCGGCGTCGACCTGGTGCTCAGCAAGCCCGGACAGAATGGCCGCGAGAAGTTCCTGGTGCAGTGCAAGCAGTGGCGCGCTTACAAGGTGGGTGTCGATGTCGTGCGTGAGCTGTATGGCGTGATGGCCGCGCGCGGCGCTGCCGGCGGCTTCGTCGTGACCTCGGGGCGATACACCGACGAGGCGAAGCAGTTCGCCGAAGGGCGCAACGTCAAACTGATCGACGGACCGCAGCTGCATCGGATGATCCGCGACGCGCGTGTCGGCAGCGGCTCGCCGCGCCCGGCATCGCCGCCACCCGCCGCTCAGCCCACGGCCGAGCGCCCCTCGACCGAAGGCTCCCCGAACTGTCCTCTTTGCAGCAAGACGATGATCCAACGCACGGCCAAGCGCGGGGCCAACGCGGGCAGCAGCTTCTGGGGCTGCAGCGGATACCCGGCCTGCCGCGGCACGCGGCCCACAGCATGAGCTGGGTTCTTGGCCAACCGAACGCATGACGCGAACTCCAGCGTCGCCAATTCGACCTGGTAACCTGGCCACGAACTGACCCACCAGTTGCACCGTCAGCCAGGGATGGACGAGAACGACCACTACTACGGCCGGTTCGCTGCGGACTTCTTCAGCTCGACGGTCGGCGTGGACATGACGCCGATCTATCAGGGCTTTCTGGCCGGGCTGCAGCCCCAGGCGCACATCCTGGACGTCGGTTGTGGCTCGGGGCGCGACGCCAAGGCTTTCGCGGGCATGGGATACCGCGTCACGGCCTTCGACGCCTCCGAGCAACTGGCCAAGCTGGCCAGCGAACACTGCGGATTCGAGGTTGCGGTGCGGCGCGTCGAGGACATCGACGAGACGGCGCAGTACGACGGCATCTGGTGTTGCGCCAGCCTGCTGCATGTGCCACTCGCGGCGATGCCCAATGCCCTTGCGCGGTTGTGGAACGCGCTGCGCCCAGGCGGCACCCTCTACGTCAGCTTCAAGCACGGCACCGGCGAGCGCGTCCACGGCGGTCGGCGGTTCACCGATGCCGATGAGGCCTTGCTTCGCCAGTGGTTCGGTCGCTTGCCCGATGTGCGCCAACTGGAGGTCTGGCTGACGGACGATCAGCGGCCCGATCGCGCCGAACGCTGGACCAATGCGCTGGCGACCCGCATGCCCGGACGGAGCCAGCGGCTCGTGACCGGTGGCGCCGACCACTTCCTGCCTCACCTGTCGGAAGCTTTCACGTGGACCACACAGGCGGACCTGGCCGTCGCCTTCATCAAGACCACGGGGTTGCGGCTTCTGCTGCCCGACCTGGAGTCGATGGTCGACGCCGGAGTGTCACGGCGCATCCGCGTGCTCACCAGCGACTACCTCGACATCACCGACCCCGAGGCGCTGCGGTTGCTTCTGCTCCTGCAGGAACGGGGCGCCGAGGTCCGCGTCTACACCACGCAGGACGGCAGCTTCCACCTCAAGGCCTACATCTTCGCCAGGCTGGAGCAGCACGTACTGGTGGCTGGCACCGCCTTCATCGGCTCCAGCAACATCAGCCGGCAGGCACTGCAGGACGGGCTGGAGTGGAACTATCGGGTCGTCTATCCGGGCGACTCGGGCTTTCTCGAAGCACGGCAGCGGTTCGAAGAACTCTTCGCCCATCCGAAGAGCGTGCCGCTGTCCGACGCCTGGATCGAGGCCTACGAACAGCGGCGGTTACCGCCTTCGCGATCGATCGCGCCCGGCAGCCACGAGCAGGAGGCGCCGCCCGAGCCCACGACGGTCCAGCTCGAAGCACTGGCGGCGCTGGCCGCAAGCCGCGACGGCGGATACCGGCGCGGCCTGGTGGTGCTGGCCACCGGCCTGGGCAAGACCTGGCTGGCGGCGTTCGACGCCGTGCGCATGGGTGCGCGGCGAATCCTGTTCGTCGCGCATCGGGAGGAAATCCTGGGGCAGGCCGCGGCGACGTTCGTTCGCATCCTGCCGGGCAAGCGTGTGGGCTACTACACCGGCCGCAGCCGCGATGCCGATGTCGACGTGCTCTGCGCCTCGGTACAGACGCTGGCGAGGGCCGAGCACCTGGAGCGGTTCGCGCCGCAGCACTTCGACTACGTCGTCATTGATGAATTCCACCATGCAGCCGCCGGCACCTATCGGCGGCTGCTGACCCACTTCGCCCCCTCGTTCCTGTTGGGGCTGACGGCCACGCCGGATCGCACCGACCAATCAGACATCCTCTCGCTGTGCGACGACAACCTCGTCTACAGCTGCCACCTGTTCGCCGGCATCCAGGCCGGGCTGCTGGCGCCCTTTCACTACCACGGCATCCAGGACGAATCGGTCGACTATCGCGAGGTGCCCTGGCGCAACGGCCGATTCGACCCGGAGCAGTTGTCCAACAAGCTGGCCACGCTGGCACGTGCCCGCCATGCGTTGCGCGAGTGGCGCAGCAAGTCCCAGCAGCGCACGCTGGCGTTCTGCGTCTCGACGCGGCACGCCGACTACATGGCGGAGCAGTTCAACCGCGCCGGCGTGGTCGCGGCCGCGGTGTACGCCGGCTCCACGCTCGGCCGGGCGCAGGCGCTGGAGAAGCTGCACGCCGGCACGCTGCAGGTGGTCTTCTCGGTCGATCTGTTCAACGAGGGCGTGGACCTGCCCAGCATCGACACGGTGATGATGCTGCGGCCTACCGAATCCAAGATCCTGTTCCTGCAGCAACTGGGCCGCGGCCTGCGCCGCAGCGAGGGCAAGCAGCACCTGGTGGTCCTGGACTTCATCGGCAACCATCACAGTTTTCTGCAGAAGCCGCAGGCGCTGTTTGGCGTGGGTGCCACGTACCAGGCGCTGGCGGCGTTCGCGCGCAAGGCGGAGCAGCATGCGCTGGATCTGCCGGCGGGCTGCTACGTCAACTACGACCTCGCGATCATCGAGTTCCTGAAGTCGCTGGACAGCGGCGGGCCGCAAAAGGACTACGAGGCGCTGCGCGACGTGCTGGGCCGGCGCCCGACCCTGAGCGAGTTCTATCGCTCGGGCAGCAGTATCCAGGCCATGCGGCAACAGGCCGGCCACTGGTTCGCGCTGGTGCGCACGATGGGCGACCTGACCGATCAAGAAGCGGCAGCGGCTCAGCAATACCAAGCCCTGCTGCGCGAGGTCGAGGTCACTGCGATGACCAAGAGCTTCAAGATGGTGCTGCTGGAGGCCCTGCTCGAACTGGACGGCCTTCGGCAGGCCACCCAGTTGGACCTGCTGGCGCAGCGGTCTCGCAACGTGCTGGAGCGGCGCCGCCCCTTGCTGGCAGATCTGTCGCCCGAGGTGCGCGCCGTGGCGGCCACCGACCCCGCATGGGGCCGCTACTGGCGCGACAACCCGGTCAAGGCCTGGACCGGCGGCAACCGAGCTGCGGGCACATCTGCGCCCTTCAAGCTGGACGGATCGATCTTCGCGCTGACGCAGAGCGTGCCACCGGACATCGTGCCGGCTCTGACCGCGATGCTGCAGGAACTGGTGGACTACCGGCTGGCCGGCTACGAGGTGCGCCTGGAACCCGACGCGACCACGAGCAACGTAGTGCCGTTCCCGGCCAAGCGACACGATGCCGTGGAACTGCCCTACTTCCCGAACCTGAAGATCGCATGCGGGCACTTCAAGACCGGGCGCACCGATTCCGAAGAGCATCGCGCACTGCCGACGACGTATGGCCCGCTGGACCCGAGCCGGCACTTCATCGCGCGCGCCACCGGCAACTCCATGGACGGCGGCAAGAGTCCTGTGCGCGACGGCGACCACCTGCTGCTGGAACTCATCACCCCGGCGCGCGCCGGCTCCATCACCGGCAATGTGGTGGCCATCGAGCGGCAAGACGAGGCCGGCGGCGACAACCAGTACCTGCTGCGGGTGGTGACCAAGAACCGCGACGGGCAGTACGTGCTGAAGGCCAACAACCCGGCCTTCGAGGACATGCCGGCCACCGACGACATGCGCACGCTGGCGCGACTACGCGGCGTGATCGACCCGCTGGACCTGGCGGTCGGCCAGGTCTTCCAGCGCGAAGAGATTCCCGCGCTCTTCGGCGAGGAGTTCAACCCCGGCAGCTGGAACGTGGGGCACGTGACGCTGAACGACAAGAAGGCGCATGTGCTGCTGGTGACCCTGAACAAGCAGGGCAAGGCTGAGGAGCACAAGTACCTGGACCACTGGATCGACGAGCATCACTTTCACTGGCAGAGCCAGAACTCGACGACGCCTGGGAGCAAGCGGGGCCAGGAGATCATTGGCCACGAAGCACGTGGCATCGCCATTCACCTGTTCGTGCGGGATGGCAAGCTGGCGGGCGGGAAGGCGGCGCCATTTGTCTATCACGGGCGAGCGACGTACGAGTCGCACCAGGGGAGCGCGCCGGTGAGTGTGGTGTTCAGCCTGTGACGTGGGTCCGAGCACCACGCTTCGCACCACTGAAATCCGATCGACCTCGCTTGCACTGACCGTCATGAACGCTCCGCACCTGTGAGGCTCGCCGCTGATTGTCGCCAAGACGCCGCGAGCGTCATCATTGCGATTGCTGCCGGTGGGGCCCAGTTGGCGTCTTGCGCTGTGTACCACCAAGCGGTCATATGGCACCACGGCTAGTGCAGAGTCGGATGCCCGAATGCCGCGAACCTTTGCTACATCGGTCGCTGTTGCGTATCGCAGCGCTCCAGGAACTCCGCCCACTTTTCCAGCGCCTCTCGCCTCTCCTCAAAGTACGTGTGCCGGTCGTAGATCCCTTCGACACCCGACAGCTTGTGATTCAGGCACATTTCCGAGATGTCGCGCGGCACACCCAGCGCACGCATGTGCGACTTCACCGTGCTGCGCAGGTCGTGCGGCGTGAAGCGCCGCACGGCAGGCTCCTCGGTCCGCAGCCAGTGGTCGATGGCCTCTCGCAAGGTGTCCTTGTTGAGGTGGGTGTCGCCGCCGTGGCGCGCGGCTCGGCTGCGTGAATGCGCGGGCAGCACGTAAGCCGATTCGCCGGCCAGCGTGCGCAGTTCCTTGAACCAGTCGACCACGCCCGGGGCCAGCGGGATGTCCATCGCCGCACCGGTCTTGCTCTTCGGAATGTGCCACTGCGCGCCATCCAGGTCGACATCCACCCACTTCGCCTGGTAGATCTCGGCGCTGCGCACGGCAGTGGCCAGCAGGATGCGGATGGCCAGCGCATTGCGCCGGCGCAGCTCGGCAGCCAGCAGCAACTGGATCTCGTCGCGCGTCAGCATCAACCGCTGTCGCTTCGGCGGGCGCTCACCCAGCAATGCCGACAACATGATCCCGTGGCACGGGTTCACGTTGATCAGCCGCTTGCCGCACGCGTGCGTGAACAGGCACTTGGTGGTGATCAACAGCATGTTCGACTCGCCCCAGGTCAGACCGCTGCCCTCGATGAGGGCGACGACATCGGAGGCCTCGATCTCGCGCACCGTCAGCGCGCCCAGCTTCTTCTCCACGCGCTTGAGGTGTCGGCCGTAGCTCACCTGCGTGCTGTGCGCCAGGCTCACCAGCTTCTTGGCGCGGTAGTCCTTGGCCAGCTCGCGCACGGTCCAGTCCTTCGCGGCCGTGGCCTTGGCCTTCTGCTTGTCGGCA
>Ga0316613_10001465_pt1 | contig 16139 bp, 14 predicted proteins | sample OWC_soil_day10_C_2_FD_207647 | JGI IMG/M metagenome (GOLD analysis project Ga0316613, IMG submission 207647) | Wetland soil microbial communities from Old Woman Creek delta, Ohio, United States - OWC_soil_day10_CT_b | ecosystem: Environmental > Terrestrial > Soil > Wetlands | place: USA: Ohio...
ACCCGCCTGGTCAAGGTATTCGATGACGACATTTCCCGTTGTGAGCCCGTTCACAACGGTGCTGCGGCCACCGCCGTCCGCGAACACCGCGGCCCTCGGACCGGCGGGATCGTTGACCGGGCAGACCGTCGCCACGCGCGCACCGCGCCGCGTGACCTCCGTGAGCGCGTTCATCACGAACAGTGTCCGACCAAACTCGATCACGGCGAACAGCACCGTCATGACCAAGGTGCCGATGATCGCGAACTCCACCGACGTCGTGCCCGATTGGTTGCGGCGCATCAGAGCACCCTCATCACGACCGCGGCGCGCATCGGGATCGCCAGCGAGATGGGGGCGCCGACGCCGAACGTCGGCAGTTCGGGGCCGAGCAGCGGGGTGAAGTTGTAGACCGCCGACACCGTGACGTAGCCGCCGCCAGTGTCGGTCACCGTGACGTCCCCCGGCGCCAGGCCCGGGAGCAGCGCCGGTCCGGCGCCGCCGGCATTGCCGTAGACCGCCAGCCGCTGTGCCGCGTCGCGGATCTCGTTCGTGAGATTGAAGACGCCGGTGCTGCCTGGACGTGCGCCGGACACGTAGCGAGCGGAGTCGCGCAGTGACTTCGTGAGCGTGTTGTACTGGAAAAGAGCGCGGCCGATCTCCGCTGTCGCCAGCAGCAGCAGCATGAGCAACGGCAGCGTGATCACGAACTCGACGATGGCCACGCCGCGCTGCCGGTCACCATGCTGCCGCTTGCCGCGCATCTCAGGAATCCTTGCTGTCGGGGTCGTCATAGAGCTGGATCCGGTAAGGCTCGGGCCCCGTGCCGGGATTCACTCCGGGCACGCCGTTCACGGTGCAGTCGCCGACGAACTGGCCGAAGACGTGGGCCTCGTTGCCCTTCTGTTCCGCGGGCTGCAGCAGGAAGAAGCAGGCGAAGCCGAGCAGAGGCACGAAGCCGTGACCGTTGGTCGTGGTGCTGCAGTCGCCGACCGGAATCGTGACCTTGCGCCGCTCGTATTCCCCGATGCCGCCCAGCTCCCTCGGCTGATAGTCGTAACTCGAGACGTCCTTAAGATCTTCCTTGTATTCGTCGTAGTCGTAGAGCAGCTCGCCCGCGTTCTCGATCGTGACCAGCTGGCCGTTCTGGAGAACCGTGTCCTCGCCGGTGACCGGGTCCTCGCCCGCCACCAGCTTCGGTGCCTGCGCGTCGGTGATGACGTCCGGCGGGTACTGGCCGTCGGTACCGCCCATGGGCCCGGCGTACTGGCCGAAACGGGTGTTCAGGCCCTGCGCCACCGGTCCGACGGAATTGCCAGGCTCGGTTTCGATCGTGTCGCCCATGCTCAGGCACCCGGGGTAGCCGCCCGCCAGGTTCTCGCGGACGACGGCCGCGCCCGAGCCGCCGAGCCGGATCAGCTGGAAGTTGCCCGGGCCTGGCGTGCCTTCCCAATGCCCGCTCGCTGCAGTCTTCAGGACATCCGGCGCGCCCTGCTCGTAGCCCCAGAAGTTGTTCGGGTCCTCGGCGGGATCCTTGGAGGGGTCGCCGCAGACCATCATGGGGGCGAGGTTGCAGACCTGCCGGTCGAGCGTCGGGCTCGGGCCGGCCACGGCGGTCGCGGCGACGGTCTTCTCCGCGACACCTGCCAGGCTCACGAGCCAGGCCGGCATGGTGAAGCCCGTGGCGATGACACGCACGTACGGACCGTTGGGCGCGCCCGGCGTGAACGGCCGCAGCGTCGCCGAGTACTGCACCGTGACCGAGAGGCTGCCAGAGCCGCCGCCATAGGATCGCTGCAGCTCCGCGTTGCCGTAGGCGGCCGCGTTGTTGCTGAACGCCGCCATCGCTGCCGTGGTCGCCTCGCTCGTGCTGCCCTTGGTCTCGTCGATGGTCTTTGCAGCCGACAGCGCCGCGGCGTCGACGGTGTTCTGCAGTCGCGTCTTGTTGAGGAAGATGTGACCGCCGTCGAGCGCGAGTCCCGCCATGAGCAGCAGCGCCACCATGCCGACGGCGACGAGGATCAAGGCGGCTCCGTGCTGCCGCTGCCGCGCGCCGAATTGTCGTCCACGGTACATCTCAGTCCCCCGCTGCCGGTGTGACTCTTGGGGCGCCGCTATTCGCCGACGTTGATGACGATGTCGCGCCGCACGTCCTCGACGCCGCGCGCCACGTCCTTGCGGTAGCCACCGACCACGTTCTCGAGCCGCTGACCGTCACCCGCGGCGGGCGCCGCCTCCGGCGGGTTCCGCGCCGCCTCGGGATCGAAGGTCTGGGCCTCGACCATGGCACGCACCGAGTTGCCGAACTCCGGGTCCTGGCGCGGGTTGTCGGCGCAACCAGCCAGCGCGGCCGTAAGGGCGCCGGCGAGCATGCAGACGGGCAGTTTCATTGCGAGGCTCCTTGTCTGGAATTGGAATTCAGCGTGTGACCGAAGGCACCCACGGCGCCGCCCGCAGCATCTTCGTCGCGGGCGACCGGAACGTCAGCCGGCGCATCGCCGGAGGCGGGGCTCGCCTGGCTGCTCTTGCCGTCGGCTGCGGGTGCAGTGCCGGCTGTGCCCGAGGTGGCGGTCGAACCCGACCCCCTCCCCTCCATCCGGCCGAGAATGTAGAACTCCGCGTCGCTCGGCTCGACCACGCTGTCGGTGGGCAGCCTGATCTCCGAGGGCTTCAGCGGCTTCGCGAGCTTGGGCGTCACCAGGATCACGAGCTCCGTCTCGCCCTTCTGAAAGGCCTGGCTGCGGAACAACTGCCCGAGCACCGGGATGTCGCCGAGCCAGGGGAACTTGTCGATCGACTCGCGCAGGTTCTCGTTGATGAGTCCCGCGATCCCGATGGTCTGGCCGTCGGACAGCTCCACCGTGGACAGGGCGCGGCGCTCGCTCAAGGCCGGGATCGAGAACACGGAATTCGCCACGCCGGAGGTCGTGATCGGGGCAACGACCAGCGAGTTCGTCGGCAGAATCTCGCTTACGCTGATGTTGAGCTTCAGGTTGATGCGGCCGTCGTCGAGGATCACCGGCACGAACAGCAGCTTCACGCCGAAGTCCTTGTAGTCGACCTTGATGCCGTCGTTGTCCGCCACCGGGATGGGGAAACTGCCGCCCGAGAGGAACTGCGCCTCCTGCCCGGTCAGCGCCGTCAGCGTGGGCTCGGCCAGGATCTTCGCGAGCCCGTTCTGTTTCGCGATATCGAGCACCAGGCTCGCCATGAACTCGCTGCCGAGGTAGCTGGCGAAGATGCCGGTGTCGCTGATGGACTGCGGATTGGGCAGGAACTCGTCGAACACCGGCCCGATTGGATTGCCGCCGCCGGGCGTACCATTGCCGAAGATCGGGATCCGCACGTCGTCGGGCTCGAACTTCGCATCCGGGAACGTCGCTCCGCCGCTCACGCCGCCGTAGACCCACTCGCCATTCTTGTTGGTCAGCGTGTGGAGCTGCGCATCGAGCTTGCGGCTCAGGTTGCGCTGCACCTCGGCCACCTTGACCTGCAGCATGACCTGCTGGGCACCGCCGATGCTCATGAGGTTGATGACCTGGCCGACCTTGCGCTCGCCGCCGCCCCCGCTGCCCGACTTCTGCTCAAAGAAGATCTTTTCCTTTGCCGTGGCGGCCTGCTCGAGGTAACCCTTTGCGAGTTGGATCGCCGCATCCATCCTGACGGGGCTCGAAACCTGGCCGGACAGCACGACGTTGCGCTGGACGCTGTAGACCTGGATCGCCTCGCCAGGCAGCACGGTCGCGAGCTGGCGCTTGAGACCGTCGAGGTCATGTGTCACCTCGACCGCGATCGTGCTGATCAGCGCGTCGTTGCGGTCCCACAGCATCACGTTCGTGGTGCCCAAGTCCTTGCCGAGCACGTAGAGTTCGTCGGAGCGCAGGATCAGCACGTCCGCGATGTCCGGGTTGCCGATCGACACCCGCTTGGCCGGGGCAGACAGTGCCACGGTCCGGCTCTTGTAGATCGGGACGGTAAGGTTTCCGCTCCCGCCGACGCGGATTGCCTGGCTCGCCTCGTCCGCGACCGCCGCGGTTGTCGCCAGCACCAGGCAGGCCAGTCCTGCCAGGAGGCACCACGCGCGCCGCAGAATGCTTGAATGAGACATGGAGTGCTCCCTCTGTTTGCCGTGTGCGGTCAGCTGCCCGCTCTGGTTGTGTCGACGTTCGTGCCCCGGATGATCGTCACGGTGTCTTCCACGGCCGGCTTGGGCCGGTATGCACGCACCGCCTTGGGCTTCGGCTTGGGGGCCTCCTGCACGAGGACCTCGGGGTCTTCCTCGAGCGGGTTGCGGAGCGTCAGCTGGATCTCGCCCTCCTCGCGCGCGCTGACGAGGACCTCGGCCTGCTGCGGCGTCACCTCGAGCGTGACCGCACGCACGACGACCGGCTCGTCCTTCTCGGTCCTGGCCTTCTGGTCCACCGCCAGCACGTTGATGTCGCGCAGGATGGTCTCCGTGATTGCACGCCGATCCACCATGCGGGCGCTGACCACGTCCACTCGGTTACCCGGCAGCAGGAAGCCCGCAACGCCGACCACGTCATTGACCCGCACGGTCACGGCCCGCATGTTCGGCTTGATGATCGCGGCCAGGGTGCTGCCACCCATGTGCTCGGAGAAGCGCTCCTTGATGAGCACCTCGCCTGGCAGGATCTTCTGCGTGGCGATCTGCCCGACCACTTCCTCAGCGGCGTTGAAGTGATTGTCCGGCACGGAGCCCGGAGGCATCTCGATCAGCCGGATGTGGCGTGCCTCCACCTTGATCCCGAACGGGATCTCCATGGCGGCCACCACGACGCTGGACCCGGCCGGCCTCGACTTCGCGGCGGCCGTCATCTGCGCCGATATCCAGTTCCGCGCCAGTGCCGCCGCACCGATCGCGAGCAGCAGTGATACGCCCAACAGCACCAGACCTCTTCGCTTGAACATTGCAGCCACCCTGATGTAACCCGTTAGTTGAATTCGGACGGCGGGGCGTCCAGCCTGACGAAATAGTTTTCCCACGCCCACAGCAGCGAATCGCGCGTGAGGCGGTCTGCCGCGCCGAGATAGTCGGCTCGATCGAGCGCGATGCTGATGAGGTCCCGCGGATGGCACGGCAGGAGCGGTACACCGCGGCGGCCGTGCAGGTCGTGGATCACGAACTGGCAGACGTCGGGATCGCAGGGCACGCCGCGCGTCGCGCAGACCTGGCTCCAGATCGCCTGGTACTGCGCCGGGGCCAGGTGGTCGAAGCGCAGCTTGTAGCCGATGCGTCGCAGGAACGCCTCGTCCGCGAGCTTGAGGGGGTCGAGGTTCGTCGAGAAGATCAGGATCACGTCGAACAGGACCGAGAAGTGCTGACCGGTCCCGAGGCTCAGGTAGTCCCGTCCCTCTTCCATCGGCACGATCCAGCGGTTCAGCACGACCTCGGGCGCCACCCGCTGCCGGCCCAGGTCATCGAGGATGAACATCCCGTTCGTGGCCTTGAGCTGCAGCGGCGCGCGGTACTGGCGCGTGGCGGCGTCGTACTGCACCTCGAGCATGTCCGGCCCGAGTTCGCCGCCGGTGATGACGACCGGCCTGCGGCATCGGGCGAAGCGCGGGTCGTGTCCGTCGCCAAGCAGCACGGCCGGCTCCGGGTGCTCGATGGGCTTGTGCAGCGTGGGGTCGAAGAGCTGGATGACCGTCTCACCCACCGCGATCGCGTGCGGAACGAGGGCAGAGTCATCGAACAGTCGCGCCAGCCGTTGCGTGATGTAGGTCTTGCCGGTGCCCGCCGGACCGTAGACGAAGATCGCCTTTCCTGAATTCATCGAGGGTCCCAGGCGATCCAGCAGCGCGGGATCGAGCACGACGTCCGCGAAGGCGTCGCGCATCAGGCCCTGGGTCACACGTCGGTCGCGCACCGACTGCGCAGCCGCCACCTCCAGGTACCGTGCCAGCGGCACCGGCGCGGGTCCCACGTAGCCGCCGCGCGACAGGGCATCCATTGCGCTCGCGCGCCCGCGGTCCGTCAGGCCGTAGCGGAGTCCCTGCTCGTCCGCCGGCCTCGCGCGCACTTCGATCCGGCCTTCCTTGCGCAGGAAGGCGAGCAGGTCCTCGATGATCGCGCCCGTCAGCGCCGTGCGGCGCGCGAGTGCGGCGATCGTGAGCACGCCGCCGTCGAACAGGTGCTTCTCGATCAGCTCACCGAGAAAGCTCTGGCCGAGCCCGGTGTCCGCCACGGTCCTCGGTCGGGGCGCGATCCTGGCCGCGAGATCGTCCGCAGCACCCTCCAGTGCGGCGGTTCGCCGTGCGAGACCGTCGTTCATTGCAGGCCTCCCGCGAACAGAGCCTCGAACCGCCCCGTCCACCACAAGGCAGCCAGAGCGCCGCCGGCAATCGCCATGCCATACGGGAATCGGCGCGCCGCGGCTGCGCCCGGGCCCGGCTGGATGGACCTGGATGAGCCGCCGGCCCGTGCCAGCAGGACGTTGGCGTGCAGCCGCTGCGCGGTCGGCACCAGTTCCCCCGCGAACAGCAGCACCGCTATGGCCGCGATTGCTCCGCCGACCAGCGTGAAACCGATGGCGATGAAGACCCCTGGAACGCCGAGGCAGGCTCCTACGGCCGCCATTGCCTTGACGTCCCCGGCGCCGAGCCCGCCCGCCAGGTACATCGGCAGGAATACGAAGAGTGCTGTCGCCAGGCCGAGGCCGGCGCTCGCGAGCTGCGGGGATGCGCCACTCATGGCGCTCAACAGGAGCCCGGCCGCTGTAGCGACCAGCGTGACGCCGTTGGGGATCCGCCGCGTCGCGAGGTCGACAGCGGCCACGGCACATGCGTAGGCGACCAGCACGATTGTCAGGAGTTGCTGCGGATCTTCAGGCATCGGAGTCGAGCTCGCTTGGATTCAGATCAGGAAGAAAGGGGGCGTCTCTCGACGCCCCCTACGCCATCACGGCCCACCGAGTTCCGTCACGATGCCGTCGATGACCCGGCCCACGGCCGATCCGAGATCCGTGAAAGCCAGGATCACGGCCGCGCCCACGAGGCCGCCCGCGATCGCGTACTCGACCGTCGTCAGCCCTTCTTCTTCCTTCCAAAGCGCCAGGAGCGCGCTCTTGAACTTGCTCATCGTCGTCTCTCCCATGTTTGCCAATCAGTTCGTCCGTCGCTTCCGGACCGCCCACCAAACGTCCGCGAATGCGGCTTTGGTGGCGGCTAGGTTCCATGCAACGCTTCCGAGGGACTAGGACGATCTTGCGAACGACCAGCACGATTCCACGGCGGGTGACGCCGAGCGCGACGCGCGTCTCACTTCCGCGGCTCGCGAGCGGAGTCAACCCGGCCGCAATTCCCCGCCAGGACCGACGGGCCCGAGAACGGCGACATCTGTCACGGTGCACCCGGAGCATGACCCCTAGAGTCGGCCGTCGACCGCGCACGAATTCAGAGACAGCGAATGAGCCGCCACACCATGCTGTGGATCGACAGGTGCTTCAGTGCGCCCGAGGACCGGGCGCCTGAGTCCTTTACGGCGCATTTCGAACTTCACACGGCTTCATCGACCGAGATCATCGACACGGGCGGACCCGTCACCGCGCTCCGACCCGACGTCATCTGCTTCGACTACGATTACCCGGACATGGCCGCGCTTCGCCAGATACCCGAGACGAAGAGGCATCACCCCTCGATACCGATCCTCATGCTCACGCTCCAGCGCTCGGCGGACCTCGCCGTCTGGGCGCTGCGGGCACGCGTCTTCGATTACCTGATCAAGCCGCTCGATGCCGCCGACGTCGAACAATGCCTTGTGCGGCTGAAGTCCGTGCTGGAAGCGAGGCGCTCGCAGGGCCGTCGGCAGGCCATCTCCTCGAACCCGCGAGCGCCTCGCGAAGCGCGTTACTACGCACGAGAAGCGGCGCGCACTCGCGTGCAGCGGGCGATACCACACATCGCGAAGCACTTCGCGACTCGAATCGGCGAGCCGGCGGTCGCCGAGCTATGTGGAATGTCGCCGTTCCGATTCAGCCGCGAGTTCCGCGCAGCCTTCGGCGTGAGTTTCCAGGAGTACCTGTGCAATCTGCGCCTGACCGAGGCACGACGCCTGCTCGAGAACTACGCCATGCCCATCGCGGACGTCGGCGCGGCCGTCGGGTTCGAGGACCCGTCGTACTTTGCGCGTGTGTTCAAACGCGTGGTGGGCCTGTCGCCGAGCGATTACCGTGCCTCGCTTGGCCGCGAGGAATCCGAAGCGGCTGTAGCTGCTGTCCGCCGCGAGACTCGCTCCGCGCGTCAGGAGTAACGGCCCATCCGGTTGCCACCTGGATCCGGCAGTCTCAGTGGGCCTCTGTGCCGCTGGCCGATTTCCAGCATGAGGCCTGCTGCCATCCATCGTTGCACGGGTCCTGGGCGGGACGGTCGCTGGCGGAGGCCTGCGCCTCATCGTCAGCGGTAAGGCGGGTCTTGATTTGTCCGCCGGCTTCGCCTCGAACGGCTGCGGTGATCATTCACCGGGCGGGTACAGGCTGGCGGCAGCGCTTACCGCTGAGGTCATGACCACCATGACGTTCCTGCTGGTGGTGAATGCTGCGCGCAGGACGGGCGCTGCGCTGTTCGTCGGCGGCTGGGCAGTTGCGCAACTCTGGCTGTTCCGGGTAGCCCTGAACATTGGCGGCGCGGAAACCGATTTAGGACCGAGGACGGAACGAGCCATTCGCGATAGATCTTGAAGTCCTCTTTCCATTCATAGTCAGCAATAAGTTTGGTCGGAATGGCTATCTGAAAGACCGTTGCCTCTCGGAAGCCGCACTGAGCCAGCAATGGCTCACTTGATACCCAGACACCTTCATGTTCGGTGTCGGTAAGGTAATTTCCCCGCCCATCGCGAAAACCGGTCTTTTCGATGGAGTCGGCAATTTCAGTTCTGCAGACGTGATACACGCGCATTGCTATTTTCCCGTCATGGAAGAGACCAGCTTTTAACGCCACTCCATTTGTTGACTACGTTAGCTCGCCTGTCGGTGTGTTTTCCTCGCTAAAGCGGGAAGGTGCTTGAATTCGGGACGGACTTGGACGTATTTGCGTCAGCCTGGACGTCGTAGCCCGCACGACATGACGGACCAGCCGGGAGTGGAGGGTTAGGCACACCGTGCCGTGAGGTTCTGCGTTAGCGAGCAGGTCGCCGAGGAACTCGGGGAGCCAGCGCTGGCCCTGTTTGGTAAGACCTGGTCGCTTCTAGACGGTCCGGCCTGACACAGACGTCTCTGTTTCTAAGTGTTGCCACCCCCCGCAATTGCGCGGGGCCCCGCAACCCAGCCAGGCACTATCAATGTGTGACGGCCGACATCTCGGAGTTCGGCGAGGTCGTGTGTCTCACGCGCTCTTATGTGCAAACCGTCGAGAACATCCGACGCGCCCAGGGCCGCACTAATTCAAAGACTCGCCAACTGCTCAGCAATGCGACACTCGGCCTCGCAGTCCCATTGCAGGGGGTCACCGGATGCGTTCGCATCCCAATGCGGTAAGGACGTCAATGCCTCGAGCAACCGCTCGTCTACATCCAAGGCCATCACAGCGAAGTTTGCGGCTCGGTCGAGGTGCTCGTGAACGAGCCAATCGACAGGGCCAGGAAGGCCCGCGGGATCCCAGGTCAGAAGCGCTTCCAAAATATCGCGCTGCTGCTCGGGGGTGATGTTGACACGAGCCTCGCGGGCGACGTTGAGCAACCGAGCCAGGCCTATGCGGGCGATTTCGCGCAGTCGCTTTTCCGATGCGCGGCTCGTCGAGTCGCAGATGGGGCAGTAGATAGTCATATGTCTTCCCGTCAAAGTTGCGAATCGGAGATCAGGGAGCAATCGAGCCTGGATCGACTCGTTCCCCGCATGCATCCTGTCGCTGTTTAGGCTAGCGCGCTCGGATCGACGGCGCTTACCCAGAGCGGGAAGGTGCTAGGCTGACTTAGTCAGAGTCAGGTCGCGGCCGGTGGCTGCATTTGCGCTGCGTAGGCCTGCCGGTTATCGGTGACACAAAAAAGCTTTCCGGGTGGTCCATCTGGCGGCCGTCAAGGTTGGCATCTGACTATCGCCGCAGACTCCAGCAATCGACCTTTGGACCAGCGTATCTGTCTGCGCGGAATCCGATTTCCGTCGCTGCTACCGTGCAAAGTTTGAATCGATCTGTCCCCGAAGCGGTGTTATGTGGCCCGACGACGGGTGCCAAGCTTGGGGGTCGATTTGGGGGTAGCTCTTCTGGGTCGGACCAGTAAAGTTTCGCCGAAACAGATATTTAGTTGACTTATGGGGTGGTGTCCCTGCCCACCACTCCCAACTCGTAGAACCGCATTCGGTTTCCGGCATGACCATCGGACTTCCCGTCGCGAGGCCAGTTCTGACGGGAAGCCTCGGGCATGCTACGCGGCAGTCTCACGCCGTGTGATCGGTGTGGCACATCAGGCATTCCATGTGCCCCTGCTGGTTCCACTTGCGCGCTTTCTGCGCCGGGGTGTCCGGCCCATGGCACTTGATGCAGTGCTGAATCTCCGGAGAGGGATTCCAGACCGGCGCGACCCACTTGCCCTCGAAGAACTCGTTGAGTGCCGTCGTCACGATGTAGACAACCTCGCCGGCGACTTTTGCGCAGCGCTCAATCTTCGCCTGGTCATGCAAGTCCTTGACGCCCGCGGCCAGCGACCACTTCGACACCGAGGTATGGCACAGCGGCGACATGGCCTTCACCTTGATCTGTTTCGGCAGCGGCGAGAGGTCGTCGAACCGCTCGGTTGGGAAGTCCTGCTCCGCGTACCACCAGAACAGGCGGTCCACGATCGCATTGTTCTGCAGGTATTCGTCGCGCTTCTCGCCGTAAGTGACCATGTTGATGATCACGGATGCCCCGGCCAGTGCGCCACACAGCGTCCCGTGACCGCCAAAGCCTGCCGCCGCATGCACCATCAGCATGTCCGGCATCGTCGTCCATGGATAGCCGGCCTTCTCCTTGAGCAGGCTGAGTAGCGAGAGGTAGCTCGCTGATCCGCAGCCGCCTTTCTCCTTGTAGTAGCGATATGCGCGTCGTCCCGCCTCGAGCGGATCGAGCTTCACCCATTTCCAGGGCAGCGGAGGCCCGCTCACGGGTGCCTCGGGAGCTGCGGCAAGTGCCGTGATTCCGGAACCAACGCCACCGCCGGCCAGCAGAGCAGCGGACCCGGCGAGAACGCTGCGACGGGAGACGACTCCCTCGTCGCCTTGACGAGTTTCCATGTTGACCTCCGATCGAAGTGTTGCACCCGCCCGCTGTCGCTTGGCAGTCATCGCGCGGCATGGCCAACGCGAATTATCGCCCCGGCACCGATCGTGCCGAGTCAGGCAAAACCACTACCTCGCTGGAGCGGAGCGCGGCTGCCTGGAGAGCGCCGCCGCAGGCGGATTGGCCCGGTGGAACGGAGTGTGCACGCGTTGGGTCAGCCTGTCGGTGGCGAAATCGTAGTCAGGCAGCGATCGGGAGCTCAAACAGGCCTTGGCAGTGCCGCCGCCAACCGTAGTGATCCAGTGCAAGAGGAGCGGGACAGAGTGCGCCGGCGCGCTGCGCTGGCGTGAACCCCGCGAGCGCGCGATGCACGCGATGGCCGTTGTAGTCGTCCCGGAATGCCTCCAGCTTTCGCGCCGGATCGTGCCGACCAGCGAAGGAAGCGAAGCGGCGGGTGAAGACATCGATGACCACCCGCACCCAATGACTGTGCAGGAGGATCGATTCGCAGCGGAAGAGGTCGACACTCCAGAGGCTAACCTTCGCTTGAGCGATGAAAGTCCGCCAGGACGGGCCGGGGGTGCCAGAGTCGCCTGGGCGGTAGTGTTTGGTGGGCACGCGCCGAACGACGTCCTAGTCGATCTCGACCCCGAAGGCCCGAGTGATCAGCTGGGCGATGCGCACGCAGCCAAAGCGTGGATTGCGACACTTCAGCGTGATGATGCGGCGACGGCGTGGACGCCACCGGGGCGGAGGAGCTTCGCGAGGGTGATCAGCAGGTGGATGGCAAGGATGAGGATTTCTCGCACCGGGCGAACCGTACCATGAGCGCCAGTACGTGCAAGGCTGCACGGCGCGTGCGGATTGCGTCACACTGCGAATTCGCCACTCACGGGCGACAAACCGGCGCAACGCTCGACGAAAGCGATACCGATGCGCCGGCAACGACACTCCAGGGCGTTTGGAGTAGCGCTGGCTGAGCGTGAAGCCTTCCCCGAATACTCGGTGCAAGACGGATACCGACGTCCGATGAGGCGGACGACCGCGCTTGCGCGGGCGGATCGCCCATGTGCCGCCATTGCATGCACTGTCGCCGACGTGGACCAATCCGTCGAACCCGAGCGCCACAACAAGGGAATTTCGCAGGCTTGCAGATCATGCATGCGACTTAGCTCAACCTGCCGCGCGGATCGCCGGAAAACAAGCCCTCCGCACGCTGAGCGTCAACAGAATTTCTTTACCCATCCCGAATTTCAGACACCCCCATGCGCGACCGGGCCGGCGACATCGCCGGCCCTTGGCCGCTGCTGACACTCGCTACGCGGGCCGGCAGCGGTCAATTGCAGGTCGTCGTGTCGCCGTACCTTACGACGCTGCCAGCGATGTCTTCTTCGCCGCCGAAGAACACCTTAGTTCGGGTCGGCAGGTCGAAGGCCATCATGGCGCCCGGATGTAACGATGTGAAGCATCCGGGCAGGTCCGGATCGGTTGCCCACTTGCCAGCCACGCCGTTCTTGAAAGTCAGGTAGTACGTCACTGGGCTTCGGGTGTCGCTCGTATCCGTGTAGCCGCCGGTCACGACCAGCCGATGGTTCGCGTCGTCCCAGGCCATGCTGTGACTGTGCAGGCACGGCGCCCCGGCAGTGTCCATCCGGATCCAGCTGTTGTTCCGCCACGTGAACATGTCGCAGAGCACCGCACGGCCCTGGTAGTCCTGCCCTCCGAGCAGAACGATGCCTACTCCGGGGACGGAAGCGGCCCCGGCCCGATTTCGCTCCGTTGGCCAATTCTCCTGGCGCGCCTGCAGCTTCCAGGTCATCGTGTCTGGATTGAACGTCCAGGTGTCATTGAAACCTTCGCTGCCGTCGCGGCCGCCAAACAACAGGTGCACTCCGGCAGGATCGTACGCCGTGGTGGGCTGCTGCCGGGCGGATGGACAGGGGGATTTCCGACAACCGACCCGTTTCCAGGTGTTGGTCGGCGCCTCTGCGTAATACCAGGATTCAGCTGTCGGCCCGACGCCGTTACTGCCATTCGCCAGGAGGCACCCGCCGCCGCCACACGACCAGCCCATGTGCTGACGCGGGCCAGGCTTCGAGTTGCCGGCGGGAACCACGGAGGTCCAACTCCCGGTCTCGACCCTGTAGTACCAGAGGTCGGAAAGGGCTTTCGGAGTCGAGTCTGAGCCGCCATAAAGGTAGAGCCGAGTCTGTTCCGCCCGTATCCCACCGTTACTGGTGAACCCATGCCAGGCACGCGCCGGCGGACTCAATGGCGGTGGCGGCGGCAGTGGCTTGCCACGAGCCTCCGCGACGTTCGCTGCTAGCGCGACCCCGAGACACAGGACCGCCGCGGATGCGACGATGGACCGCTCGATGACTTGCGGCTTCATGATGTTCTCCACCCTGACGGCGGCTCTGCGGCCGCGAACCCGACACCGTGTGCATCGGGGCTGATTCAGTCTCTTGCCGTGAATAGTGGCAAGTCGGAACCGGAACATGACGCCGGGCGCGAACAATTGCTGCAACGAACACGAACGCGTCGCGTTGCGTACTGGCACCCGCAGGTTCAAGCGAGGCGATGCAGCCGGTACAAACAGCGTAGAGTCGGCTCGACCGATGATTAACGAATGGCACAGGGTGGAGCGGGCGTAAAAGGACAAGACGGCGGATTACGCGCTCCGCAATGGAGACGATGGTGATTGCGCCTGAGTCAGAGATCGGGGGAGTTGCGGACGACACGCCGCTGGCTGAGCGCATCCGGCGTGGGGATCGTGCTGCCGAAGATCAATTGATCGGCCTTTACTCGGCCCGCGTGCTCGCCATGACCATCGTGCGCATCCGGGACCGCGAGGCTGCCCGCGAGCTGGTCGACGACATCATGATGGCCACGGTGACCGCGCTGCGTCGAGGGACGGTGCGCGATACCGCGCGGCTCGGTGCGTTCATCCACGGCACAGCTCTCAACCTCATACACAACCATCTGCGTGCACGCTGTCGCATGCCGCGGACGGCGGTCCTTGGCGACGAATCATTGACCCCGGACCTGGCCGAGGCCTGCGAGAAGGACAGCGATCTGCAGGAACTCCGGAGCTGCGTCGAGCGACTGTCTCCTCAGGACCAACGGGTGCTGTTCTTGAGCCTGTCCGAGGGGCTGAAGCCCGGTGAAATCGCCACGCGCCTCGGACTTTCCGCCGACGTGGTGCGCCAACAGAAGTCCCGGGCACTGAAGAGGCTCAAAGAAATGACGAATGGGGCGTCACGAGTGGGCGTCTCCGAGCCACATAGCGACAGGTAGGTGCTATGAACTGCAGTGTCGTCGTGCGCGAAGAGTTTGCTGAACGATACCTGCTCGGCCAGTTGAGCCCGGCGGCGCAGGAGGCGTACGAGCAGCACTACTTAGATTGCGAGCGCTGCTTCGGGGAGTTGCAGAGACTGCAGGCCATTCAGGACGCCCTTCGGGCAGCGCCACCGGCAATGTCTGCCCCGAAAAGTTCGCGCGTCTGGAACCCATGGTGGGGATGGCTGGCAACGGGAACGGCAGCTGCGTCACTCGTCGCGGTGGTGCTGTTGCAGCAATCCAGGGATCCCGAACAGGTTGCGGGCAACCAGAACCCTGCGGCGGCAGCGGCGGCAGCGGCATCGTCCGGTGAACCGGAGGCGACGTCCGGCCGGCCGGTTGCAGAGGAGGCTGAGGGCGTTACGACGACCGCAGCAGGCGACTCGCCACCGGAGTCCGCCAAGCGTCCGGGCCCGGTGTCGCGGCAGGTGGAGGTGCTGGCGCGTCTTGCCCAGGCGGAGCCGCCGCGCTACTCGGCGACCGTACTACGCGGCCTAGCGGACGAGGCGACGCTGCGCTTTCAGGGAGGCATGAAAGTCTATGCCACGCGAAACTTCCGGGGCGCCGTGCCGATTCTGCGCGAGGCGGCGGCCCTGGATCCCAGCCGGCCCGACATCGCCTTTTTCCTAGGCGCGTCCGAACTGCTGTCGGGTGACACGGCAGGCGCCGTGACGGAACTGAGAAGGACGATCGCGATGGGTGACACCCCGTTTCTCGAAGAGGCGCATTTCTATCTTGCGACGGCCTATCTGGGCCGCGCGGAGATTCAGGCGGCACGAATGGAGCTGGCAGCTGCCGCTAAGTCGACGGGCGGGGCGGGGCAAGAGGCTGTCGAGTTGCTTGCCGAGATGGACAAGCTTGATCTGCGATGACGGTTCAGAACAGGTTCAAGAGCGCTATCGTGTTGTTTAATCTCAGGTACGTGAAAACAACAGGGTTGGCTGCCGCGCTGCTTCTAGCCGCAGTTGGGATGCCCGTCATCTCCAGAGGCCAGGACGGCAGTGCCACAAATCGCGGTTCGACGATTACCCGCAGCGATGGAGGCACGAGTGAGACTGACGGCCAGCGCTTGCGGGAGCTCGACAGGCTGATTGGTGAGGGGCGCTACCGGTCCGCAGAGGAACATGCGCGAGCGACGCTGTCGGCTCTCAATCAAGGGGGCACGGGGAGTTCGCTCACCACCGTGCTCACGCTGGAGCGGTTGTTGGAGGTGCTGCTGCGAAGCGAAAAGGGGAAGACACCCGAAGCATTGGAGGTTGCGCAGCGAGCGGTGGCGATGCGGAAGGCGCAGTTCGGACGGAGGAGCCCGGAGACGGCTCTCAGCCTGATGCTGCTCGGTCGTGTCTACACGGATCGGCAGGAATTTTCTGAAGCAGAGACCGCGTTGCGCGACGCACTGGAAGTGACTCAGGCAACGCTCGGCTCTGACCACCTGCAGGCGGCCGACGCGCGATACTTCATTGGCAGACTGTACATGGCGAAAGGTCAGCACGCGGAGGCCCGGGACTGGATCGAGCAGGCACTTGCGATTCGAGAGAAGAGTCTTGGTCCCGATTCCTTGCCAGTCGCGCAGGCACTCACGTCAATCGGAGATTGCATCGCGAGCGGAGGTA